>JAABUK010008611.1_pt1 | contig 14229 bp, 13 predicted proteins | sample 5559141 | NCBI WGS metagenome assembly JAABUK01 (sample SAMN10711869, study PRJNA513367) | rock metagenome | isolation source: Antarctica rocks | place: Antarctica: Victoria Land, Pudding Butte nord | collected 2016-01-03
GATCCCACAGCACCAGCATCCCCCGCCGTACCGAGCGCAGCAGGCGCCGCCCGGCGGCCCGCTCGTCGGCATCCCAGCGCCAGACCCCGGCGTCGCATACGGCATGTGTGCCGCACTCGCTCAACGCGACGACCTGGACGCGCGGCCACGCGCTCGTGCCGCGCGGGCTGGGCTGCCGCCCGAAGGCGCGGACGTTCGCGGCGGTGTCCTGCACGTCAAGGGTCGTGCCGTCGAGGGCCATCAGCCGCAGCCCGAAGAGGAAGGCCCCGGGCGTGGTCGCCGTGGCGAGTGGCCGACAGACGCGGCGGAAGAGGAGCGCCAGCGGGCGGGCCCCGAGGCGATAGCGCGCTTGGCACAGCGCCCCCTTGCTCACGCGCAACGCGGCCGGGTCGGGCCAGAGCCAGCGCAGGCCCAGCACGAGCTGCCGGAAGACATGCCCGAGGCAGTCGCCGGTGTGGAGGTTCATGGCGATACAGAAGAAGACCGTCACCAGCCCGGGCAGCTTGCGGGTCCGCCGCCCCGCCGCCCCGCACTCCGCCAGGACGCCCGCGACGGTCGAGGCCGGGACGACACGAGCGAGGGACTCGAGCGCGAGATGCTCGCTCAGGTGATCATGCGCGGCGATCTGTCGTATCATCAACGTCATGCGCTGCTCCTTCGGTGTACTGGCTGCCAAGCACATCCAGTATCGCCGCTGGAGCAGCGCATTCCCCTATCTAAACGGTATTGCCTCTAGGGGGATGGCCTCGCCCGACCGGGCCTGGGCGCGGAAGTATTGGCGCTGCTCCTCGAAGGCCGGACAGAAGCGCGCTGCTGAGGCGAAGGAGCCGAAGCCACGCAGCGGATAGTAGCGTTGCTTGCTACCCCGATGCTCCTGCTCGATGCGATTATTCTTATAGCGGCTCATGCGGTGGTGTACCTCTGGTCCCAGGGTTTCGCGGATGGCGCGGGGGTACGGCCACCTGCTCCGGGGCGTAACCGGCGACGTCGAGGGCCTGGGTGAAGCACCGCTGGGCCGCCGCCATGTCGCGCTGCTCGCTCAGCAGCGCCTCGATGCGGTTGCCCGCCCGGTCGATCGCGCGATAGCGGTAGCACCAGCGCCCGTCGACGCGGAGGTACGTCTCGTCGGCGTGCCACTTCATTCCGCTGTGCCCGCGCCGCTCGGCGCGCAGCCGATCGGCCAGGGGCGGGGCGAAGCGCCCCTCCCAGTCGCGCACCGCCTCGTGGCTGAAGACGAGGCCACGCGAGAGAAACATCTCGGCCAGGTCTCTAAGGCTCAACTTGTACCGGAGCCGCCAGAGGACCACGAGCAGGACAAGATCGGTCGGGTACTGCAGCTGGTTGTAGGGGGTGCCCGTCCGCTCGTTGCAGATCCGGCGGCAGCGGCCGCAGCGGAATGTGCGCTAGCCGAGAGAGGTGCGGCGTGGCTGTTCCACCGTCTCGGCCTCGGCGCAGTGCGGACAGGGCACGTCGTTCTCCTTCGCGTCGCGACCAGCGCCCCTACGCTATCAGAGTACGACCTCCCCCGCCAGCCCTCGCCTGAATCCTGACACATCCGAGGTGCCCAGCACGATGATGTCGTACTCGTCCTCTAGGGGCTCCAGGATGCCGCGCAGCACGCCGACCTGGGTGGCCTTCATGCCGCCTCGGGGTGGGAGGGGAGCAGGGGGAGGCCGAAGCCGGTCGTCATGATCACTTCCTGGGGTGTAGTGTCGATCGTGGTGAAGAGGTGGTTGATGTTCTTGGGCAGGGTCGTCGGGTCGATGCCGACGGCGAGCGTGGCATTGGCCTGCGGGTCGAGATCGACGAAGAAGACCCGCTTGCCCATGAGATGCAGGGCGGTGGCCAGGTTGACGGCGGTGGTCGTCTTGCCGCTGCCACCCTTCCTGAGCGTGATGGCGATCTTGCGAGCCATAAGGGTGCGGCTCCTTCCGGGCGTGGGTATGCCCACAAATAGTTTTGTGGACTTGCATACAAGTGGGGTGTGTATATAGGGTAGTGTTCGCTGTCAAGGTTAGGGTCGTCCTAACCACGCGTAACTCAGCAGCGTAGCCGGTAGATCGGCAAGCGCGATACTTGTCAGAAAAGTAGTAATAAAGAGTGTTGCGGCTACTGCGGCTGCGTTGCATGTCCTGGTGGATGAGTACGCGGCATCGGTCGCCTCCTCCTGACGGACCATATCTTCAGGTGTCCGTGTAGCGGGCTCTCCCGCACATTCGATGCTTAATCGTGGGGCGGGACGAAAGGCGTGGTAGAACGACCCGAAAACGGTGACTGCTACTACCACTTGGCGACCAACGGCTGCTTATTTGCATCGCTATCCCTATAGCAAAATCTTAAGCATCGAATGTGCGGGAGAGCCGTGTAGCGGAGGCAACCCCAGCCACCGATAGTGGCACAACCTTTGCAATACTGCAACGGTGGCGTAGAAAAGTAACCAGGGTTCTTCGTTGCCCGATCGGCGACAGCACCCCCGTAGAGCGTGTCGCGGTCCGCCGGACAATGCTTCGCGTGGTGGGTGGCTGACAGATGAGGGGATGGAGTATGGGCCAGCACGACCGCACCGTGCTTCCGAACCCACCGGAACTGTATCGCTTCCTGCGCTGGGCGCTCTTCCGGTTGCGCTGGGCGAGTATTCTGCTGCTCCTGTTACTCACGTTCATGCAGCCCACGCTCGGTCGCGGGGGGCTCGCCACCTGGGTCCTCGTTCTGCTATTCGGCGGCTATAATCTGCTCGTCGAACTGCTCCGCAGCCTCGTGCCCCAGCTGCGCTCCTACACCGTCGTGGCACTCCTCGACCTGCCGATCGCCGGGCTGCTCTACGGCCTCGGTGCCGAACCCGGCGGGCCGCTCTTCCTGCTCCTCTTCCTGGCCGCCGATTGCGCCGCCGTAAGCCTGCCGTTGCGCGCCGCCGTCCTCTACACGGGTGCCGTGGCGGCCATCGCCGTGATCATCGATGTGGTGCTCCTGATGTGGACGCCGGTAGCGGCAGATATCCGCCTCCTGGTCGTTCGCCTGACCATGCTCGGCCTGGTCACGGTCGGTATGGCCATCCTGACCCGGCGGCTGACGATGGAGCAGGAAGCGGCGCGCGCGGTCCGAGACGTCAACGAGCACCTCCTCATCACCAGTTTGCGGGAGCAAGAGAGCGCCCGGGCAGATCGTCTGGAGGCCGAGCGACTGGAGGTGCTCGATCGGTTGCGAGGCGACTTCATCGCGACCGTCTCCCACGACCTCCGCACTCCGCTCACCGCCGCCCGCGCTGGCCTCGCCATGCTCGAGATGCGCATGGCTGAACAGCTGGGGAGCGACGACCGGGAACTGCTGGACACCAGCCGACGCAACGTCGAATACCTCCATATCCTGATCGGCGACTTGCTCACCTTCAACCAACTCGAGGCGGGAGTCTTGCGCCTCGAGCGCGAACCCCTCGATCTGCGCGCGGTCGTCGCGACGGCGATGCGAGTCGTGTATCCGCTGGTGCAGGAAAAGGGGCAGGTGCTGGAGCTCGATCTCGCCGCGCCGCTGCCATACGAGGGCGACGCGCGGCGGCTGGAGCAGGTGCTCGTCAACCTGCTGGCGAACGCGCATCGGCATACACCAGGCGGCACCCGCATCCTGATGGCGGGTCGGGTCGCTGGGGGCGAGGTGCGCCTCGCGGTGAGCGACGACGGCGGCGGCATCCCGGTCGAGGAGCAGGAGGCGATCTTCCGGCGCTTCCACCGCCTCGACGCCATCGGGGACGGGTCCGGTCTGGGGTTGGCGATCGCGCGGCGCATCATCGAATTGCACGGCGGGCGCTTGTGGGTGGAGAGCGCGCCGGGCCAGGGGGCGCACTTCCACATCGCCCTGCCGTACCAACGGGAGGAGACGTGACATGCCCATGAAGGTACTGATCGCCGATGACGCGCCCGACATCGCCAAGATGGTCGCCTTCGGGGCGCGCATGGCCTGCCCCGGCTGCCGCGTGACGATCGCTGGGGATGGCGCAGAGGCGCTCAAACGCTTCGACGAGGAGGGGGCTGACCTCGTGATCCTGGATGTGTCGATGCCGCCCCCCAACGGCTTCGAGGTCTGTCGCCACATCCGGGAGGCCTCCCAGGTCCCGATCCTCATGCTCACCGTCCGCGAGGACATCGTCGATAAGGTCCGCGCGTTCGACTCCGGGGCCGATGATTACCTGACGAAGCCATACGACCAACTGGAACTCGTGGCTCGCCTGCGTGCCCTCGCCCGCCGGGCTAACACTCCGCAAGTCGCCCCCGGCCCCTCCCTTGTCGCCAACGACTTTTCGCTGGACTTCGCCACGCATGAGGTGCGCGTCCGGGGCGGCGTGGTGCGCCTGACCTCCACCGAGTATCGTTTGCTGGAAGTGCTGGCCCGGCACGTCGGCACGGCCCTGCCGCACCAGTTCCTCCTCCACCAGATCTGGGGGGCCGAATACGTGGGCGATGCCCACTACGTGAAGGGGATCGTGCGCCGCCTGCGCCAGAAGCTCGGCGACGATTCGGACGCACCGCGCTACATCCAGACCGCGTGGGGCATCGGCTACCGCTTCGTCGCCCCCGCCGAACCCAAGGGGTAGCCCCGCCCGTCCCGCCGCGCATCCTGCGGCGGTCGCGCTGGCGGTTGGGGGTCCCCCCGCCACCACCAATCGCCGCCCCGCGCACACCGTGCGGGGCACAGCCACGGTGCCCCCGCACGCTACCACGCCGATCGTCGCTTGACGCCGCGATGCGCCGCGCGGTCGAACGACACATTTCCACCTATTCCAGCCAATATTGGCACCACTTTTTACCACCTCGCCCACCCCGCCCCACTAGGCTGAACACGACGGGATGCACCGCCGACACGGGAGGTTGGTCGGCGGTGTCGCCGTCGCCAACCCCACTTGGCCGCGATCGGGACGATGTAGCGCAGAAAGGAGGGAACCGGCGGCGCGGCACCGTGCGACAACTCCGCCTATTCCAACACGGCGCGCGGGCCGGGCGCGGGTAATACGTGATCAGCGACGGCGATCGGTGTAGTCGGGGCTATCTCGACAGCACGCACTGGGCACCCACGTCTGTTCGACGCGATTCGCGAGCGCCGGGAGGCGGGCCGATAGCGGGGGTTCGACACCACAAGGCGAGACATGCGGCGCCTGTCGTAGGCCCGCGTGGGGCAAACACGAAGGAGATGAACATGACGACCGAGCGCGAACAGGCGAAAGTCCGCGTCCTGGGCAAGACCTACACGCGGCGCGACGTGCTCAAGGGGGGCCTCGCCGCCGGGGCCGGCGCGCTGGCGCTGTCGGCCTTCGGCGGTCGCTTCGATGCCCAGGGGGTTGAGGCGGCGGGCGAAGGGAATCTGCGCACCGGTGCCATCTACACGATGACCGACGAGGTGGCCAATCGCGTCGTCGCCTACTACCGGGCACCCGATGGTACCCTCACCGAGGCGGGTCGATTTCCCACGGGCGGACTGGGCAGCGGGCGGGGTAACCTCTTCGGTCAGGGCGCGATCGTGCTGAGCGGCAACGAGCCCGGCGCGCGGGTCGCCGTGGGCGCCAACCACCTGCTCTTCGTCTGCAACTACCAGAGCAACGAGATCTCCGTCTTCCGCATCGAGCCCAACGCGCTGGTGCCGGTCAGCAAGACCTCCTCGGGCGGCATCGGCTTGCTCAGCCTGGCCGTCTATCAGGATCTGCTCTACGCGCTCCACCAGAACAGCGGCACGATCAGCGGCTTCCGGCTGGACGCGCACGGAGCACTGACGCCGATCCCAGGCTCGACCCGCACGGTGTCCGGTGGCGCCGCGTCCAACCCGGCGCAGGTGGAGTTCAGCAAGGACGGTGCCATCCTCGTCGCGACGGAACGGGAGACGGGCATCATCGACACCTACCTCGTCGACAAGCGGACGGGGCTGCTCACCGGCCCGCGAGTGAACCGGTCGAACAGCCGAGAGCCGTTCGGCTGCGCCTTCGACAACCGCAACAACCTCTTCGTCGCCGAGGGCAACTTCGTCGTGCCCGCGGCGGGCGCGGTCTCCTCCTTCCGGGTGCTCGACGACGGCACGCTCCAAACAGTGAGCCCCTCGGTGTTCAGCGGGGGGACCGATACCTGCTGGATTGTGATCACCGACAACGGGCGCTACGCCTATGTGCAGAGCTTCGGGGACAGCCGGATCTCGAGCTACACGATCGCCCACGACGGCACGCTCGTCCTGCTCCAATCTGCGGCCGCGTTCACCGGCCTCGGCCCCGGTGGGTTCGACCTGGCGCTCACCCTCGGCAGCCAGTATCTCTACGGGCTGAATGGCCAGGGAACGATCAGCGGCTTCGCCCCGCAGCCGGACGGCACCCTCGCGCCGGTGGGGAGCGTCGGCGGCCTCCCGCCGAGCACCGTGGGGATCGCCGCCCGCTAACCCCAGGCACCCGCATTGCTCGAGTCGCCGCGCCTCGGTGGCGCTGCCCACAACGTCCTCGGTTCGTTTCCCACACGGAGGGAGGGCGCTGCGGCGCGCCGCCGAGAAGCGGCGGTGTTCGGCATCGCTGCGGTCGGTGTGTGCCCGTGTTCCCAGCCGGCGATGCCTGGCTGGCCGACTCAAGAGGAGAAGCATGATGATGTGGCGAGCGAACAGCTCTCGGTCGATCAGTGCCTTCCTTGCCCTGGCGCTGCTCCTGTCCCTTTTTGCGTGGGGCGGCGGCACGGTCGCTGCCCGGCAGGATCCGGGGACGGGCAACGTCTATGCCCTGACCAATAGCTTCGTCAAGAACGAGGTCGTCATCTACGACCGGGCCACCAACGGCGCGCTGACCGAGGCGGGGCGGGTCGACACCGGCGGCATAGGGACGAACGTGTTCGAGTCCTCGACGGGGATGCTGCTCCTGGGGAGCGCGGTCGGGCAATCGTCGCCGATCGACCTGGGGGGCGGCTCCGACCTCCTGTTCGCGGCCAACGCCGGCAGCGACACCATCTCGGTCTTCCAGGTGACCGCCACCGGCCTCCGCCTCGTCGAGATGAAGCCGTCGGGCGGCGAACGCCCGATCAGCCTGACCGTCCGCAACGGGCTCCTTTACGTGCTTAACAGCGGGGGGACGCTGACCGGGGCGGGGCTCTGTAACGCCGGGGCACCCACCATCACCGGCTTCCGCGTCAGCGCCGACGGGCAACTGACCCCGATTTCCAACTCGACCCGGCTGCTGAGTGGCGGCAGCAGCGCCGGCTGCACCCAGGTGTCGTTCAACCCGGCGGGCAACGTGCTGATCGTCACGGAGTGGGTCGGCAACCGGATCGACTCCTTCACCATCGGTGCCGACGGCACGCCGAGCGGACCGATCGTCAACCAGCCCGCCGGTGCGACCGAGAATCCCGCCGGCTCCGGGCCGTTCGGCTTCACCTTCGACCGGGGTGGCCGGATGCTGGCGAGCCAGAACTTCGGGCAGCAACTGGGCCTGGGCGGGGCGGCCTCGTACACCGTCGGGAGCGACGGCCGGATCACCCCGATCGGCGGGGTGGTGCATAACGGCTCGACCGATCCGTGTTGGATGGTGATCACCCCCGATGGGCGCTTCGCCTACATGCAGCAGTTTGGGCCGGTCCCCTTCGCCAACGTCGGGGTGAAGCCCACGGACCGCCGGGGCTTCACCGGGAGCTTCCGGGTCGGGGCCGATGGCGCGCTCACCTCGCTCGACCCGCAGGCCGCCGACAACGGCCCAGGGGCTGCCGATCTGGCCATCGCCGGGGGCGGGCGCTTCCTCTACGCCCGCAATAGCCTCGTCGGCACGATCAACGGCTTCCGCATCGAGGATGACGGTCGGCTGACGCTGGTCACGACCGTCGCCGTCCTCCCGACCAACGGCCCCGGCGGAGCCGTCGGCTCCGGCCTGGTGGCGCGGGACGTGGCGCCCGGCGCGTCGCTGCCCGGCGTCGCCTCCCAATCCTTCCCGCAGACGGGCATGACGGTCAGCGGCCGGTTCCTGGCCTACTGGCAGGCGCACGGCGGGCTGGCGATCCAGGGCTATCCGCTCACCGCGCCGCGGATGGAGACCCTGGAGGACGGGAAGGCCTACGAGGTCCAGTACTTCGAGCGCAGCCGCATGGAGTACCATCCCGAGAATGGGGCCGACCGCGACGTGCTGCTCGGCCAGTTCGGTCGGCGCATCCACCCGGCCGATCCGGCGGCCCAGCCGATCGCGGGGCAGACCTACTTCAAGGAGACCGGGCATAACGTCGGCGGGCGCTTCCTGGACTACTGGCAGGTCACCGGTGACATGGCCGACTTCGGTTTCCCCATCACCGAGCCCTTCATGGAGACCATCGACGGCAAGGCGTATACCGTGCAGTACTTCGAGCGGGCGCGCTTCGAGTGGCACCCCGAGAACCCCGCGCCCTACGACGTGCTGCTCGGCCAGTTCGGTCGGCAGATCCTCGCCCAGGTCGACGGCATGCGCTGACCATCCATAGGCGCGAACGCGAGCGCAGACGATCTGCTTCCTCACCCGCCCCGCTCTCCGACCGGGCCGGCATAGCAAGCATACGTCGCTACGTCGGCCCGGTGCCGTCGCCGCCGCCGCAGGCACCTGGGTCGGCCGGGACGGGGCAGCGTCGTGAGGTTGGTTCCGCGGAGGCATGGTGGCACGCGCGCGAGTCAACGCCGTAGCGGCCCCGCTTGGCACACACGAGCGACGCTGCGGGGCGGGGCGGATCGGAGAATTCGCCCCGCCCCGTCCGCAATCCGAGGCTGTCGGTACGGATGGGTACACGATGTGGGGTCTCCCGATCTTTTGGTGATGTTGGTGGAATGGCCCCGGAAAGTGGGGCGAGGGCCTCGGAAAATCACCGCCGGCGGCCCGTTGAGACGCATGCCAGGCAGTTTTCGCTGGTGTCGTCCCTATCGTGGCCCCTGGATCACCAAAAGATCGGGAGAGCCACGATCATATGGCGAGGTGTGGCCGGGGCGGTGTAGCGGGCGACGATCTCCGCCCTTTTGGGCCGAAGTCGGGATCCTTGCTCGCCGCCCAACTGCGGGTCTGCCGCCAGCGCTCGCCCTCCGCCCGGAAGATTCGCCGGACCTGGCTGCGCCCGACCGTCACGCCGCGCGCGGCCGCCGCGTCGACCAGCGCGTCGAGGGTCCAGTGCGCGTCGCCCGCCTCATCCTCCGCCACCGGCAATCCCTCGCGCTGCGGCATGAGGCGCCCCGGCGGGATCGTGCGGGCGAGCGCCAGCACCGCGCCACGCTCCCGCCCCGTCAGCCGCCGCTTGCGCCCGACCCCGGCACGGTCGCCGAGCCCGTCCAGGCCCGCGGCGTTGCAACGGAGGAGTCGCTCGCGGACGGTCTGCGGGTGGCAGCCCAGCTCGGCGGCGATCGCCCCCGTCCGCAGGCCGTCCCAGCTGCGGGCGACCATCCGCGCCCGCACGATCCAGTCACCTGGCGCGTGGCGGCTCGTGGCCAACTTCCGCACTTTCCGCTCTTCCTCGGCATCGATGGCGGCGCGGGCGCAGAGTAATTTCGGCATGGCGGCACCCCCTCATTCGCCGTGAGAGGCCGCACAATCTATACCGCCATTGAGGAACGATGCACTAGCGTCCCTTCCGAGGCGGCCGGTGCCGCCGGATCTGCGACGAGCGCACGGGCTCCCCGTACCAACCACCGCCACGACCCGACCGCTCTCGTGCCGCTGGTCGTATAGCAGCCCGCGACCCAGTCCCGCACGAAGCCGAGGTCGAGCGCGGCATCGCGGTGGCGGTAGCAGTGACCCGCGGGCACGAGCCCTTCCAGCGCGACCAGCACCGGCCGGTGCAAGCAGCGCGTCTTTAACGGCCCCAGCAGGCCAACCCCCTCTCCGCAGCACGAGCAAGGTGGCGATACTACGGCCGGGCCGGGTACTTTTCAATAGGCTCAGGGGTTATGCGAACCGGGAGGCGTGGAGGGGGCGCTCGTCGCGCGGTAGGAGGGCGTCGGCCACCGTGGCGACGAGGGTGGCGAGGCGGAATGGCTTCACGAGAATGGCCGTGAAGCCGTGCCCGCGGAAACCGGGGAAGTCGCGCTCCCGATAGGCGGTGAAGATGATGAGTCGCGCCGTCCCCGCGTGCGCCGCGACCACGTCGAGCGCGCGCCAATAGTCCGTCTTCCCCGGCGTGGGGGCAACGAATGCGTCGGTCAAGACCACGTCGAACGGCGTCGCCGCAAGCGCGTCGCGAGCGCTCGCGACGCACGCGACCGTGGTCACCCGATAGCCCGCCCCCGTCAGGATAGCGGTCACGATCTCCCGGATGACGGCGTCGTCCTCGACGAGCAGCACAGTGGTCGCCGGGCTCATGGCGAACCTCCCGTCGCGTTCACGCCGGCGTACGCTCCGCCGGTGCCAGTTGGGCAAGGTCCTGCTGGAGCGCCCGCAGTCCGAGCCGCAATCGCCCCTTCGCCGTCCCCGGCGGCACGCCCTGCCGGGCCGCGATCTCCGCCGCCTGGTAGCCACCGAAGTAGGCCAGCTCCACCGCCTCCCAGGGGTCCGCACCCGCGCATACCGGTACCGGTACGGTGTCCGGGGGCCCGGCGAGTCGCGCCCGCCCGGCGTTCCGGCGGATCAGATCGATCGCGCGGCGGTGCACGAGCGCGAGGAGCCAGGTGCGCGCGCTCCCGTGCTCCGGCCGGAGCGTGGGGGCGGCACGCCAGGCGCGCAGGAAGGCGTCCTGCACGACCTCGTCCGCCGCGGCCTGGTCCTGAGGATGCGGTAGGCGAGGCCGTAGGCGACACCCCCATGCCGGTCGTAGAGGAGGCCGAGGGCCGCAGGGTTCCGGCACGCCAGCGCGGCCAGGAGGGCCTCGTCCGTCGTCGCCGGGCCGCCGTTGGGCTGCCGCCTGTGTGGGGGCGTCTCGAAAGTCATCCCGCCCTTCCTCTCCGCCGTGCGGCCCGCCCCACGCCCTTGGTTCGTCGCGCCATCGCGGCGATTGTACTAAAAAGTACAGTGTTTTGCCGTGCTGAGCGCAAAATACCTGCCAAGACTCGCGTGATGCAGTACACTATGGTCCAATACGCAGCTGTATTGTGCAAGAGTCGTGGCCCGTGGATGATGGGGGACACGCATACCGCCGCGTTCAGGATCGATACGCGACACAGCGAGCCAAGTGGCCACGACCGGTCGGAGGCGTTGGACGTGCCCGAGCTGCTGAAGGAGTTCCTGACGGTCGCGGAGGTCGCGGAGTTGCTCGACCTGCGCCCGGTCACGATCTACCGCTGGTGCCGGGCGGGCCGCCTGTCCGGCGTCAAGATCGGCAAGTCCTGGCACATCCGTCGCGCGGCCGTCGACGCGTTGCTGGGACGCAGTCTGCGCGACGCGGTGGGCGACCACGGCGACGGGGGAGAGCCGATGCACGAGACCTCGTTGGAGACGAAGGACGTGGCACGACGACTGCTCCGGCAGCACGCCGGGGCGCAGCCGGACGCGGCGGCGCTGGCGCTGGCCGTCGAGCGCGCCTGCGGGCGGCTGCGCGGGCGGCTGGTGCCCCTGATCGGCCAGGTCGGCTTCACCGCGCTCTTCCGCCGTGCCCTGCACCTGGCCCAGGCCGAGTCCCCCGCCCTGGATCCCCTCACGGTCGACGAGTCCGGGGAACCGTGCATCGCCGGGGCGCGCGCGTTCGCGGCGGCGCATACCGACGACCCGGACCTGGTCGAGGCCGCGCTTGTCGCGCTCCTAGCGCACTTCGTCGCGCTGCTCGACACCTTCATCGGCGCGGCCCTGACCCGACGCGTGATCGGCGAGCGCTGGCCGATGCTTACCGACGACACGGAGACGGACCAATGAGCGAGCGCGTCCGCGTCACCATCCCGCTACTGCCCACCGGTGTCCCCGGCCTCGACGCGGTCTTGGGCGGTGGGCTGCCGGAATACTCGTTCAACATGATCGCCGGGAGGCCCGGCGCGGGCAAGACGACGCTGGCGCACCAGCTGATGTTCGCGCTCGCCACCCCGGAGCGGCCCGCGCTCTACTTCACCGTGATCGGCGAGCCGCCGCTGAAGATGCTCCGCTACCAGCAGCAGTTCGCCTTCTTCGACCCCGCCCTGGTCGGCACCAGTATCCACTTCGTGGACCTGACCGAGATGGTCCAGGGGCGCAACCTGGGGGTGGTGTTGGCGGAGATCATCCGCCGGGTCGGGGCCATCGCCCCCGGCCTGGTGATCGTGGACTCCTTCCAGGCCGTGGCGCGGGCGGCGGACCGGGCGACGGGCGATACGTTGGGCCTGCAGGAGTTCGTGCAGCGCCTGGCCGTCCAACTGACCGCCTGGCAGGCGACGACATTCCTGATCGGCGACGCCGTCGATATCGAGCTGCGGGGGAGTCCGGTCTTCACCATCGCCGATGGGATTATCCAGCTCACCCAGGCCGTCGACGGCAACTCGGTGGTCCGCAAGCTCCAGGTGCTCAAGTCGCGCGGGCAGGCCCCGATGCCGGGCCTGCACACCAGCCGTATCGACGCGAGCGGCCTCCGGGTCTACCCGCGGATGAGCAGCACCGCCGACGAGCGCGACCGGGAGCTCTCGGCGGAGCGGCTCGCCACCGGGGTGCCAGGGCTGGATGGCCTGCTCGGCGGGGGGCTGCCCGCCGGGGATACGGTGCTGATCTCCGGGCCTTCCGGCAGCGGCAAGTCGGTGCTGGCCGCGCAGTTCATCGCCACCGGGGCGGCGGACGGCGAGCCGGGGGTCATCGCCGTCTTCGAGGAACATCCCCGCGAATATCTCCGTCGCGCGGCGGCCCTCGGCCTCGATCTGCCGGGACAGATCGCGGCGGGTCTGGTCGAGATCATCTACCTGCGACCGCTGGATCTCTCGCCCGACGAAACCCTCGAAGCGATCCGCGCGGCGGTCGCGCGGATCGGGGCGCGCCGGGTGGTGATCGACTCGATGACCGGCTTCGAGCTGGCGCTGGCACCGGGCTTCCGTGCCGACTTCCGGGAGTCCCTCTACCGGCTGGTGGGTGCGCTGACCGGGCGCGGGATCACGGTGCTGCTGACGATGGAGATCGTGCAGGACGCCGCGTTGCGCTTCAGCGCCAACGTCATCTCGTTCCTCGCCGACAACATCATCCTGCTGCGCTACGTCGAGCTCGCGGGAGAGCTCCGCAAGAGCCTGCTGGTGGTCAAGATGCGCAACAGCGACCACAGCAAGGCGCTCTGGTCCTATGACATCACCGGCGGCGGGGCGATCGTGCGCGGCCGTCTCCCCCGAGGGCAGGACACACCACCCGACCTCCCGGGCCTGACCGCACGCGAGGCGATCGTCCTCGCGGCGCTGCTCGAACTGGGCGAGGCGGTGACCCCGGCGCTGGCGCGGCGTACCGGGCTGGCGGAGGCCGAGCTGGTCGCCGCGCTCGATCGCCTCGTCGGTCTCGGCCTCGCGGTCAGGGTCGGAGGCACAGGGGCACACAGAGCCTTGTTCCGTCCGGTCGCGCAAACATCGGGCTAGGCGCGGGCGGCGACCCGCCGAGGGAGCAGCACCATGCACGAGGTGACGGATGGGCCGAGCGAGGTGACGGCACCGCCCGACGTGGTGGCCCTGTCGGGCACGACCGGCGCGGGGCCGCTGGCGGAACTCCGCGCGGTCAACGAGGCGTTGCTGCTCGCCAGCTTGCGGGAGCACGAGCGGGCCGAAGAAACACGGCACCTGGCCGACGACCTGGCGCACCGCGCGCTGTACAACGGGTTGACGGCGCTGCCCAACCGGGCGCTGCTGCACGACCGCCTGCAGGCAGCGGTGCGCGTGGCCCATCGCGCCGGGGGAGCGCTGGCGCTGCTCTACCTCGATCTTGATGGCTTCAAGGTGGTCAACGATCGCCTCGGGCACCATGCGGGCGATCTCCTCCTGCAGCAGGTCGCCGCGCGCCTGCGGGGCGTCCTCCGCGAGTCGGATACCGCCGCGCGGCTCGGCGGGGACGAGTTCGTGGTGCTCCTGCCGGGAGATGACGCGGCGGGGGCGGAGGCGAGCGCGCGGCGGCTCCAGGACGCGCTGGCCTCGCCGTGCCTGTTACACGGCGTACCCCAGCGGGTCATGGCGAACATCGGGATCGCCGTGTACCCCGCGGACGGCACGGACGCGGACGCGCTGCTGCGGCGGGCGGATGGGGCGATGTACCGCGCCAAACGGGCAGGCATCGCCGTCACCGGGGCCAAAGCTCGCGACGGCGGTCCCAACCCCGCGTCGGCGGACGCACCGATCCCCATGGGTGCGGCGGGCGACGCGGGCGGGCCAGAC
>JAABUK010008613.1_pt1 | contig 14225 bp, 15 predicted proteins | sample 5559141 | NCBI WGS metagenome assembly JAABUK01 (sample SAMN10711869, study PRJNA513367) | rock metagenome | isolation source: Antarctica rocks | place: Antarctica: Victoria Land, Pudding Butte nord | collected 2016-01-03
TTCCCTGTATTTAGCTTTATGATCCGTGGACGCTCAATAACAATCCCCGGCTTTGGAATGATCTCCTAATCCTCGAAAAGTGTGGTACATAGCCTTGCTAACAAGGCAGAGGGCGGAAAAATCGAATAACAGTATCGATGCCAACTCTCACGGCCGTAGAATTTGCGTCTTTGGAATCTTGCGTTGAAGACATCAGTTAGCAGTGACTTTAAGATGAGAGACCATACAGTACGGCAGCTATCATAATAGCATGAAAAATTGAGTACGATGACTCTAATCGTTGCTGCTTGATGAAGCGAAAGATGATGTCAAGAGTAACACGACAGTGGCCGAAGGTGTGCCTAATCGCTTTCGTAAATAGGACTTTCTGATGGGGCAAACAATCTCCTTGGGCTGTTGCCTATGGAATGGTAAACCCGCGTTCATGTGTTTGGCTGCTTGAAAGCCTTGACAGTGTGATGCACTTGGAAATTTGAGTACGTTTAAAGCGCCGACTATGCCCTTTTGGAGAAGTTCAATTGTATTCAGTACCATTGTCTGTTCGCTCACCGTCATGATTCTTCAAGCAATAATGACTATTGATACCCTTTCCGCTCTCCCTACATTCCTGTGCGGCCCTGTGATCGAGCAAATTCTGCTTCTCTCAAGTCATTGGGCAAAGCTCGCAAGCAAGTGGCACAACATGATCATGCCATATAATCAATGAAAGTTTGCCGAGATTCCTTCACCCTTCCATGCTGCTACTTCCATTTGACACCTCAATCGTCGTGCATGAGCTGCCTCAGGATAGCTTTGCCTTCCTTGCAATCTCCGTGATTTTAGATTTTCAAGCCATAGCTGGAGAGAAAGTTGGATGAGTAGCCGTAGTGTTTTTTGATGAATTGGAGTTCCTCAGCATTGAAGTAGTGGTCAGTGAAGTGAGATTCTGGGTTTTCATCCAATTCACGCCGGAACTTCGAGGCATCGTCGGTATCCTCATCACCGTTGTTGTCATGTCCATTAAGTTGCTTGCCCTGCGAATGTCCCTCATTTTCATCATCCATGAAGGCTCGCACAAGCAGTCGGCCTTCCGCCCGCTGCTCTTCGTCGTAGATGGAGTAACCGTACATCCGGAGAAAGTGGAATTCATCCAGGTGGTTTTTCTTGAGCCATTGCGTTTCATCGTTTGTGTACGGTGGGACTCTTGATTGTGGACTTGTACTGAGGCTATCCTGATCTGCTATCACATCGGGTAGCTGGCGCTTATGAGCTTCCCAACGTTGCCGCTCACTATTGGACCAGTTCGCACGGATAAAGTAGTGACTATCCTTATCAAGGCTGCTTTGGATGGGAGACTGTCCGCTGAGGCGCAGTCTGAATAGCTTTGTACGGTCCAGTAGGCCTGCAGTTGCGCCAGTAGTGAGATTAGTGAGCTTTCCACTGGGACACCCAGGGCCGACTTGCACGCCAATACCGATATCAAAGAGGTCACCTAGAATGTTGCAGGTCGCGTTTGGCATGTATAGGACATTGCTTAATCTCAATGTTGAATGAGAGTCGCTGCCAGTCTTCTTTGGATGTATCTTCACAGGAAGTGCGACCTCGCCGACTCCCATGACATCCACCTGAGGACCAAAACCCATACTGACCTTGGCTTTGAAAGGGTGATATGAAGTGAACCAGTCAAGATGGTTGGCAACATGTACGTCTGAGTTATTAGACCAGACCCAGTCGACATTGTAGGCTTCACCCGAGGGAGCCATTGGGGCCTCCTGATGCAACGGATCTGGAATGATGAGGAAAAGCTGGCTGCCTGGGAAGACATGAGAGTCAGACGGTGTAGATACGAGAATAGTTCAAAGTATGAGGAGATCACAAAAGTGTTGATGACTCTGGACATCAACATTCAACTGTGACCAAGGTAGTATTTGTGACTTGGGGGGGTTCGCGTTGAGGAATTACAAGGAGACATCAGACGTAAAGTCTTAGCAAAGGAAGGATAGGTGGGTGGTCGATGGAATGAGAAAGCTGCAGCGAAATGATGGACATCCTGACTAAGCTGCGCACTGACATCTTCTGGTTGTTGCCTCAGTACCTGAGACGTGCCATTGGCCACCAAGCTCGCCGCTAAGCCCCTTCGGGTTAGTAAGACTGACTACGCAGTATAAGGGCGGCACGTCTAAGCGCAAACATCTATAATTTTATTAGATATTATATTTTTAGCTAACGTACCCGCAAAATTTTTAGCTTATTAATAATATTTATTAATATTTAACTTCACGACGTAATAATATAATAATTTACTATTAATTTACTAGCTACGTTAATAGGTTAATTATACTCTTACTTCTTTTAATTCTAATAAGCCTACTTTCAGCCTAATCTAATTATAATGACTTATTAATAACGCTATCGCCGTCTATTAAATCCTAAATTTCTAAAAATCCTAGTAGCTAGCTAGCGATAATAGTAATATCCTTACTCTAGTTTTTCGGTCTTAGTATATTAGATAGGCTATCTAAGGTACTAGGATAGATATATCTAATAAGTAGGATACTTAATATAGGTAAACTTAGTATTATAGTAGTTTAGTAGGAGCGGATACGGAGCGAATAGGGCGTAATAGGAGCCTATATATACGCTATTAGCTTATATCGCGTGTAATTAGGGTTTTTTATTTATATACCTTGCTTCATACGTACCCTATAATAAATAATACTGATATTATTAATAATAAGGTGTTTATAAGTAAAGGAATAAAAGTTTACGCTTAGACGTGTTACTATCCGGCTACGTAGTCAGTAGGCGCTAACCTGATAGGGGCTTAGCACACACGTCTGAGGCACTGAGGCAATCTGGTTGGATCGCTGGATGATCCTGTTTCCATGACGACAGGGCGGGAAACACACCAAAGGGATAAGTAGCGAAAGCAAGACTTTGGCAAACCCATGGTACTGGCGGCACAGATATCTCCCCCATGCTGTATGTGAGTTCACAAAGTAGTCAGCTATTCTCATAAGGTGAGGATATTACATAGAAGGGTTCACCCGGAAGAGGCGCAGTCTACAGGGCGACAGGGCTACCGTAATAAAACTTGAATATCTAACTAAGTAAAACTATGGTCTTTGATAGTTCTAAATAATCTATTAACTTACTCGAAGATCAACTTCTTCGGCTCGGTTGATTGATGGAGTTTTATGGTAGGATATGTATTCTGGCGCTAAGCACTACTAGTAGCCCTATAAGGCTGCGCCTCTTCCAGGTATGCGCCCCTTCCAGGTGAACCCTTCTATTGGTCCGTTTAGATGAAGCTACAGGTAACATCCATAAACGTATCCTTGAGGTGTATAACGATTACAGCGAACAACCAAGTCGAATGATTGACTACGGTGTGGATCTTCGAAGAGAAATGGTGGGGGATCCTGCCGCCAGTACGATACGCTGAATGTTGTACACATCTTTCCATCGAAGGTATGTGTTGTGCACCGGGATAGGCGCAGGACTCGAGAGGAGTTCGTACCTGCGGCTACATCATGGGCTTCGGGTACACGATAGTGTGCCTCGAGGGCGACATGAATGAAGACATATGCCCGCATTCTCGGGACGAACTATTCCGAGGGTCACTGTAGGTACGATCAGTTTTGTTTCTGTGCCGTTTGCAAGTCTTCTTCAATTTCGTTTCGCCATTGGCAGAGAGTTGACATCGATCTTATTGTCGGCGAGAATCTTACGAAAGATGCGTAGCTTATAGAGCCGAGAAACAAGGGTGTTCCACTGTTTAGTAACATCAATGATTTTTCGGTCGTTCTTTGCTGGAGCTTCTGCATACAACTCACGCTTCAGCGTCTTCGTTAATCTATCGCTGTTATACAGGTTGCTTGCATCCGACAAGGAAAAATAGCAAGTAATAATCTCCATTGGATAACGACGATGATTGAGCTTGTGGTCAGAACGATAAACTCTTGTGGCATTGAAGCAGACTCCGGCGATTGATTCGAGAATAATGAATCGGATAGTATAGGCCTCTCGTGGGATTATTGGCTTCGCTTCCGAGATTTCCACGATATATCCACACCAGTGGTACCACCTGTTGGTGTCAGGGCTCTGAATATCGTTATTGGTAGCCTTTCTCTCCACACCTCGGAAATCAAATCCTTGAATGGACGTGAAGGCACGAAAATATAGGAGTGACCTCTTGATACAGCCACACAAAGAGAATCACAGTCTTCAGGAGTAAATACGATATATGTGATTTGTCTATACAATCTTAACATTTATATCCGTTCAGCCTAACACCCTGCGCTGTCATCGATCTCATAATGACGAAGGGAAATTAACAGTGTGTTGACACCGAAGGGCTACGATAATTACTGTCAAGGCCGGAGGCCATTTTATCTCAAGGGCAGCTCTTTCTGTGTGATGACACTAAAGTCCTCCAAAAGGTCTCAACATCTCACCTCCCTATATTATCATCTATCTATCAAACTCCTCACTAACTTCATTCCATCATTCCAAATCCAACACTTCCATCACTCCTTCGCCTCAAACAGCAACATCCTCAACCACTCCCAACCACTCCCAACCACATCCACAATGGCTTTCGAATTCCTCAAAACCCTCCCCAAAATCTCCACCAACGACCTACCCGCCGACAGCAAAACCTGCATAATCTGCACAGACGAGTACAACACCGCCCCCTCGCCCTCCAAGCCAGCCGAACATCCAGTCCAGCTACCATGTCTCCACATCATAGGTGCAAATTGCATTGCCAAATGGCTCACGGAGAGATCGAATTCCTGCCCCTACTGCCGCCGCGAATTCTTCCCTCGAGCCCTCCCGGAGGATATGATCGAGATCGGCGATGACATAATTTGGATGGGAGGCCTAAATAATATCGAGATTGCGGCAATTCTTGTAGATATCGATATCAATCTACCATCTTATCCGGACGAGCTCGAAATCAATGGCGCATCGGACGAATTTGAACTCCGGTTAAGCGACTGCACGACGGGTTCTCTGGAGATGCTGCATTTGGTGGCGCCTCCAGACTGGGACGAAGAGTTTCCAGTGTGGAATGAAGACGCTCTGGGCTGGGATGAAGGACTGGATTTTTGGTGTTGAGGGAAGCGAGCACGTCGCAATATCCTCATGCTAGCAACCCAGCCTTTTGTCACTTGAACATCAGAGTCCTCCACAGATTGAACGGGAAGCTAGTAGGGAGTTGCAACATGAGATATGGCCCACGATACATACTTGAGGAGCCAGGCGGCAAAACTAGCACTTGTTGACGAGCGTTATACCGAAGGTTCTTGCCTGAGCATTCCGTGCAGCCGACATTTAACTTTCTCAACTCAAAGGAACACAGAGACTTTACGAGATGGTGTACTCAGACGAATTCAATTTCAACATAATTTGCATACCACATAAACATCTCTGCAAGCATTTTGGCGCTTCCGCTACCAATTTCGATAGTTCAACAATGCAGCCTATCATTACACTATCTAATACCATCGTCAATGAACGCAGTCAGCGTGCTCACCGTGCCGATGGCATACGTGCTCAATAAAAATCAATACCATTGTTCAAACCACAAAGAAATCCCAGTGTTTGTAATCGCTACATGATCACCCCCCTCTCCTCCAAATGCACCCCTTATTTCGTCTCCAGCCTTTCGTATCTGCGCATCCCAGACTTAAACCACAACCGTACTGGTAATATGCTCTCTTTTTTGATTTAGATTACGAACGGTCTGCTAGCTACTGCGCCTTGCACGGTTGTGAGTTTGGTAAATATATCGTTCATGATAAATGGAGGTAAAGGGCACACCCTTTCCGAGTTAGGAGACCGATGGGAGACATGCTTGTAGGATAAATTGTGAGTGATAGTGTGGCGAAGAGGAGGTATAACTCAGATGATCATAGTGAGAAATAACGTGGGATGCCTTGACTTGGTAGTTGCGTATCTGCTAGCTGAAATCCTTCTCAATAAGTGCGAGTATCTTATGGGTGTTAGGGATACATTCTCAGAATTACATGCTCTAATTTTGCGCATTATCATTGACTAGTCGGTCTTCTTTCATGCTCATGCCGCCGAAGCCCTACTGTAACACCACGTGGACTCCTGCTGGCTCTACACCATCAATCATCTGAACTCTAACTTGATGCTAGACTGTTGAATAAGTTAAGAGGGACTTTGTCAAGGTATGCAAGATCAAATCATTTCATAGGCTCTCGTGGGCTCATGTCTCTTGCCCATGGAAAATCCTTGTTGAAGGGAAGCGTACCGTCCCTCGGAATGGGGCCTCCTCTCGGAATTGTATCTCGCATCCGTGTCGGACTCCGTCACATAGCCATTATTCACGGTTGACGCATCAATCCTCAGGTGATTAGGGTTCGAAGACTGCTTCTGCAGGCTTTCCGCTCGCGACGTGTCATAGAGTGGCATCGATTTCCCAGCCTCCGCTCGTCCACGAACGTTTCGCTTTCCAATGATCTTCCTCTCCTTTCGACTTGGAAAATTACTTTCCTTTCCAGGCATGATGCGACCAGGATGTACAATGTTGAAGACGACGAGTGCGAAGAGCATCATGGTTGAGTCGAATACGTATTGATACGCTTCGTGCAGGGATGGGCCCGAGAGATAGCCTTGGCTGTATTCGGCGAGGCGGAATATGATACGGATGGTGATGAGGGTCAGAGCGGCGTAGACGGCGTAGAGTAAGTGGAGCACGCGTGGTTGCTCGATTTTTGGAAGATCGCGCTGCATTTCTTTCTGGAAGCGGTAGGTGAGGTAGAGGAAGATAAGGATGAAGATTTGCTGCAGGCCTACTCCGCCCATGTAGATGTCGAGGCCGCGGTCAATTGCAGCTGGGGTAATGTTCTTGCCGGTGGCCATGCTGGCGCCAGACCCTTGAACCAGAAAAGCGCTGTGTTGCTGTCAGTCGATTGGAAGGGGATTAAAACTTGAAGAGGGTTACTGACAGGATATCGAGGAGCACGAAGATCAGACCAAATCGCCATGCTTTGACGTGTAGAATTTTAGCCGAAGAGGTGAAGTTATACACCATCCGGCCGAGAACCATGTAGACGTAGGCATTGATCCATAGTGGGGCAAGTAGAATCAGGATAAACCAAGCACTATAGAAACCCGTATTGCTCGGTTGGTCGATGGAGAGGATTCGAAAGATATAATTGCCTGTCTCCCATGCAGCACCCATGGCTATCACCCAGCTGTAGCCTTTGCGGTATATGATGGCTTGGGAAATATGCGCAATCAGGGTGAGGCCAAAGAGAACGATGTAGAGGTATGCGGGGCCTTTGCTGGGGCAGAAAGCCCAATTCGTGTTGGGGGCGGCGCGTCTTGCTGGGCAATCATCGTTTGGCATAGCTGGGTAGGTGAGGAAGATGGAGTGGATGGAGAAGAATGGTAAGACTGGAGAAGAAAGCTGGCCTGCAGCTGCGGCGCTTTGATTCCAAACTCAAGCTTGTTACAAGGATGCAAGCCACAGAATTGAATGGAAAAGAAGGCCTATGGGATGAGAACAGGGTGTTGCGCTCACAAAGAGAATTTGGATGAGCGGAGACGAGACCGTGGGGAAAGATGTTGTGGTACATATACTTACCTCACTCATTGGACTAGCATCACTTGGACGCGTCCAGTGGCTATGCTGAGCTTTTTTGATGTTGAAGAGCGACAGTACGAGAGGCTGAAAACCGTATAATAGGGAGTTCTGCGAGGACAATTGCTCTTGTCACTCCGTCACATTTTAGTAAAGTACGAGTGGGCGAATAGAATTGCAACAAATGAAATTAGATGAGTTGCAAAGGGTGCATCCGCAGGCTTGAGCGAGCGAGTCACATCAACAATTTGAGATAGAACAGCCTTGCAACACGGAAGGTTACGTAGGCAGTGGATTGGTACGGCTTGATGAAATGACATTTGTAGGGATACCCTGTGCAACGAAGTAAATACTAGATATGGTACCTTATTCCGTACCTTACCCTAGCTTGAAGAGGAGTTTCGCTGCGTGGCGCACGGAAGCCAAAGTCAATCGGCGCTTCTCATTGGCTTGATCGTATCTTGACATCCGCTAAACTCGATAGGGGCTCCTGTGTCGTACACTAGTCCGTATCAGGTCAAGCACTACCACCAAACACTCAGCCTCATCTTCGTTCACTAGGACAAATATGTCGGGCAGGCAACTTACTGCGTCTCCAGCTGCGTCAGCTTCGATATCTTAATTCTTGAATGAATTCGGTACTTCGATAAGCACCCAGCTGCAGATTGGGCATAAGCAACCGAGGCTTCCCTGGCATCCGACTTCCTGAAATCTTTGTCAGGTTCGTCTTTATATCTTGATTGGAAGCTTGTCTTAGCAAAACCGGCTTTCGTTGAATTTCACTGGCCACAACGTACAAAGGATATCCTTCCCTACGTCCCATGTCAGAATGGAGGACCAATTGCAGGATGGTCAAAGGAGGGACACGCTCTCAAGTTGCAGCTCCACCAAGGAGGCCAATGCGAAACGTACTAGACGGAGCAAGTCCAAGGTCAAGACGGGCTGCATTACATGCAAGTGAGTAAACTAAACAGGTACCGATGCCATCGTGAAGCGACCCAGCGAATCGTAATAGAGACAAACCCACCCTCCGTCTGGAGCCATCGTCTCCTCCTGCATCGCCCCCCAACTTTCCTTCGCTATATATGCGGTGCTCCTTGACGCTTGCTCTAGAATACACTGGAGCCAGCAACCTTGGCCCCAGATAATAGTACTGACGGTAATCATAGAAGTCAGACCCCGAACATCGGACGATAGATACAATAGCTGACCAACGCATCTGCTTTCAGTACGGCGAATCAAGTGCGACGAGAAGAAACCTGATTGTGTTCGGTGCACAAGTACTGGGAGAAAGGTACTTTTATCTCCTGTCACACCCTTTGTTTCGATGTAACGATATTGAACATCGCTGATGGCTTTCACCTATCTAGTGCGATGGATATGGGTTTCGCGGTGGAACGCCCATTCCAAGTAATGGCAGTAGTACCACGATTTCGCCGTCAGCTAGCTCCAGCTCTAGTGCGTTAGCACTAATAAACTTGAACTTCCATCCTCTTGGCGGTTATGACGAGACGAGATGTTTTGAATTCTTTCGCTATAGAACGAGCTCTCAACTGGCAGGATTCTTCCCTTCCGAGTTTTGGTCAAACCTCGTCTTGCAGGCGGCTTTTCACGAGCCTGTGATCAAGCACGCAGTCCTCGCGTTGGGCTCGCTCCACGAACGTTTCTCCAATGACGATAGATCAATTCTCAACCCCATATGGAATAAGGGTGAGGGGGGCTTTGCGTTGGTGCAATACAATAAGGCTATACAGCATCTAGTCAAGCCCGTAGATAATGGTCAACAAGCGGTTGATGTATGTTTAATCGCTTGCATGCTCTTCTCATCGTTTGAGGTAAGTCGAATCGGAGATGTAAAGAACTTGAAGGTAGAATTGAAGTGAGGTTGTTTAGACACTAAGAGGTCATCACGGGAGTGCGCTCTCCCACGTCCGCAGCGGAGTCAAGATACTGTCAGAAGTCCACGTGAATGAGGACCGCAACAGCAATCAAAGCGTCTTGAACCTCTCCCCACATCGTTACGTCGAGCTACCGACACTCGAAGTTTTCTTCAATAGGCTTGACTCTCAAATAGCACAGGTATATCCCCTCAAACTAGCAGCACATCCCCAGCCAACTTCGGCCCTGCCTGCGTCAAAGATATGTGTGCTGACAACATGAAAGATGTTAGGCAGCCGACCAATGCGTCTTCGAAATAAGCCATCAGGCAAAATGCCAGGCTTTTCTGCGGAGATTCCCGCCATGTTTTCAAGCCTTGAAGAGGCCCGCAATTCCATGGACTACCAATGGAACACATGCGTCCATCTTCTAGGCGATATAGAGCAACATGACACATATGACGAAATGAAACGTGTCAAGCCGCATCTTGAGGCGAACCAACAGACCTTCTCAATCGTGGTCAGAAAGTGGCTAGCCGCTTTTCAAGCGTTTCTGCAAAAGAAGGGCGGATCTCTCGACAACAAAAGCCTACAAGCAGCAAGGACGCTTCAGATCAGCCAGAGCTTCATGATGATTTATCTGGAGATGAACACCTTCGATGTCCTTACTGACGAGACAGTCTGGGACAAATTCATCTTTCGCTTTGAGCACATCGTTGACCTAGGTGCACTGATAGTGAACGCCACGCCAGGCGACCAAATATCTCAAAAGCCAGGGCCAGAATTCTCTCTCGATATGAACATTGTCGCGCCTCTCTACGCCGTTGCACACCGTTGCCGAGATCCGGTGGTACGGAGAAAGGCTATTGCTTTGCTCTACGCTTCACCACGCCAAGAAGGTATATGGGACAGCATTCTGACAGCGCGTGTTGCTGAAAGGCTCATGGGCATTGAGGAAGACCGTCTTGGCACCGTGACGTGTGCCGCGGACGTACCAGAATGGGCACGCATATCGAATGTAGACGTCAAATTCGACAGTCAAGGACGCCTAGGCACAGTCAGCTACAGTAGCAAGCGAAGTCAACTCGACAACGTAAGGCAAACCGTGACCATGACGGGGAAGTGGTAGTGCTTGAGCATTCGATCGGGTCAGAGATCACTCGGAGTTGTAAGGATCGCCAATCGCACAGTCGAATTGGTATGCAGCGTGATGTGCTTTTCTGGTGATGCTTAAGGCGAGCTACGAGGATATCGAACAACAAGCTAGGGGTACCGATTACTCCTTGGGAGAGATTGTCATTTTCCAGAATTGGTGCGCCCAATGGCTGCGAGCACCAAGATTATGTGATAAATCAGAAATGCTATCTGATTCGCGATAGTCGTAGAGGTATTTACAACAAGGCTGCGTAGTAGAAAGCCCCATGTAGCGCTCGGCAACAAGTTATCAGTGTATGGTGTTCTAGATGGAAGCATACGCTGTAAGATGAAGCAGTGTATTTAAATCGATGATTGTGGGCAGTTGAGCTAGGACTTTTTATCAACATGAATGTTCAGAATTCTGCAAGTTTAGTGGCGCGTCTCGACGCGCTAGCTAAGCGAGGCAATCAGGACGCGCCTTTCAGAAGGGCGAGCTTCCTATCCACAGCTCTTGCCTAAACCCAAGGTTGAGAGCAAATGAACACCCACAGCTCAGGGCAGCTTATGAAGTTACTCAACAAATTCATCTACACAGATACCGAGGTCACACTCGACTGCTAGAAGTACCCATGAGCACCCTGACACTTCCTATGGCGTCCCCCAATTCCTTGAAGCGTACGTGTGACGACGCTGGATTCGAGGAGCCTATGCAAGAATATCAAATCTCGTCACGTTCAAAGCAAGCTTCATCGAGACCTAATGGGGGCGCTCAGGAGACAGCATCAAGTCAACATGCTGGTCAATCCCCACTACCTAACAGCTCCCCCCCTGCCAACACATCCACGCCTTCTTTGGCAACTTCGAACTCTACGGCAAAGCTCACAGCCAAGAGGGTGAAGCTCACGTTTGAGGAGAGAGAAGTTCAACGGATAGAAAAGGAGTTCAAGGAGCGCCAGAAAGCGGAGGAAAAGGCTCGGAAGGAAGAAGAGAAAGCAAAAAAGGAAGCCGAAAAGGAGGCTATCGAACGCCAGAAGGCACAGGAAAAAGTGAGAAAGGAAGCCGAGAGAGAGTCCATCGAGCGTCAGAAGGCACAGGAGAAGGCGAGAAAGGAAGAGGAGAAAAGGCTCAAGGAGTTTGAGAAAGAGGAGAAACGAAAAGCAAAGGAGGAGCAGGCCAGGATTAAGCTGGAAGAGAAGAAGCAGAAGGAGGAGGAGAGTAATAAGAAGGCCAGGGTATATACGCCTCGAGCCTGGGTGAGCAAAGCCAGATCATGCTAATACACTTCCAGAACCAACTACGCATGGACTCTTTCTTCGGCCGCAACTCCATAAACAACGGCGTTTTCCATGGATCGCCGGCCCGAGACACTCATAGTCCCTTAAGTAGCAGGCGGAGTTCGTTCAGCGAGATTCAGGCCATGGAAAAACATCGCCGAAGTCGATCAGTCTCAACCACACCGTCAAAGGCACAGACATCGGATTACGAGCAGAAGTTCCAAGAGTTTCCATTAAAACCCAACACAGTTGTTGCTTCCCACAATCGGTTCTCGCGGGATGAGAGAGGCATCGCATTTGCTCAGGAACAAATTGACGAGGGTCTACAGAACAAAAAGGAGGCATGCGAGGGTTCAAGAGAGCAACGCTTAGGGTGCTACCTCGCCGATTTACTACACATGCCTACCGGGGACAAATATAAACGTCGAAGCCGATCGCATGCCGTGAAGGATATCATGGCAGCTATCGATGGTACAAATTCTAACCCAATAGATCTGACAGACTCGCAGTTTCAGCGAGCTGCGCAGAAGCCTTTGGATCTGCTCAAGACGGTACCTATAAAGTATTTGGAATTCAATGAGGACGTCCGACCACCCTACACTGGCACCTGCACCCGCTTACAAGATATTCAATCCATCTCCAAGCTAGCCCGGAACCCTTTCGGTCGCGGGCTTCCCTACACAGATTATGACTACGACTCGGAAGCAGAGTGGGAAGAACCAGCTGAAGGGGAGGATCTCGACTCCGAAGGAGAAGAGGAGCCGGATGATGACGATGTAGGCGATGAAATGGACGAATTTTTGGATGACGAGGAGGCAACCGAGGCAACCCGCGCGGTCAAACGTCGGCCGATGCTGGGTGACCAAGAGCCCAAGTGCTCAGGATTGTGTTGGGAAGGTCCAGCAGGACCAGGCTCCGATCACACGATTGCAGGTCTAGACTGGCGTCTGCTCAAGCTAGACATCCTCATGGGTAAGAAGAACCGCTCCCTCGACAATGGCTCTAGCTAATTGCATAGATAATCCGCGATTACCTATCGATCCATATTGCTCGACCTATTGGCAGCCAACGACCACTTCATCCCTTCAGATAGCGCCACACACGCAAGGCAGTCTTATGGAGCCACCACGCCTGCCCCTCCACCCTATCAACCGACAAAACAACATCCTATCTTCCTCTACGCTCACTGAAGTTCCCAACACCATGGAGTCAGATTTATCGGCCCCAATGAAACCAGCCAAGGCGCAGCGCTTGATTACACCTGATCTAATGGATGAGTTCAAAGCTGCCGTGCAAGGTAGCGATCTCACCAAAATCGCCATTGTCGAGATTCTCAAAAAGCAGTATGCTCACCCATCCACTTTCATACCGTTCATTAATGCTTTGCTCCTAACATGAGCGGCAGATTCGCGCAACAGCCGAAAGATGCGATCAGAGCTACTCTGGAAATGGTTGCCGAACGTGTAGGGACCAAGAATGTAGAAAAGAGATGGGTGTTGAGGAGTGGTTTCTGACTGTTACCTGTACCATTTTGTTAACGCCCGAATGGGCCTGTGGAATTTTCGGTGGTTGTTATTTCAGTGCGTTTCTAGGAGCTTGGGCGTTGTATGGAATGCCCAGTGGAGGCTGTATCGGGCTCTGAAGCGGCATCGTATGGCATACTTTAGCTTCATACGTGAGGTCCTTTCTCGCGTGATGTTGCTGGAGAGAGCCTGACATGATTGGTAGTGCATGGATAGCTTTCCAGTGGATATTGAGCTTCTATGAGTATCAATCTATCGCTAGATAAGCATCATTTGTCTCGTCGGGTTTCGGCATGGAATGAGAGAGGAGAATATTGTAATATTGTCCAGCGCAGAAGGAGATGGTGTCCTGGATTTTCAAGGCCCTTTCTAGGCTACGCTATCCAAGTCCTGGCTCACAAATGCAGTCGCACTTCTTCATGCCCTTTCCGTGTTAAGACATGTATCCATGTACCATACTTTATCCTGGCAGGGCACTCGTTTCGATCGGTTCTGCCAAGACGCGTGCCTGAGTTCTATTGCTAGGATAGGAAATATTTTATTGAGTGGTTGGGTAGGTATTTAGTGGGTAGTGGATAACGCTATCTATCAGGATAACGATATCAATCGGTAGCTATCCGTTGTTAAGGAGCTGTAAAAGGGTTTTGAAACGGGATGATGATTTGAGGAGTAGTGTTGGTGCGTTTGAGGTAGTTTTTTGGAACTGGTATAGAGTTGTATGTGTCTTTTCTTGGTAAGGCGTTTTGAAGTGTATTTGGAGGTGCTGGGGGGTGGGAATGTGGAGGAGCTTGGGGAGTGTTGGGGGTTGATAGGGGTT
>JAABUK010008614.1_pt1 | contig 14222 bp, 14 predicted proteins | sample 5559141 | NCBI WGS metagenome assembly JAABUK01 (sample SAMN10711869, study PRJNA513367) | rock metagenome | isolation source: Antarctica rocks | place: Antarctica: Victoria Land, Pudding Butte nord | collected 2016-01-03
CTCGACCAAGAATTTCGAGGATGCTATTCAACAAGGGCTTGCCCGCGCCAATAAAACCTTGCGCAATGTGAGAAGCGCGTGGATCAAGGAACAAACCGTCGAGATCAGCGACGGCAAAGCTTCCGGCTACAGAGTCAACATGATGATTACTTTTGTGCTGGATGACGAATAGCAGAGCGAAGTAAAGACACCACGAACCGCCTGCTCTTCACAAAAAATAAAGGCCGCCTGAATATCACAGGCGGCCTTTTCCGTTATGCAGAGCGATGCCGGCGCGCGGCTCTCTTATTCGGTCTTGGCGGAAACAACTTCTTCGGCTTCTCTATCGAGCGGCGAAACGTCTTCCAACTCATCACTTCCTAATTGCCTTTGGCGATGCACCGTGCCATCGGATTCAAAAATATAAGCCGAAGGCGATTCGCGCATAATTATGTCCTGCAAACGCATTAGTCCGTAGAGCAAGGCTTCGGGACGCGGCGGGCAGCCCGGAATATAAACGTCAACGGGAATGATGCGATCCACTCCCTGCATCGTCGAATAGGAATCGAACGGGCCGCCTGTCGAAGCACATGCGCCCATCGCTATCACCCATTTCGGCTCCGGCATTTGATCGTAAACACGGCGCACTACAGGCCCCATCTTCAGTGTCACAGTGCCCGCCACGATTATCAAATCGCTCTGGCGCGGTGAAGGCCGAAACACACCCGCGCCGAAGCGGTCAATATCGAAACGCCCTGCGCCCGTCGCAATCATCTCAATTGCGCAACACGCCAGCCCGAACGTCAAAGGCCACAACGCGGACTTGCGCGCCCAATTCACCACAGGCGCCGCCGCATCCATTGCCTTCGCCCCGACTGTTCGCCGCAAATTATTGAAAATCGCATCGACAGTCGTCACCAAAATTCCTTCTTGATGTTCAGCCATAAACAGTTTTGAGTTTTCAGTTTCCAGTTTTCAGATAAGCAGCGACTGAAAACTCAAAACTGTCTTTTCACGTCCATTCGAGCGCGCCTTTGCGCCATGCGTAATAGTAGCCGACGACGAGTATGCCGATGAAGACGAACATTTCCATGAGCGCAAACTTTGTGAAAGAGAAATCGTCGCCCATGAAAATGATCGCCCACGGGAGCAGGAATATCGTCTCGACATCGAAGATCAAAAACAGCATTGCGACGATGTAGTAGCGCACGGTGAAGCGTTCATGCGCGTTTGTCTGTGGATCAATGCCGCACTCGTAGGGACGCGCCTTCGCTTTCGTGTAAATCATCGGGCGCAAAAATCTGCCGAGCACGACGGGCAGCACCGGAAAGACGATTGCGAACATGAAGAAGATCATTACCGGCCAGTAAGCCGTGATCGGACTGCCGATGCTATCCGTCGCCGCCGTATTAATCGCCTGTAAAAGAATCCGATTCATTAAACGGCTTCCTTCGCTTCGTCGTGCGATTTTCCGGCGAGCAGCGCGATTGCGTGCGGCAGAACGTCTTTGATGACAGCAAAACTTTCGCGCACCGCTTTGGGCGAGCCGGGAAAATTGATTATCAAAGCATTGGAGCGTATGCCGCAGACGCCGCGCGAAAGCATCGCCGTCCGTGTCTGTTTGAGAGTTTCAAGGCGCATCGCTTCCGAGAGTCCCGGCGCTTCTCTTTCGATGACGGCGCGCGTCGCTTCCGGCGTATTATCGCGCGGCGAAAAACCCGTCCCGCCTGTCGTCACAATCAAATTAACATCCGGTTGATCCGCATACATACGCAGCTTATCGGTGAGCAATTCGAGATCGTCCGGCAGAATCTCCGTCGCGATTATTTCAGCTTTCATCGCCGACAATAATTCGACAAGCGCCGCGCCCGACAAATCCTCTTGTTCGCCGCGTGCGCAACGGTCGCTGGATGTAATCACTACCGCGCGGATTGTTTCAGCCATTCGCACGCCTCTTTCATTTATACCGCATGTGATCCTTCAGCCAGCAGCGATCCATCACGACGAGAAGTCCGGCATCATGTGCGCGCTGTGCCGCCGCTTCATCAATGACGCCTTCCTGTAGCCAGACGGCTTTTGCGCCGAGCTTTATCGCTTCATCAACGACTGCGCCCGCTTCATCCGATTTGCGGAACACGTTAACGAGTCCAACTTCGCCCGGCACATCTGCAAGCGACGCATAGGACTTTTCGCCGAAGACTTCCGCTTCGCGCGGATTAACGGGAAGCACTTTGTAGCCCTGCCGCTTCATATATCCGGCGACGCTGTTTGACGGGCGCGAAGGATTCGACGAAAGTCCGACAACGGTAATCGTGCGACATTCATCGAGAATCTTTTTGATTGTTTCGGCGCTATTAATTTCCATCTAAAAAGTCTCCTTGAAAAACGAATGATGAAAACAGATGTCAGATGTTAGATGCTGGATGTTAGTTTAATTATAAAGCTCCTCACTAACATCTAGCATCTAGCATCTAATATCTAATATCTATTTCTTATCGTGGGATGCTGCCGACAGCGGCGTGCAGTTCCTGAAGCGATAGCACATCTCCCGCGTTGCCTGCCCTGCTTGCTGCGATGGCTTCGACAGCGGCCTGCGCGCCGGTCATCGTCGTTACGCAGACAACATTGTATTGCAAAGCGGCGCGGCGAATCGCTTGCTCGTCAAAGTGCGATGTGCGTCCCAGAGGCGTGTTAATTATAAGATCAATGCCTCCGCTTTTGATATAATCGACGACGTTCGGGCGGCCTTCGTTGACTTTGAAAACCGTCTCGGCTGTCAGGCCGACTTCGCGCAGACGCGCCGCCGTGCCGAAGGTCGCCATCAAGTTGAAACCTAAACGCGCAAGGCGGCGCGCGAGCACTACGGCCTGTCCTTTGTCAGCATCGTTGACGCTGATAAAGGCTGTGCCGTTTTGCGGCAAAGAAAGTCCCGCGCCCATCATCGCCTTTGCGTAAGCTTCGCCGAATGTACGCCCGATACCCATCACTTCGCCCGTCGAGTGCATTTCGGGACTCAAGACGGGATCGACGCCCGGAAATTTGGCGAACGGAAAAACAGGCGACTTGATGAAAAACCGATTAACCGTCAATTCGTCCGGCAAAGCAAAACTTTTCAAAGCGTCGCCCGCCATCACCAGCGCCGCAACGCGCGCGAGCGGTACGCCCGTCGCCTTCGAGACAAACGGCACGGTGCGCGACGCGCGTGGATTGACTTCCAACACATACACGCGATCATCCTTAATCGCAAATTGTATGTTCATCAAGCCGCGCACAGACAGAGCGCGCGCTAATTGGCGCGTGTAGTGACGCATTGTATCAAGATGCTCTTCGGCAATTCGCACGGGCGGCAGCACGCACGACGAATCGCCTGAATGAATGCCCGCTTCTTCGATGTGCTCCTGAATGCCCGCGATGACGCATGTTTCTTCATCTGCCAAAGCATCGACATCGAACTCCGCCGCGCGCTCCAGAAATTTATCAATCAAGACAGGGCGATCCGGCGAAAAGTCCACCGCCGTTCGCACGTATTCATCCAAGCTTTCTTCGTCATAAACAATCGCCATCGCCCGCCCGCCGAGCACGTAAGACGGGCGCGCCAGCACAGGATAGCCTATGCGCGCGGCAATCTCCTTCGCTTCCGCGCCCGACGCCGCCATGCCGTTTTCCGGTTGCGGAATTCCTAACTCGTCGAGCAGCGCGCCGAAGCGTTTGCGGTCTTCCGCGAGATCAATCGAATCCGGCTGCGTGCCGATAATCGGAACGCCCGCTTCATGCAAACGCACTGCGAGATTGAGCGGCGTTTGCCCGCCGAACTGCACAATCACTCCTTCGGGTTTCTCCACGTCGATAATGTTCATCACGTCCTCGAACGTGAGCGGCTCGAAGTACAACCGGTCGGATGTGTCGTAATCCGTCGAGACGGTTTCCGGGTTGCAGTTGACCATGATCGTCTCGAAGCCCGCCTCTCTCAAAGCAAACGCCGCATGACAACAACAGTAATCGAATTCGATTCCCTGCCCGATGCGATTCGGCCCCGAACCGAGAATCATAATCTTGCGCTCGCTCGTCGGCGCAGCTTCGTCTTCTTCTTCGTAAGTCGAATAAAGATACGGCGTAAAGGATTCAAACTCCGCGCCGCAAGTATCCACGCGCTTGTAAACAGGCACGACGCCGATGCGCTTGCGATATGCGCGCACTTCATCTTCCGAGCTTTCCGTGAGATACGCGATGCGGCGATCCGAGAGCGCGACTTCTTTGACACGGCGCAAGGTCTCCGCCGAAATTTCTTCTAACTTTTTGCCCGTAATTTCATACTGTATCTGCATCACGTCTTGAAGCTGTTCGAGAAACCAAGGGTCAATTTTCGATAAGCGATGAATCTCCGCAATCGACCAATCGTGTTGCAGCGCATAAGTAATGTAAGAAAATCTATTAGAATTCGGGCGCGCTAATTTGCGCTGCAATTCATCATCGGAAATGTTTTCGAGGCGCAGCGGCCTGACGGCTTCGAGCGAACGCAAGCCTTTGAACAAAGCTTCCTTGAACGTGCGCCCAATCGCCATTACTTCGCCGACCGATTTCATCTGCGTTCCCAAAACATCTTCGGCTTCACGAAACTTTTCAAACGCCCATTTCGGAATCTTCGCCACGACATAATCAATCGTCGGCTCGAAACTCGCGGGAGTCTTTTGCGTGATGTCATTCGGAATTTCGTCGAGCGTATAGCCGACGGCGAGCTTCGCCGCGATCTTCGCAATCGGAAAGCCCGTTGCTTTTGAAGCCAGCGCAGACGAACGTGAGACGCGCGGATTCATTTCAATAATCCGCACATCGCCGTTTTCAGGATTTACGGCAAACTGTATGTTCGAGCCACCCGTCTCGACGCCGACCTTGCGTATCACTGCGATAGACATATCGCGCAAGCGTTGATACTCCATATCGGAAAGCGTCTGCGCGGGCGCAACCGTAATCGAATCGCCCGTATGGACGCCCATCGGATCAAAGTTTTCAATCGAACAAATGATGACGACGTTATCCTTGAGGTCGCGCATCACTTCCAACTCGTATTCCTTCCAACCGAGTATTGATTCTTCAATCAATACTTCGTGAATCGGCGACGCACTCAAGCCTGCGCGGACAATCTCTTCAAACTCTTCCGGGTTGAAAGCGATGCCGCCGCCCGTTCCGCCGAGCGTGTAAGACGGGCGAATAATCGCCGGATAATTTGTTTCTTCGACAAGCCTTTCCGCCTCCGCCCACGAACCCGCAAAACCACCGCGCGGCATCGGCAAGCCTTCCTCTTCCATCGCCGCCTTAAACAAACGCCTGTCTTCGCCTACCTTCACAGCCTCGCGCGTCGCGCCGATCATCTCCACGCCGTATTCTTCGAGCACGCCCGCGTCATCGAGCGCGATTGAAAGATTAAGCGCCGTTTGCCCGCCCACCGTCGGCAACAACGCATCGGGGCGCTCACGTTTGATAATTGCGGTCAATGATTCCACCGTCAACGGCTCGATATAAGTTTTATCAGCCATCTCCGGGTCGGTCATAATCGTCGCCGGATTTGAATTAACGAGCACGACTTCGTAGCCTTCCGAGCGCAACGCGCGACACGCCTGCGTTCCCGAATAATCGAACTCGCACGCCTGCCCTATGACAATGGGGCCGGAGCCGATGATAAGTATTTTATGTATGTCTGTGCGTTTCGGCATGTGCTCTGTGTATCTTCGCTCGCTTTATTGTTCTATGACTTTTTCGTTTAACTCATTCGGCAATTCAATGTCCTCATAAACATCCGTCAAGAGGATTTCGCAGCCGAGCGACGGCAGGCGCAACACGGCATCACTCGCGTTCATTTCTGTCAACAGCCAGCGATTATCATTCTGCCGTGCATGATGTTCGACATGCACGCGGTCTTGCGCGATGGTGATGTATTCCTGTAATGAATCGAGCGCGCGGTAATGCTCGAATTTCTGCCCGCGATCATAACCCTGCGTCGATTTCGAGAGAACTTCAAAGATGACAGTCGGATTAAGCAAAGTATCCTTCTGCTTTTCGTAAAACTTACGCTCGCCGCAGACCGCAATCACGTCCGGGTAAGTATAAAGACCTGTCGGCGTGACACGCACTCGCAAATCCGCTGCATATACGCGACACGTTTTTCCGCGAAGGGCTGCGCGCAATGTCGCAGCAACATTCAGGGTAATCAACGCGTGGGCTTCGCTCCCGCCCGACATGGCAAATATTTCGCCGTTGAAATACTCGCTTTTATAATCCGCCTCAATCTCGCGGCGTAGGTATTCATCTTCGGAAATGAATGTTTCGGATTGTGCGGACATTTCGGTTTCTCCTCGCGCAACAAGGTAGAACAAGACCTTTTCCGTGCCTTCGCTGAACGCAGCATTATACACAGAGCCGCGCGTGCAGAGCGAATTGTCCGTGTTGCGTTGTCTGTGTCCTTTGTATTCGAGATGTTGACAATCTTGCGGTGTATGCGTTGCAATCATGGCGAACGAAGGATTAAGAGAATAAGCGCGCGAACGAAAGATTGATTGATTGATTCCTCATGCACAAACTGAACTTGAAGGCCTCGCACAAACCCGTCGCGGAATACTACAAGGCGCTCGAACAATTCAAAGCGATCAACGTCACGCATGAAACTGCCGTGCGCGCGGCTTTTCAAACGCTGCTCGATGCTTGCGGCAATCAATTTAATTGGAAGCTCGTTCCCGAATGGCCGATCAAGCGCCAGAAGAAAAACTCTTTGCGTGTGGACGGCGCGCTCGCTGACGAATTCAGATTGACGTACGGCTACTGGGAAGCGAAACACACCGCAACTGATTGTTAAGTTCATGGTGCGCAGTGCCGAAGATATTTTGCAGAAAAACTTTGGTAAGAGTATCGTTCCTTAATATGATGCGGGGTTTCGGAGTATATAAGTGCGATTTTCTTGGCATCTCTAACAAGATTCTAGTCAATTAAGCGATGAGTAAATTAATAGCTTTCGGTTGGTACGGCGGCAAATACAGTCATCTCGATTGGCTATTGCCTTTGCTTCCACAGACTACTCATTACTGCGAGCCGTTCGGTGGTTCGGCAGCGGTACTAATTAACCGCGAGCCTTCACCTGTGGAAACCTATAATGATGTACATGGCGAATTAGTCAACTTCTTTCGAGTATTGCGCGAACAAAAGGACGCTCTTGTTGAAGCAATCGGATTAACACCGTTCTCGCGTGCTGAGTTTGAGGCGGCGATTAAAGAATCTCCTACAGGTTTATCGGAACTAGAACGTGCGCGACGCTTTTACGTTCTCGCACGGCAAGTCAGAACCGGACTCGCGCAGAAAGCAAGCTCAGGGCGTTGGGCGCATTGTTTGTTGACAAGTCGCGCGGGAATGGCTGGCGCGGTCTCTCGCTGGCTCGGCGCGGTCGAAGATTTGCCGCTTATCGCGCAAAGACTTCTGCGAGTGCAAATCGAAAACGCTCCGGCAATCGAAGTTATCAACCGCTATGATAGCGAAGAGACGCTTTTCTACTGTGATCCGCCTTACCCGCATAACTCGCGCAGAGACCCTAATGCTTATGCGAGTGAGATGACCGACAAACAACACCGGCAACTCGCCGAAGTGCTGCGAAGCGTGCGCGGCAAAGTCGCCATATCCGGTTATCAGTGCGCATTGATGAATGAACTTTATGGTGACTGGAATCGCACGGAAGCGCGTGAGCGAGTTATTCATTCTGTGAAGACGACTCGCAGGGAAATCTTGTGGACTAATTACGAAATAGAGGAACGTACCGAGTGTCAACTCCCGCTCCGCCGCCGCCAAATTCACCGGCAAGCATCCTTGATTTAGCACTTCAGCGAGCAACGAAGAACATTGACGAGCCTCTTGTCAGCGACGATATGGTTGCCGCGCAAGTTGAGTACGTTTGTCGCTGTTCCAATCTCGCCGGAACTCGCTTCCTCATGGCGTGCTTGACGGCAAAACTCTCAAATCCTTCGTTTGATATTCGCAAGCCTTACACGGAAATCGGCGGCACGGGCATTTACTCCGGCAGGCATTACGACGAAGCGTACATCGCACCGTTTGCCTTTAAGCAGGCACTTCCTGTCAACCCGACGACGAGCTTCCTGACGCCTGCTTTTAGAACGAACAAGATGGTTATCGAGCCGGGTGTGCAACTTGTCGGGCGACCTAAGAAGCTTTACGATACGGTAATTGAATTAATCACTAAAGTTCACAACAATGAAATTGAAGTCGGTGATTTGCTCGCTGAAATCCTTCGCTGGCTATTAATCGTCCGTGACGAACGAAGGCACCGAATCGAAACTTTAGTTGCCTCGCTTAAAACTTCAGAAGCCGACTTATCGCTTCCGGCAGAAAGCATCGTTACGCTCATCAATCAGCATATAGCATTGCCAAAGTCCGCGCGTCTTCCGGTGCTGGTCGTCGCGGCTGCGTACCAAGCGGCGCAAGCATATCTCGGCGAAAATCATCTGCCGCTTCAAGGACACAACGCGGCTGACAAGCAGACCGGCGCACTCGGAGATATTGAGATCGTCCTGAAAGACGACGGCGGTGTTGTAACCGTCTATGAGATGAAAGCGAAGCGCGTGACACGCGAAGATATTGAGATTGCTTTGCTGAAGCTTGCGCAGACGAAACACGATGTTGACAATTATCTTTTCATCACCACCGACAGAATTGATGATGACGTGAAAGACTACGCTGCAACCATATACTCACGCACTGGTGTTGAGTTCGTCATTCTCGATTGCATTAATTTTCTTAGGCACTTTCTGCATTTATTCTACCGGATACGAATGCAATTTCTCGAAGCATATCAAGAGTTGTTGATGCGCGAACCTGACAGCGCGGTTAATCCATTACTAAAAGAAGCGTTCTTGTCGTTGCGGCTTGCTACCGAAACAGGCATCGCACAGTCAATTTATACTCAGGAATAAATCCTGAAAGTTTCTGTTATCGAAAAACAAGCAATCGTCTATAACGACTTTCTGACTCTCTCCAACACTCCGACGGAAGCTTACGAATATCGTCTCGGCAATCGTTCGGCTCTGGAATACCAAATATCTACGGACAAACGAAGCGGCATCACCAACGACCCGAACCGCGCAGACGATCCGCAATACATCAAACGGCTCATCGGACAAATCATCACCGTGAGCTTGGAAACAATGAAGATCGTGCGCGCGTTGCCTGAATTAGGAGTAGAGAAGGAAGCGTGAGCGGAGAACGCTTTGCCGACTTTATTTGTGAGAAGCGTAAAGTCTAAGGCTGCTGAGTGTCATACTTTTTGCGGTAATCTTCGCCTTCGATGGCGACGGTTTTGCACATTTCGTAGAGGCGTGAGCGCAGGCGAACGCCGATGCGGTCTTCGAGCGTTTCGTCTTTTTCGGTGCGCCTGGCGTCCAGATAGTTCGTCGTGAAGATGGTAAGCTTTTTGTCGTTGTAACGCGTGTTGATGATTTGCATCATCGTGTCTCTGACCCAATCCGTCGGCTTCGATGCGCCGAGTTCGTCGAGCACCAGCACTTCCGCTTCAAAGACGGGCGCGAGGACTTTTAGTTCGGACGTTTGCGAAATAGGATTGTAGGAGTTTTGTATTTCCTTGAGCAGCGCGCCGAATTCGTAGAACAAACAGGGCGTTCCCTTTTCTATCAATCCGCGCAGGATGGCGACAGAGAGATGAGTTTTGCCGACGCCGACTGTGCCCATAAAAAGCAGGCCGCGCTCGACTGCCGGAAATTCTCTGACCATGCGAAAAGCGTAGTTAAAGGCGCGTAACTGCGCGCCGTTGCCCTTCGCAGGGTAATAAGTTTGCATCGTGCAGGCATCGTAGCGGCGGGGAATGCGCGCGGCTTCGATGAGCTTCGTTTGATGATTCTGCGAGCGGCAACGGCAACGCCGCGCTCCCTTGCCCGCGACGACTTCCATTCCGCTGCCATAGCAAAATTCACATGCGCTCGATTGCTCCGCAGGCTCCGCCGATGTTGCTGCGGTATCCCACGGCAGCGTCGGCGTTTCCCTCGGCGCGTCCGCGTCCGGCACGGCGCGCAGCGGTTGAATTTTGGCTTTCTCTGAAGACATGCGGCGATGCATTGTGCTGAAGTTCTGCGTTCTTTGCAAAGGCGCGCAACAATCAACTGCTGTGCGCTGCGCGATTTCTTTGCCACGCTTCCAGACTTTCAACGAAGACCGTATACGGAAGCGTGCGGCGGATTATAGCACTCGAAAAAAAGATTGCAAGAGCGTTCCGGCGAGACGCAAAAACCACTATATTTTTAGACGCTCATCGCCTGTCCCGTGCGCAAGGAATCGAGTATGCGGAAGGTGGCGCGCGTCGTCGCAGACAAATCATCGAGCGGAATCGGCGCGGCTGTGCCTTTCAAAACCATCTCGCAAACATCCCGCACTTCGTCCGTTTGGCCTTTATCCTGATTACGCAATTTCAAACTTTCGACGCGGCCTTTGTGGTAAAGCGTCGCGCTGCGGAAATCGTCGAGCACGAAAACTTTGCCGCCGCCGAAAATTTCGATGCGCTCCTTTGGCATCGCCTTGTCGCCTTCAGCCAAGTACGCGATGGAGCCGTTCGAGCCGTCGCTGAAACGCAAAGTGATAAAGACGGAATCCTCATTTATGCTTTCGTGATTGCGGCTCTCAATCGCTTCGGCGTAAACGCGCGTCGTGACGGCTCCGGTCAGGAAGTGCATCAAATCTATGAAGTGGCAGACTTCGCCGATGATGCGCCCGCCGCCTTGTCCTTTATCCTGTATCCAATGCTCGCGCGGAATGCGCCCTGCGTTAATGCGGTAGTTGATCGAAAGTGGTGCTTTGGAATTACCGGAACCGTTTGAAGTTGCGAAGAACTCTGCGGCGCGGCGTGCGAGCGGTGAAAAGCGGCGATTGAAGCCGACTATTAATTGCCCGCCTGAAGCTCTCGCGGCATCCACTACACTCGCCAACTCTTCATCATCGAGCGCCAGCGGCTTTTCGACGAATACATTGCGCCCGGCTGCGAGCGCGCGCCGCGCTAATTCGGCGTGCGTATCGTGACGCGTCGCAATCACAATCAAATTAATGTTCGGGTCATTGATGACATCATCGGCGTTTGCAACGCAGCTTTGAAAACCGTATTTCTCGCCGATGTCACGCGCTGAAACTCCAGAGGCTGTGGCAATCGAGCCGAACTCTGCGCCTGCCGTCTTGAAGCGCGGCAGCAAATGCGTCTTCGCGTAATTGCCCGCGCCGATCACTCCGATCCGAACGACAAAAGCATCAGCGCTGTTCTTTTTACTTGCGGCTAGTTTACCCGTATTCAGATTAATGCGACTTTCAATTTCGCGCTCCGTGTCGTAGCCGAGCACGACGCCCAGATACGGCTCCTTCGTTTCGCCCGTAATCAAATCGTAAGCGCGCTCGCCTTCCTCGATTGGAAAGCGATGCGTGATGAGTGGTTCGACGTTGACGCGCCGTTCTGCGACGAGATCAAGGAACGCTTCGATGTTGCGTCCCTCCGTCCAGCGCACGTAAGCGAACGGATAATCATGCCCGCGCTCTTCGTATTCGGGATCGTAGCGACCCGGCCCATACGACATGGAAATCTTGAGGCTCAATTCGCGTTCATAATAAAGCTTGCGCGGCACGTCCATCCCGACCAGCCCGACGGCGACGACGCGTCCCTTCATACGCGAAATCTCGCCCGCGAATTCAATCGGCTGATTCGATGAAGTCGCGGCGGTAATCAACGCAGCATCCGCCCCGCGCCCGCGCGACCATTCCATCACAAGCTTTTTCGCGTCATTCAAGTTCGCCGTCGCCTCGTCCGCGCCAAGCTCGCGCGCAAGCTCGACTTTCTTTTCGTCGGGATCGACGCCGAAGACGCGGCAGCCGTTCGCCTTCAAAAGCTGCACGGTGATTTGACCTAATAAGCCGAGACCTAGAACCACCACCGCTTCGCCGAGCGTCGGCTCCGCGAGCCGCACGCCCTGCAACGCGATGGCTCCGAGCGTGCCGAACGCTCCCGCCTCGTAACTCACTTTTTCAGGCAAGCGCACGCACAAATTTTTCGGCACGCTCAACACTTCCGCATGTGAAGCAAAGCCCGCTCCCGCGCACGCCACGCGATCACCCGCGCGAAACTCCGCCACGCCCTCGCCTACATCGACCACAATGCCCGCCGCGCTGTAGCCGAGCGCCGTCTGCGAACTCAGTTTTGCGCGCACCGCTTGAAACGTATTCAGCAAGCCTTCGTTCTGCGCCTTCTGAATCACTTGCTTGACCAGATCAGGCCGCTCGCGCGCTTTGCCGAGCAAACTTTTCTTCCCCATGTCAACGGTCATGCGTTCCGTGCCTGCGCTGATTAAAGATGCGGCGGCGCGCACCAAGACACGGCCATTTTGCGCGACAGGCGGCGGCACATCCGCAATCTTCACTTCACCCGTTTTAAGATTTTGCAGAATTTGCTTCATGACATTGATTATACAAAACGAACAGGCAGCACAGCAGTAAAACCCGTCCGCCGTTCATTAGGGATGACGTGTGCTATATTGAAAAGGATGGTTGAGTTTTAAGAGAATGGCATTAAACCAGCAGGAGTTTTGAACGACAGATGGGATTTTTGAGTCAGGTAATGACACGCTTCGGTCTCGGCAACGCGGCTGCCGAACGCCACCCGATCAGCGTATTTCTTTTAGACGATGACACGCGCCGCCACGAGTGGTTCGCCAAGCGTTTTGCGGGCGATCATCTGGACATCGCCGAAGACGTTGTAACCGCGCGCGAGATGCTGGAGAAAAATTCTTACGACGCGATTTTTCTCGACCATGATCTGCTGCCCGAACACTACAACTCTGACACCACTGACGACGAACGCACAGGCTACGCCATCGCCGCTTGGCTCTCCGCGCAAACGGAATTGCACCGCGCCGCCACGCTCGTCGTGCATACGCGCAACGCAGACGGCGCCATGCGCATGATCGAAGAACTACGCCGCACCGGACGCAACGCCGAATACGTGCCTTTCCCTCTGCTCGCGCAAAAAATCAAAAACTACTGGCAACGCTAGAACGCAATACTTAAAGATAATCCCGCGCAAACATAAAAAGCGAAAGGCGGAAAGCAAAAGCTCAACCGCTTTGCGGCCTTACTTTCGCCTTCCGCCTTCCTATTTTATTTGGTGGCCAGAGACGGACTTGAACCGCCGACGCCGGCCTTTTCAGGGCCGCGCTCTACCAACTGAGCTATCTGGCCGAACATTTCAGCACACGCCGAGCACAACCGAACAGGAAAGCGTGAGTATAGATAGATGCTCTCGCAACTGTCAACTCGCCAACTGTACAGCATTGGTTTTGTCAGATTAGTTACAAAAAAGTGTTGACACGTTCGACAAGGAGAGTATAATGCCGCTCGTTCGGTGAAGGCTGGCGTCCCAAAACGCAGGCCGCAGTCGTGAAGACTAATTCACTGAAGCAAGGACAATATAGCCCGCCCGTGCCAGCTCGAACGTCGCTTGCGCCCCCCGTAGGTGCTCCATTTGAGCTGGCACAGCTTTTTTAGATGCAAACAACGAAAAGCGTTTCTTAAATTCCTTCTTCAAGCAATAAAAGTTTAGCCGCTCGAGCATTGATCTTGCGAAGAATTTTTGCTCGAACGGCCAAATAATTTTGCGCGGCAAACATCTGCAGCGGCGTCACCGTAATGGATGGGCGACTATTTTTTGTCTGCGGCTGCTGCTTTGCGAGTCGGTGCGGCTTCTTCTGCTTCGCTCGCTTCCGCGCCTGTGCCGCTCACCGCGATGCCGAGCGCAATGCGCACTTCATTCTCGATGCGTCCGGCCAATTCCTTATTGTCCTTCAAAGTCTGCTTCGAGTTCTCGCGTCCCTGTCCCAAGCGCTCGCCTTTATAGGAAAACCACGCGCCGCTTTTTTCGACGACATTCTTCATCACGCCTAAATCAATAATGTCTCCCTCGCGCGAAATGCCTTCGCCATACATGATGTCAAATTCGCACTCACGAAACGGCGGCGCAACTTTGTTCTTCACGACTTTGACTTTCGTGCGATTGCCCACCGCGCGGTCTCCGTCCTTAATTGCACCGATGCGGCGTATGTCCATGCGAATCGACGAATAAAACTTCAGCGCCCGCCCGCCCGTCGTCGTTTCAGGCGAACCGAACATCACGCCTATCTTCTCGCGTATCTGATTAATGAAAATCAAGCATG
>JAABUK010008615.1_pt1 | contig 14220 bp, 13 predicted proteins | sample 5559141 | NCBI WGS metagenome assembly JAABUK01 (sample SAMN10711869, study PRJNA513367) | rock metagenome | isolation source: Antarctica rocks | place: Antarctica: Victoria Land, Pudding Butte nord | collected 2016-01-03
GCATTGTCAGCTTGGACTAAAAGGCGGACAGCTACAACATCATGCAACAGTAAACAGAAAGCGCTCCACACACAACATGGGCACTCATGCACTTGATATGAACAGATGAAACACACAGTTCAATTATAAAAGCTGACCTGCAATTCACAGCAGTTGAGCTTCAGGACCTCCAGATTGTGCCAGCACTGGAAGTCTGATGGCAGAGAAGGAAGAGGATTGAAACTGCAGCCAACATAAGTCTGCTGGTCAGCAAGCTGTAGGTGTTCAGCAACAAGCAAGGTAAGCAAGCATATCTTGTCCCACACAACAACTCATGCAGGTGATGATTGAATTACGCTCAAGTTCTTGAGTGTCCTGCTCATGGACAACGCAATACATCAACTTGACATCTGCACATATTCAGATCAGTTCTGTGCAGTTGCGCATTTGTGTGCAGTTGTGCAACTATGTGCAGCATCAAACATTGTGCTGCTGCAAATGTCGGAGTGAACCCAACAGTCAGTTGTGTTTAGCATATGGCACAAGGGATTGTGCACATGACATAAGAAACAAACCTGAAATCTAATTCCTGGATGTGGCTAAGGCGGCCCACCACTCCAGGCAGGGTGCTGTAGCACCAGCCAGATAGAATGAGGCGCCGCAGCAGTGTCAGCTTGCTCATGGAGTCAGGCAGCTCAATGGACCCTAATCCTGGTGTACTGCAGACGCATACCAAGGGCTAACTTCTTTGAGTAGTGAGACATGACAACAGCCAATGCATCATGCCAATATTACATTGAGCAGCAGCTTGTTATGTACAAATGTGTAGACACAATTTGCCTATGCCTGCACGAAGTCACAAATTGCTGAGGCAACTTCATCTGGTGTGAGTGAATGGCGATGTTGTGCACAGCTCTTGTGCATCTGGAGATATGCTGCCAACTTCATGTTGTAGATGAGAGCAGCAGCAAGAAGACAATGCAATCATCAAACCACATGCAAAGGCACTGCATGCTGCAATGTCACCAACCTGAAGCCTTCGATGAGCAGGGTATCCAGTTTGGCAAGGGCACTGATGCTTTCAGGCAGCTTCTCAAAGCCGCAGCGATACAGCTGCAGGTCCCGCAGCTCCTGCCAGTTGCTGATGCTGTTGGGCAGGGTGATGAAGGCTCCGGGGCCCACAGAGGTCAGCTCCAACTCCCTCAGCTTGCGCAAGGCAGTCAGATGGTCGGGAAAGCCACCCTGCATGTCAAGCCAGCTCCTCAACCAGCAGTTTGATGCAAACATCCCGCAAACCAATAGAGTTGTGCGGTCATCCTGGTGTTATTTGTTGCAGCCTAGGAACAAGTATGCACAACAGCGCATTCACAAACTGCAAGCTGCATGCACGACAGAAGAGGCAGCATTGACAGTGTATGCACTACAAAAATGAGGATTCTTCAGGACCCCAGAACCACAACAGATGAGACAGAGGCCTCATCTTGACGCAGCAAGTTGTTCTTGACCTATTGAGGCGACGCAGGGACAACAAAAGCAGTCTAGCAGCACATTCAGCAGCAAGAAGGCCACATGACATGCCAGGCATACCAGCAGATTCTGCTCCAGGCCGTGGCCTGCGAAAAGGATACGCAGCTCCTGCAGGTTGGTGAGGCGGCCGAGGTGGTTGATCTGGCGGGCCTCCACAGGGCCGCGCAGGCTGTCAATGTTGAGGCGCACCAGCTTGCTGAAACAGGTGAGATGGACCAGGTCATCAGCCCGCATCACAGGCGCACAGTTGCTGATATATAGGTTTTCAAGGTAGTCCCATAGGGTTCCAAAAAGTGAAGCAAGGCCCCCTACACAGAAGCAGGCATGGCTTGCTGCAGCACTTGCGGAGTAAGGAGTGATGGCAATGCAGTGAAAGGCAAGCAGTGCTCCTGCAGTTGACATTGATGCTGCATTGGAGTATTGCAAAACAAGGTTCAGAATTGAAACATCATCCAGGTATTGTTGGAAGCAAACCTGGAGGACAGTCATGCTGCACAGCAAAATCTTCGCTGAAGTTTCTGATTTCAACAGAGTGCACCCAGGATGCACGAACGCTGAACCATTGTAGCACATTGGCCCAGCGCACGACAACTTTCTCGTGATCTGTGGATTTGCCGGTGGCATGTCCATCAATGTACAGTTGTAAATCTGCATATCGTCAATTGATGTTGTTTTGTTTGTCTACCTGACAAGGGTGAGTCACTTCTCAAGTTGCAACAACTATGAGGAGCAGCAAGAAATTGATACTTTGCACGACCCTGTGACAAGTTCTGGTAGCTTAGGATGATCACAGGCACAAGCAAAGCTGAGTTCAACACTCTCTGGACGTGCCACAAGCAATTGCAGTACTTTTAATCAAAATCATGCTAGTTACCTATGCAAGGGTGCTCCCATAATGGACCTGCAAAACCATGCAGTGTAAGGAAAATAATGTCAGTCATTACTTGCCATCTCTGACCAGGTATTCAGGATGCTATGCAGGCAGCAAAGGTTTGACTTACAAGGAACTGATGTCAGCTCCGCCCATTTGCGGCAAACGAGTGGGATTGTCTCGTGCCGCTGGTGAAACGGGAGCCAGCCGAACACTCGAATCAGCAATTCTCGCGATAGTTTGTTAACATTGTAAACAGCATCTTGTCCTGATGACAGCTCGCGGCCTTCGCCGCGTGTTTTTTTGCTTTCGGACATGGCTTCGTTTTATTTACCAGTCAGCCCACTGGACTCATGACATATCCAGGAGGACAAATGCTGTCTGCAAATGTGATACTGCCTGCTGCTGAGCTGCATGCTTGCGTCAGCTTGCAAACCTCTCACTCGCCAAAACAACTCAAACGAGTGCCGACGAGGGTCACCCCACAGACTGAACGCAAGCCTAGGCAGTCTGCAGTCCGCAGCCTAAGCAGTCTGAAATGTTCTCCAGCAGACGCAGTACAATCACAACGGCCGCCTGCATATCTACCTGCGAGGCTGGCCTTTGTCTTACGAGCATGTTGAATAGGGGGCAGTTTTCAGGGCCATTTCGGAAATGCCTTCGAAACACCCAGAAAGTCACATCTCCTCCATACAACAATGAACTGGAAAACTACCGATCAGTATAGTATTTGAAAGCTTTGCAGATAGCCGTGAGGCAACATCAAGCAAGCATCTGTAAGATCCGGTTACCACCTACTAGGACTCAGTGATCCAAGATCTTGTATGGCCACAAGCTTGTCTCAACTCAGACTATCACCAGCATTCACTGGCCGCCGCTCACATCGCGGCTGCCAAGCAGCAGGTAGAACAGCAGTACAGAGTGAAACAATTGATCCCTACCAGTGCCAGCGAGCTAGTGTGCGCAACCTATTTTTATTGCAGGTAGGGTATCTGCTTGTCGAGAGTGTCTGTTCCAAGTCAAGGTCGCACAGAAGCCTCACAAACATGTCAGAATGTCTAATCACAGCACAGCTGCTGACAAGACCGGGCAGAAGGTTAGCTTCAAGCCCGATCATTTTGCTTTACCTGTAGTGCAAGTTTGCACTGAGAGCGTTCCCCATTTGATATTACTAGGAGACTGCAGATGGCCCTTTAGAGGCTGTGGGGAGCAGATGTGATCATGATCTGCCAACTGTACCTTCAACAGTCCAAAGTACTGGCACAAGGTACAGTAGAGTCCAAGTCGCCTTATTGTATTGAAGCGCCAGTGCTGACACAACTGAACAAAATTTCATTGTCCCTGCAGAGTGGCTATCTCCTTGCTGCAAGCATATAAGGACTTTATCAGCCCTTTGCTACCCTCAGTATGCCGTTTTCAACCTTCCTGCTCCACCTACAGTGTAGAAGCTTACCAGCAATTTGGTGCTTGCAAAGGCACATTGCTTATGGTTTGGCGGTTGTTGAGATGCAACCCATTCAGGGGCGGGTATCAAGGCCAGTATGACCCTCCATCTTGGCCTCCTGTAGGGTTGGGAGCTGTTTTCAAAGACTGACTACACATTGATCTTTGCTACAATTTTCAATGAAGTTTCATAAGACTGTGGTGAACAATAGATGTGCATTACATTGACTGTGCATCTCCTGGGCCTTTGTTGCCTTCCCCTGGCCCCCTGTTGTGCTACAGCATGGAATTTTTGGTCCATTTGCTTTAGCATGTATGTGGTACAATGCTGAATGATTGGTGTATGCCCATCAAGTGTTGGGACACTTGTTGGCATGTGTGATCTTATCTCATGAGACTATACATATATGCTCAAAGTCAGCTTATATTGCAGCGTACCAAACATGTTGTTGGATTCCCCATTGGCAGGACTCTGCATCTGCCCAGGCGTTTGCCCTAGAATTACAAGCTAGTCCAGTTGACCAGTAACAAGCTTGACTTGGTGCCAGTGACTTGTCGTGAAGCCATTATTTGTTTTGAAGCAGTTCTGCAAGTTACAAAGCATGCTATGTCTGCATGTGGCGTCATGTCTTGGGCAAAATGAGAATTCTTGAAACAGCAACCAGGATTCGCTTACTATTGTGCTGCCTGTACTATCTGGCAGCATGCTTGCCACCACAACTGCAAGTTTGAACCTGTTACAATGTATGTTGTCACCTGCAAGAAGTCCTGGTATTGTCATGCACGCATTCCTGGTATACATATGCCAGCTTGACTATTACAGATGGGCAATGGGACGACTGATAGTGCGAAGGGCTTGGGAGGGCCCTGAGCCGTGTCATTTAGACATTGCCCAGCCTATATGTGCCCGCGCATGTGTGAGCTTAATGCGGCACTGCTTAGCTCCCCAAGTAGCAGGCAGGGCTATGTTCATTGATGCATTTGGATCCGCTCTGTCATGTTTGCGTCCCTTCTGTTTACCTGTAGATAGCTAAGCTTAGGTGCTGCTGAATGTATTTGGTGTTGCAGTTGTTGCTGTTCAGATGTTGGTGTATAAGTCAAGCTGCTATTGCAGGTTCATTACTCACAAGTCCGATTATATATATTTGTCTGACTGAGTACTGACCACATCCAGATTCCACGGTTATGCAGAGTTGACAAAGCAAGCAGGTAGGGTAATTGTGTGACATAATAGCCCTTTTTAGTAAGCAATGTTTTAAAGTTTGAAAATAGGGTCTCCATCTGTCCAGCAAAAACCAAACACACATGGCAGCAATCTTGTGTGGCAGAAGTAAAAAGAGTGTGAATTGAATTAATTCTGTGACGACATTGAATCCAGGGCATGGCAATGATTGTGAATTGAATTTGTGTCATGATGACAATGAATGCAGTGTTGATTGGGTAGCTGGCTGTTGTGTATGTTGCTGGACTCTTGACTAACGCGCAAGGTATGTGTGGCGCGGCTGAACGCTGTCTGATCCATGCTGAAACTGTCTGATTGATTTGGAGTTGCCTTTTCAGCCCATGCTGAAACTATCTTTACTGAACCACTTCAGATAGGTCTGATCGTGTCTGTTTGTGCAATATCAGACAGGTGTTATTGTGTCAGATCTTTTACATCAGATAGGATCTGACTGAGGCTGATACTCTCATCAGATCTGCCTATACGTTGTCAGAAACAGGCAAGTCTAGGCTGAAAGGGAGCTGCTGCACCGGCTACCCTACACCTAAGGTTGTCTTAAGTGCATCTGCCCCTAGTCTGCAAATCTATACCGACATAAATGCTGTACATGTAAACATGCACTCTGCCTACACCTGATGATACACACTACATATGATACACAAATGTGACACAAAAGCTGCAAGCAGCAGGAAGTATCAAGCCTGTACACCTAGCTCACAACACCGAACATCACAGCAAACAGCATAGCCAAACATGCCGGACATGCTTGCCAGATACATGACATACGTTGAACAGCTTCATGAGGCCCTAGCAATCTTCTGGTCTTTAGGCATGGTGCTGAGGAAACCCTCACACTCATGGCTACTGTTGCAGACCTCGTTTTTGCATACAGACTGGCCCGTCTCACTCTTTTCACTGCACAAGAAGAGCAAGTTGGTGCACTGTTCGCAGCACTGTAAGCTCAGCTGATCAGTCCCTGACAGTCCGTTTCACATACAGTGTGCACAGCTGTGTGTACAGGTGTGATGCATCTGGTCCTTTGACAGCCAGCTGCATGTCAGACGGCTCATTTGCAAAACAAGTTTACGTGGCAGCTGACATAAATACCACAGCAAGCTTGGCTACATGCACTACAGACATAAGCCAATGGCTGTACCTGGCTTGAGTAATCCTCGAGATTATCTACATTGTCGAGCTCACTGCCAGAGGGTTCTGACTTAAACGATCTCAGCCTTCTTCTTGGCACCCTTCTTGCCGGCCTGCTGCCCGCTTGCTCCTGGCTACATGAGCTATAAGACGCTGCCCCCTTGATCTGCCAGCTTTGTCAGCCTGTGCATTGGGCTGATGGGCTGATGATGAGGAAGCCTTGGAGCCAATTCTCTCTGCTGAGCTAATAGCTTTCTTCTTGGCTTCCTGCTTCGTGCGCCTCTTTGCAGGCTCATCACATTGCTCTGGACGATGGGCCTTTACATGGTTGCCTATACCCTCGTACCTGTTGGGCTGCTGCATCATCTGCAGTAATTGCAGGGCAGTAAAAAGACTCTTCATGCAATTACCGGCAAAATTATACATACCAGCAGTTATCATTCGTTTCGTGAGGGTGTACCTATCACAAGTGTAGTGCATAATGAAACTACAGCAGTCAACCGCTGCATATGCAACAATGCTGGCATGCAAACAACATGCTTGGTGAATAAGAATACACAGAATTGAGCTGTCACAAAGATATCTACAGCAGGCAGTTGACGCTTGGTTGACCCAAGACTGCAACTCTGAAGCTGAGAGAGCTGCTGCATCAGTCATGCATCTCATGCGCAACATTGGCTGTGCTTTTGCGCCTGTGTGCAGTCATGCATGTGAAGGGTCGTATACGGCGCCTTAAACATTAAGGCGCCGTATACGATGCTGCATACCTTCCAAAGCTATGGCAAAATGTAAGGCTATTTTGCACCTGTGGCAGCAGCGCTGCAGCTTTGGCAGACTCTACAAAGCTGCTATGGCGTAGGTTATGTGCAGTTTCCGCAAACAGTAAAGCTGAAGGAGTCACTTACATGGTGCTCATTGGAGGAGGCTTGCATTGCAGAGTGGCTGCTTCTCCGCCCGAGGCATCGCTGCCCTCTGCAGGAGTCACAGATTGCTTGGCCTGCAACCTGTCCTGTATGTACACCTACGCCTTGTAGATGCAGGTCAGTGTGAATGCATCAGGTTGCACCACAGAAGTGGTGCTTACTACTGCACAGCAAGGCTGTTCAAGAGGGGAAGGTGCTGCTCTTTTAATCATGCATTTGAACTTGTGCATGTACACACTGCTAGTTGCACAGCATGCTTAGTGTAATATGCTAGCACTGAACTGCAAGCATCTGATGCTACATATGTACCCTGTGACGTATATGCTGGCAACTATATGTCAAGATTTTGTAAGACCACAAGTTCTGGACACACTGCATATGCCAAACATTTAATGTCATCTTACAGTCACCAGCTGAAAGGGGCAAGCACCCATGCATTGTTTCAAGAAGGCTTGGCTTTACCTTAGACATGGCTGAGTCTGGTGTGGTGCCATCCCCCATCATCCTGGCATCTCTGGTCAACCTGCAGCAGCAGCACATATGAGCATGCTGAAGCAGTAAGTTCAGCTGCAGCAGGTTGTGCCCTGATTGATTTGTCTTTATTGACAAAGCACTGCCTCCTATCAGCATGGCAGCTTTGATATGCTGCGTACAGGCAGCAATGCTTTTGCTGATCCGGTGAGTTTCTGCATCAAAAGATGTTGTGAGGAGGCTGCAGCAACAGCGAGCTAACAAAAATGTACATGCAAGGTGACTCAACATGCCTCACAGTCACATGCAAACTTGCTCTAGCACAGCTAGAACTTTGTTACCTGTTAACATGCACCACACAGTCTCAAGTGAGCACTGAACGCCCTGTCGTCAAACGGATCATATGATCTGCACTGACAACAGGACGTGATGCTATGGTCTGCTTAGATCTTTCTGCCATGTTTGATGTCCATCAGGACTGTTTGAAAGGTGAGGCACCAAACGCTGGTAGTCTGAACCTGAAAATTCACCTGAAAATGAGTATACTGTATCAGCTTCAGAGGAAAGCACTGCAAATGAGCGAGAAATGTGGCGCATACCCAACAAAAGGCGCGGGAACATTTGCATGTTCAAGGAAACCTAACACCGAACTGTACCCCCAGCTCGCTGCCTTGGGATCTGCGCGACCCCTACTGGGCCGTGGCCGTTGCCCTGCTCGCTTGTGCAATATAAGAGTTTCGCAGCAGCTTGCATCACATGACAGTTTTATGCTGTTGTTTGATCGGTGCTGCATGCAGCCGAATTGTGATCAGTCTGTAGGCTTGGTTTGTGCGCCCGTAACCCTACCTCCTGTTTCAGCTCCTGATTCTGAGGCAGACACGAACATCTGAGAGTGAACACCCCCTTGTTCCACTACCGGCTCTGGGGTTGAAATGGTACTGGGGTTATCTCAAGCATATTGGTGTTGTTCACCAAGTTCGCCATGAGCACAGGTTCGTTTGGACTGCTTGCTGAATCTCATGGAGCATTTGTTGCAAAAGTCTGCTGAAAGTTGCACCTCTTCTAGTGTAAGAATGTGTATATCACATCTATATCACATATCTGCTTCTGTCGAGACCAGCAAATGCTAGCGCTGCAACTCATGTTGGTGGGCAGCTGCTGCAGCAACAATATCTACTTGCATTGAAGATGACCTGCAGGTCTGCCTCACAAGCAAGCTGGCATGCACTCATCACGGTCGCACTTTTGATGATGCCAGCTGGCAATTGTTCATTGGAGGCAGTCATATGTTGCACTTATGTCAGCACAGTCTCATCAGGGCGCAATTCTGTTGATGCCTGTACCCTGTTTCAGTCAAAGTGCAGCTGGCGATTGTTCATTGGATCCAGTCATATGTTGCACTTATGTCAGCACAGTCTCATCAGGGCTCAATTGTGTTGATGCCTGCACCCTATTTCAGTCAAAGTGCAGCGCACACATTGTATATGCTCTCACTGCAGGGTGTCCTTCTACACCAAGCTGCGCTTTGTTAGCCAGACACACAGAGCCTGGTAACTTCAGCAGTTCTTGCGAGTCATCAGGAGTGCTCAGGTTGGCAGTACACTAGTTTGCAAGCTATGCCCTGCTATGGCAGAGCTGAAGATGTCACGACAGCCAGCCTGAGCAGCCGTACAGAGCCAGTGCTGGCTGTTTGCATCTCAGAGCTGGACACAAAGCTGGTTACAGTCACAGAGGGAAACAAGCTGTTTGGGCTGGTCTACATGAACACGTCTGGCATGGCATGACCTCAAGATGCAGGCTCAGTGTGTTCACGCTGCAACCTGGGCGCATCACACAAGGTACAACACTAGTACTAGTGTTAGCATGTCGTTATCAAAGTATGCCTGTTTAGGTCAATTTAGATAGTTCAGCGCTGGTACACTGCAGTAGCTCTGCAGTGCATCTGTCTCATAGCTACACTATAACAGTGTTCTGCTTCCTGACGTACATGAGACAGTTTCAGAGTACATTAGATACTCCAGCACTTTCAGCCTTTATAAGGTAGGATAAGATATTGCACGCTAGACCTTGCTGATCGCACTCTAGCTACCTTCAGCAAGCATGATACATCTGAAGTTATCTATTTCATGGCTGAACGCTTTCAGCCCTGTCTTACACTAGCTGAAATTGACTAGAGTATGATCAGCAACTTTCAGCTTACATGTTTGATGTCATTCAATTCGTGGCTGGTGGTGTTGGTGTCTGGGATTTCGTTGACAGTGCCGCTAATTATTTTAAGCTGATGCACTGCCAATTGCAGGTGTTTGTTGAGGTTTTCGACAGCTGTAGCCATGATTTATAGAACATACAGTGTTTTGCCAAGCTTCTACAGAGCTAAAGTACTCTGTGCACAGAAAAATAGAGTTATGTCACCCTCAGTCAACTCTTACATAAAACAGATAATTCCTGAAGCGATTTCTGTAGACTTCTGGCTTAGACTCTGCAGCATCTGGCCTAGACTCTGCAGCATCTGGCCTAGATCATTGTAGGCTCAGGCTCAGGTCATATGTAATTCAGGCCTAGATCACTGTAGGGTCTGCCCTAGACCACTGCAGGGTCTGCATGCAGAAAAGAAATAGTATGTCTTTCACTTTGCAAACCAAACTAGGCAGAAGGATATATCTAAGCCTACCAATGTTGTAGTCTTTCCTGCTATCAGCAGCACATGCTCATGCGTATGTGCATGCACAAGGCTGCTGGCTAACTCCACTCACCGGTCTAAGCAATAATTACCAAAAGCATTACATGTGCTGTCTGCAACAACACTTAGGGTTTTGCCCTCATTACATGGGGCATTCCATGTCTGCTGTCCTGGAGTCCAACAAGTCCTGCAGATCCAGGCCATGAACACGTTAGACAGAAGGTTCATTGGCCATTGTAACAACAGAACACGTGCACTGTATCATCAGATATGGTTGCTGCATGACAACCAATCTCAGACCTCAGCAGGGGTGCGTTCTATGCTGCATTGTCCACACAAGCGTATCTACACGGACACCTAGTCGTTGTAAGGTACCAACATGACTACCTACACAGACATGCCGCCCATGTCTGAGTGACAGCGCATTGTATGCAGTGAGTAACTGCATACAATGCGCTGATGCACGGAACATACCATGAATGCAAGCTACACACTTGCAAAACAAAGGTCAATCAAGAACTGCACATTGACATGGTACCTGAGGGATCTGCGCTCTGAAGGCTGATGCCTCGGGCGTGTGACCGCAAACCTGCCCTGAGCAGCCAAACGTCTTCTCCATGGGGGCTAAAAGCGCTGTGCACTCTTCAATCAGTTCCTGCATCAGTGGGAGGACAGCTTTAAAAGCAACCTGCAGCAAGGCCTGCGCAATCTTCCATCTACGAACTGGTCTTCACGTTGTGTCACAAGCGCTGTCAAACACTGGCGAGGCGAGGCCCAACATGGAACAGCCAGCAAATCGGTCGACCTGGCTCTGATGTCATTGCATGTTTAGTGTAATATAGGGTTTTTAGTAACAAGCAGGCTCGTCAAACATTTGCTGCTGCTAATATTGCATGCATTCTTGTGTGAACTGCCTATGGTTTCAAGACACTCTTGCAAGCATCCCTTGTGACGACGGGCTTAGCAGTGCTTAGTCCTTGACCTCAGTTGCATGACTTGGTGGGCCTGCACAAAGCAATGAATCGCAAAGCAGTGCATTGTCAGATCCAGTCACATGTCTCTAACATTGTGCAATTGTTAACAATAATAGTAGCAAGTGCATAATGATACTTCTCCTGCGTTAATTATGGCATTGCGCCAAGTGAATGCACAATGCAAGTCATATGACTTCTGTCATTGTTACTTTTGGGCATCTGTAACGAGGTCTGCAGCTTGTTTCACACTGGTACGCTATAGGCTTGCAACACAAGCTGCAAGCTAGCAATACTACAAATTCATACATCACCAGCTCACCTCGGCAACACCCAGCTCACGTAAAGTGGCTTGCAGGTGCCCAACAACAGCATAAAAGTGCTCGACCCGCAACCCTTTCTCATTGTGTAGGCGCCTGTGACTGATGGTTGGGTCCTTACCAAAGTAGTCATCTGCTCCGCCCAGGGCATACGTCAAGAACTTCACCTGCAGGTTCCGAATGCTGTGCTTGACACACATGACAGGACATGAATAACATTGCCTTTCAGTTGTTTTTGTTTTTGTGATCTGGTATGTAGGCCTGGCTGGGTTTGCAGGCCATTCAATAGCGCACAAATAATTGTAATTCTCCAAGAAACTGCATGGCACACCAGCTTATAAGTAAGTACAGTGTGAAGTGTGACTTACCTGCTTGGCGTTCAAACGCTCCATTCCAATGCCAGCAAAGAAATGAGAAATGAACGGATCGCCTGTGAGCTTTTGATAGAACATCTCCACAACCTGAGCGACAGCTGCTTGGCTGCCAGCCAGGTGAACCTCAGTTTGTCAGCTTGGGAAAGCATGCAAAAACAGTTCCCAGCTTGGAAGTTGCATGAAAGAGCATGATCAGCGTGACAAAGTGTGTCTCAAGGCATTCAGCTGAATGCGCAGCACAAATGCCCTCCAGCAAACTGCATCTTGTGACATGCATGTGCTAGGTCCTGCTATATCATTAGCAGACCTTGTGCATTCACAATGCTGTACTGCACAGGGCTTCCCCTGGGGCCATTTACAGGAAAAGCCCCAAACTGGCTTTCTGAAAGACCTCTGTCTTGGCTGTTGCTGTTATGGTTATGGTCTTTTGATGGGCCCAAGCAATAGTAGCCTGACTTGATGATGTCTGCACAGTCCATGAACTAGCATATGGAGCATGGGACGATGGCTTGAGTTGTAATAGGATCTTCCATGCAAAGCTACTCGTCCTCTACAACTTGGCGTCACTCTTCCCTATGCAGCCTTGGAAAACAAAAATGTACCCTTGTCAACGATCGTAGTGGGAGCCTCTTCAGGCGGCAGCCCGGAGCTATACAGCCTTAGAGTAGCCACAATCAAGCTGGTACTGAAAGCATTGTTGCTGAGTGTGATGTGCCATCTGCAGCTGGAGCTGGTTGGCGAATGACAGCTATCCTGAAGAGCTGAGGCAGAGGTTGGAGGACCACGGAGTTCAGCTCTTCTACAACCTGTTCGAGATTGCCCCGGCTGCACTCAAGCTCTTCCGATTCAACATGTCCCCTGATGGGAAAGTGGTGGACGACCAAGTATGTTTCTTGCCTGCTTGACATTTCTTCATTTCAATTTTACCTTGCAGTCTGGGATGTGGAGCCACTTGTATTTCATCCGACATCCTGGCTTGAAAGCACGGGTGTATGTGATGTGCGACAAAAGCAAGCTGGTAGGAGTCCTGTGCTTGACTGCTATAGCTGCTCATTCCTGTGACATCAGCGCAATGTGACGCCACAGCAACTGGATTGCGTAAAAACTGTGACGGCAGTATGTACGGCTGACCTTTGTACGCCATTGCAAGCACGTGCTGCTGACTGTGGTGTCGATCATTGCACAACATAGCCCAGCAAGCACAGCTGTGTAGGGCAGTGATTCACTGAACACCCCATCCAGGTGGTTCTTGCAGCTGCTGTAAATAAACTCAGAGGTGTTTTCCCCCATGGAATGTCGACCAATATAATTGAACACGGCATTGGAACACAAACAACAAGTCATGACAGCATGCTGTGTGCATGATGCAGGTGTTGCGCAAGCATGCGCTTCAAGTGATGCAGATGCTGGGGGCTGTCATCAAGGGGTTAAGTGATCTTGGCAGCCTGCTGCCAACAATCACTGCCTTGGCCCAGCGGCATGTGGAGTATGGGGTGCAGCTGGCTCATTACGAGCTGCTAGGAAGAGCCTTGCTGGGCACCCTTGAACAGGTGCTGCTTCTGCATTGCCCTCCTTGTTCAAACACGTATATAGTATCATGAGTTATGACATGAAAATGTCACGATCTCCCCCCCCCCCTGCCTCCCCCCCCTCCCCCCCCACCAATTGCCTACTTCGTACTGACTGCATGTGATTGGTGCCAAAGGACCTTAAGCACTCAAGGTTTGGCCTATTGCATGCGCCACACTCTGCGCCTAGAACTGCTGCTGGTCCTGTCCATTATCTGCAGTGCCATTCTCAATTCGTATGTACACCAAAGCAGCCCACAACACATGTACCAAGGGTCACAGCCTTTGCATCATGGTGAGTTGCCAGTTGTGGTGTGTTCTGCATGACATGCAATGTGTTGTAAGGCAAAATCCCACAGTGAGCTTTAGATGCCCCTGAACTCATTGTACCCTGCTACACAGTGATGATGCAGCATCCCAGCCTAGTTTTGCAGAGCCTGAAGGGTGTTGTGAGCCTGGCCAGTGGCAAGCTTGCATGTGCAGGTTCTGCAGCACTCATGGGAGAAGGATGAAGCCATGGCTTGGACAGCTGTCATGGCCCTGCTGACTCATGCTGCAGCAGCTGTGTATGAGGCGCCAGAGAGTGCAGAGACAGAAGTTGCTGAGGCTGGAGATGTGGAGCTCAGCACGGGAACAAACAGTGTCGCTGCAGAGAAAGGGCACTTGATTGATACGTGTGCCACTCCAGCTGTCAATGGCGACATTAGTCAGCCTATTCAGGATGT
>JAABUK010008617.1_pt1 | contig 14219 bp, 13 predicted proteins | sample 5559141 | NCBI WGS metagenome assembly JAABUK01 (sample SAMN10711869, study PRJNA513367) | rock metagenome | isolation source: Antarctica rocks | place: Antarctica: Victoria Land, Pudding Butte nord | collected 2016-01-03
TGAATGTGCCTCGGCTGGTTGAGAAGCTTAAGTTCATTGACACATCCAAACCAGTATTTTGGTCCAAGCGCATTGTGGATCCAAAATGGAAGCCATTGTACATCATGGGCGGCGGAGGCTGGTTAGTGTCAAGAAGAGTTCTTGAAAGTTTACTGCGCCCTTTCGACAATTTAGCCACGCCCTACCACTTTCACAGTGGCCAATTGATTGCACAGCAGCCTCCTATTCATAAGACTGTGTTGGAGGTCTGTATAGAGAAGCAGAACGGCGGTAGTTGGTGTTTTGATCACTCTGACCATGCTGTACCGCATTGTATTTATGTTGCCAGTCAAGTTGAGGCACATTCACAGGAAGATTTGCATCAGGAAGCTTGTCATGAGACCGGCATGTTGCCTGGTGATGCCAAAGTTTTGCCAGATGACAGGACTTGGGACACACTGTTGACTTGTCACTATGCCACTCCTGAAGTACAAGCGAGTCTGTTTCAGTCTCAAGTGAAGCCATTGCTGTAGATTTGAAGTCACTTAAGGAACTTGCCATTTTTTTCTTTCAAATTACCAGTTGCCCCCTTTTGCTGCGAGTTTGCAGTACCTTATGGTGTGTGATGCTGCTTGTGTTGCTTATCTAGCTAGACTGTTGCCACGTCATTGAATATTCAAAGAATGCAAAGCACGGGCTCTGGCACCTCAATGCTGCATTGATCAGTTGAGGGAGAAACGAAGTAAGACTATGAGGTATAAAATGAAAATGAAGTGAGCAGGTCTGTGGTAATGCAGTGGTACAGGAACCTTTGCTGCTGAGTATTGTCTAGGACTTTTCTGCCCTGTAGCAGGATGTAGCAGGGTACAATGAGTTAAGGGGCTGCCGCATCTAGTGCGCAGTGTGGGAGTTTGCCCTCTAACACAGAACATTAGGATGAATACACTGGGAAACCGAATGTGTAGCTCACACTACTGCCCCTTGTGTTTGTGAGGTGAAACACGTGGAAACTGTGAGTCTGTATGTATGCTGCAATGTTATGCACGATTTAGTGGTCAGGCTGCAGCGTCACGCTCAAGCTCATGCAGACTAGGTGATACCTACATAGGTATACCATAGTGCTGGTCAGCCACGATAAGGGCATGTCATCTGCATGGCAAGCCTTATGCCATTCACGATTACAATTTGGCCTCAATCATCTCAATGAAGTGGGCAAAGTGATACAAGATTGAATATCAAGTCTTGCTGGACTGTAAAGTACAACAGACCAGGCATATTGCGCTTACTAAACGTTGAAGACAACAACACACGCATTCCGGCTGCAATCAGTGATGTGTCTAATGTCCGAAACAGAACAGAGCTCAAGCTTGCTCTTGTATCTACTCTCAGGTCACTCGCAGTCCAGATGCTAAAAACTGAACTGAAGCACACTAGGGCTTGAATGTGCACATCGTTAAGGAGGCTGAACAAAGCAGGTACACAGAGGGATAGTACAAGGCGATCTTTATGATGCATGATCTCAACAACAGAGTCTGACAAACAAGCCTGCGCTTGACACAACAATGCAGTGTGACGTTTTTCATGAAATAGAGTATTTCTGAGTATAGCAAAGAATGTGACAAGATCACGACTCCTCAGAGCCTGGCAGCTGTTCCAGCTCGTATTTTGGTTCATACCAACACCGAGGCTCAACCCCAGTCTGTGCAGCTACAAATCTTTCCAGCTTCCTGAAAAAGCCCTGATCTGATCCACTCTGATCTAGAGCCTCATTCCAGAGCCCGCTGACGATGCAGTAGTTGCCCTCAAAGGGCGCCTTGTGATGAGCGCCATGGGCTTTTCTGGAGATGAGGAGCCCAGCATTCTGCGCATATACACACACATATCAGCTTTTGGAGACAGCAACAGCTTCATAGTCAGAATTGAAAGTGTGCTTGTGTATAAAATGCTCCACTGACAACAAATGTTTTAGCACCCAATCACACTGTTGTGGAGGCAAATTTGAAAGCAACAGCATGGTCATGTGTGTCACACGCACAAGCTCATTCCAGGTAGGCAGTAGATGACTGGACTTTTGTCAATGCTGATGCCATGATTTTGCAACGGACTGGCAAAAAGGTTGCCCTTGCACCTGCGTTCTGACAGTAATGCTGGTGCCTTCATCACAGACGCCATAAGGTGACACACAGTGTCGCTCGACGTAGGTGCTCAACAAAATGCCTCAATACCATGAACGTACCTGTAAAGACAGCACTGCTGCTGGCAGCTCAGACTTCTTCATGTGACCCCAGGCGTGGAATTGCTGACTCATGCACACTAAGAACACAAAGGTGGACATAAAGCAGTTGGCCACCGGGGCAAAGTGCAGGGCAGAGGAGGCCGCCAACCAGGCCAGACTGAAAGGTATGGATGGCTTGAAGACCTGCAATGTGTGATACTACTTGAGTTGTTGGCATGCAGACTTGCAGCATGTGCAGCGTTTAAAGGTGATGATGATTATTATTATTATTGTTATTATTATTACTATTATTATTATTATTATTACTAGTAGTAGTAGTAGTAGTAGTAGTAGTCTTGCAGCATGAACAACAAACTTGCCAAGTCAAGATTAAAAGGACAATGTGTGTCATGATTATACTCCTAAACACCTGCTTGTGTGCATGATTCCATGGTGTTCATGTTTCTCCTCTATGAGGCTCCATACACATGACTAACTTTCAACTGGTGATGAACACAATCATGGCAAATGAGATCTCCGATGGAGCCTGTGCTAAAGGTGTGCTGCAGATCAACACCTTGTGCAGGTTGTTTGCAAAGTGCCTTTGCGTGATGGTCCAGGGCCGCTGGTGGTGGCCTTGGAATGCTGCAATCTGATCACCAACAATGGGAGTTGCTCCGCTGCCATAGTTGTCCACGGACCAGTGGTACACGCCAGTGCCAAAGTCTGCGGTCAGTCAATGAAAAGGTGGTTATGAACACAACAAGCCACTCATGCATGCTACATGCACTCAATGCAAGGCAGACTAGAGATTTCAGAACTGTTGCGCACACCAAAATTTTCAAAGGTGTAGTTGTGATATGGCAGCACCACAAGCAGTGGCAGCCCTTTGACGTGTCAGCAGAGGAGTGACAGTGTTGAGCATACCTGCCAATACATACGCTGCAATCACTGCTGCAAAGGCTTCTGCTGCTTCGTGTGGACTGCGAATGCCTAAAACACCCTGAGCGCCAATGGCAGCCAGCAACAGTATTGCTGATCCCACTAAAGTTCTGTGCTCTGGAGTACTGGCCAACTGTTCAGGTGATTCCAGCGTCTCGCGCTTGGAGGATGACGCTGTGGACGCTGTACTGGGCTGCTCAGCATTAGACACGCTGACAGCTCTTTCAAGTAAAGCAAACGCAGCTTCCTTGCTTGCACTCGAACTTGCAGTTTCCTCTCGGACACTTTCTGGTGCGGATACAGCAGCTGGAGAAGCAGTCAACGTAGCCCTCCGCCGACTGTGAGTGCTTTTTGATGGTTTCAGCTCAGCAAGCGTTGCTTGCACTACAGCACGACGGTGGAAGCTGTGAGTGTGCTGAACTGCCGTTCGACCAGCAAAGCAACTGCGCATCCTACCAATCGCACTCAAAAGGGCTCGTCAAGTGCTTAACGCTGCAATCAACAGGATGAATCTGCTTGCGTAACGCGCACAACCAACCTCGTCATATACAAGGGCTGCCAGTCGGAAGTCAGGATTAGCGTGTGGTTGATACAGCTTGGCCTCGGCCTGGTCATCTTCTTCATCATCAGTCATCTTGCTCCCCATCAATCTAATGTGACTAAGCTAGTTCCACAATGTAGTTCCACTTAACGATTGTACCACTCTCTCGCGACATGCGACACAAACGACGAGCGTCATGGGTCATTCTAGGCAAATGTGTGCTATGCATTGCTGGGCTGAGCACCAGATGACCCGAAAGATGGTAGTTCCTGGCCGAGAGGAGATTTTGTTCAACGATCTGCTGGATGCACGCCGTAAACGCGCTGTCCTAAAGGCCCTCAAAGACGAGAAGACAAGAGTAGCTGCTCTGGAACACATTGTCCCGGAAGAGTGCAAGTTGCAAGACGTCGACGACCTTTGGGACTTCTTGCTCTTGCACACCTGCCAAGTGACACCTGCGCAGAAGGAACACTTCACTTCCGTGTTGCGGGACGCCACCTCCTTTGCTGAAGGCAGCAGCTTCCAACAGAGCGAAGGCACATGTGAGCCAGACTGGTACAGCGATGTACAGACCAAAGCAGGCTACTGCAGCAAAGTGGACATGCCAGTCCCAGACGGCAGCGACTGTCCACAGTACACAAACCGGGAGGAAAACCAGTTCCAGGTGCTGCACAAAGTCCATGTATATGACAAAGGCTGCTGGTCTGAGTGGAACATGGTACGCAAGCCTGATAACTCACGGGGACAACCAAATGCCAGAGTCAAGCTGTACACAGATCTTATGACAGCTTGCAAAGCTCCAGCTGCACACCAGGTGCAGATGGCAACTGATGCCATGAAGGCCGAGCTGAGCGTTATTCAGAGGCTACCAGAGCAGGAGAGATCTGCCTGTGACTTCACCGACGGACAAGATGTGTACCACTGGGTCGATGCTCAAGCTCACCAGATCACTGCTCAGCAGAAGCGCCATCTGGCAGCCATTCTTCAGGCTGCCATTGACAGCCTAGATCGGTTTGGCTTTTCAAGTCCTGGCAGCAACTGGCGAGACCGTGTGCCTACTTTGCAACAGCACACAGCACAAGGGCGTCAGAAGTATTCCTATGAGTTTGGAAGAATTTGGATGACGGCAATGGATCAATGGTTGTAGGTAGGCAGTGCAGTGTGTGCCATGCAGCAGCACTGTTTATTCAATGCACATACAGCAGTGTGTCGCACTCATCTCCTCACAATGAATGAATGGCTTGCACACAATGCAGTTGACATGTTTGCATGAAGCTAGTTGTGCCAAGATGCCTTCAAGTTGAACATCTGCAAATTAAGCCAACCCCCACCATTGCAACCCAGAAGCTGGCTTTCCAAAAATGTGTTGTGTGCAAGCTGCAGTGCTTAGCCATATGCTTTCTTCAATGACACAGATTATGCTGCTCCTCCTTGCCGGTTGCCAGACAAGTCTAATGTACATCATTGTCATTTCAATTTATTGTTTGGTAGGCAACACAAAGTCTTTGGCACTAGCATGCAACTGATAAGCCGTCATCGTGGTATGCAGCCAAGCCAACAGCTGACACGATGGATGATGCTGCATCACACAGCTGCTATACTATGATAAGAGACCAGCACTTTTCCTTTTCGGCTATGAACCATCATCACAATACGGGCATTTGCTTGTGTGTGGTGAAATTGTGGCCAGCAGCTTCCAGCTCAGATCTCTTCAAGTGGACTCAGCTACCATCATTTGTACATACTCAGCATGGCACAGACAGGCTTCAAGCTCAGCCGTAGAACCATGCAAGGCCTAAGGCTGGAGCATCAAGTTGGAGACAAAAGTAAGAGGCCAACACTGGATCAGCTAGTTGTATATCATGTCAATATGCCAGCCAATGTTCATGTTTCAATGTTGTTTTGGAACTCAATATTTTGCGTCATATAAGCAGCAAGTCATAGTTCACTTCTGCGCAATTAATCCTGACATCTAACAGATAGTATGATTAGTATATACATAGTATGACTCAGGCACTTTACCAGGCTTTGCAGTACAGCGCGTCCCCGACATTGTTTATCTGAGCTCCAATCTATGATTTCAACTGGGCCGGCAACAGACTTTACAGATCTTTGTAGCGCTAGCTGATATATATATATATATATATATATATATATACACACAACCTACTTGACAAGTGCCAAAATGAAAGTGCAGAGACCTTCCGCTGCACACTCAAAACAATAGCGACCAATAGGCAGGTATATATGTATGACTGACTGACTGACTGATGTATATATATAGTATATACCTTAGGTACACTACACAGCCTTGTGACGTGCATCGTGACAGCGTCCACGTGCATGTTTTACGCTAAGCGCATTATCTGAAGTATCTGTCAGCTTGTCTTGCGCACATTGACAACAGAATGCATCGCAACTGATCGCACAGTGTGACAATCAGCGAAAAAGCCGCGTGTGCAACTGAGCGCGAAGTTCGTATCAGATGGGTTGCTGCGTCGCCGCCGTTTAAGAGTGATAAGCCTGACATGCAGCATGTGCATACTACTTGTCGTAGGGCGACGCGCTACTGAGCTGTAGTGGGTCCAGGTCAATGGAAATCATGAATCAATCTTGCTCAAGACGTGTGCACTGTTTGACACAAAGTCCAACGCATCCTACCAAAGTTGCGGTTCGTCGAGCTTTTGTTCTGAATAAGGCTCACCCGCCGCGTACCAGCACATGCGTTTACGGGCAGCTCGTGCTCACGGCGGCAGCAAAATTAGCAACTCTTAGCAAGTCTTACGCGCAAGACGTCGCTTCGTCTGAAGCAGTCACACCAGAGCAACTGAGCAAATACGTCGCAGAGCTCAAGCTGTCGGTGGAAGGCAGACCCGTTCAGGTCTATGTCCTTGGCGTTTCCCATGTCTCCCGGCAGTCCTGCAGCCATGTAGCTCAGATGATTGCTGCGATCAGTCCGGAAGCTGTCCTGCTGGAGCTCTGCAAAGACAGGGTGCAGTTGCTGATGGATCCATCAGCCCCACCCCCCCAGCACTGGCACACCAGGGCCGTTGACTTACAAGGCATGTCGCAATCAAGCAAGAACGCCTGGAAGAAGCTTCTTCTGACGCTCAAATGCCAGCGTGGCAGAGCCTTCACTGCACATGACATTGAAGAAGACTGTGTTCAACTGCTGGCCTCTGGCGCATTTGCATCTATTGTACCTGTGACTCAGCCAGCCTCCACCAGAGATGCGCCCCTGTTTGCCCCTGGCAAACATCAGGTATGCATTGTGCAATGTGGCCCTACTGCTGGTTGCTGCACAGTGTGGTCATCAGGTAGTCACACGGAGCTTGTTGCCATACACAACTAAGACCCTGCTAGGCAAGCAGATGTCCATTTAGTCAAGCACCATTCAGCTCTTGATCTGCAATCTGACCTGCTACATTGATGGCATGCGTCTGCTTGCCCTGTCTTGCATGCATGTCCAGGCAAACATGTTGCAACTTGGGCTGCAAAACATCAGCTGTTCTGTCTGCAAACAACAGTCAGTGTGGCTGCATGTGCAGATGCATCCAGCAGCTCCCCTTGGCAGCCTCCAGTTTCAAGTCAGACCACGCAAACTACCACCTATACAAAGCATGCAACTCTCTGGGAGCCCTCCATCCTCTGCAGAAAGCTTGCAACACATTCTACAGACTGCAGAGGCTCAGAGCCATCAAGGGAAGTCGTCGGTCACAGCATTGATACAAGCTCATGACAGCATACAGGCATGCGTGAATGAGCAAGGCTGCAGACATGTCAAGATTGCTTTTGATGGTGTAGACACTGGCAAAATCAGTGCTACCATTACAGAAGTGGAAGCTGCTGATGAAGCTAGCATCACGGGGCTGGAGGACAGTGCCAAATCAGGCAAGGGCTGGGGCATCCACCCATTCCAGCCCAGGTCTCAGCAAGTGCCCTCTTTGCATCGTGCTGAAGGCAGCAGCATCACAGGTGCCTCACTTTTCCTTCTTGTTGCGCACAAGCTGCTGACATCTGCGGCATGACTGTATGCTGTCATGAGCTTATCTCAAGCTCCTCTGGTGCTTGTCACTCCAGCACATGGTTCATGACGATGCAGATCATGCACTTATGACTCATAACAGTGATAGCCTTGCTCAGCAGGACACAAGCATCTTACTGCGGCTGCTATTTGGTCTGCTCTCTCTGCCGCACTTGTTTGCATTTGTCACCATTGCCAGGCAGGATCGCTACATGTGACAACATTGAGTTGCCACAGTGACTCTGGGGCTGTTCCAGGCCACTGTGACACCAAGGCAACTTGACGCACAACTCTGGCATGAAGCTAACTTCACCCCAACATCATCAGTACCCATAACGGTGATTTGCGCAAAGCCGTTATGCATTGGAATGTGTGATTTCATGCTATGCTTGCAGAAGGGAAGACTGGTACATCCTTTCAGCCTCTGCAATGGCGGCCGTGGTCTCATCAGGAGATGGATGCCTCACAAGCTTCCACCTCCGGACGCTCTGATGCCAGCCCGTCCAGCGCCGTCAACCCCTTCACCAATTTTGTGACACAGACATATGCCAAGTGAGAGTCCTGACATGTGTGCAAGTCTATGAACAATTGTACTCTGGTCAAGGGCTTGTTGGTGCTGCCTGATCTGAGGCAAATAACTGAGTATGCTTAGCATTGTGCCGTAGGCATGATATCATTGTACCTCACACTACGACAACAGATGTGTCAATGAATGAATGAACCAACAATCAGGACCATTCATAGCTTGACACTTGTTTTCTGCACATTGTATCATCTTGTGCCCACAGAGAATACTGATAGGGACCATGAGAAGTTGCACAACAGCTGTTTGGGATCACGAAGGGGTAATGTCTGGTCTTGTCCTGACTTGTCCTGCACGTACCTAGCTCATCATGAGCTGGAAAGCGTTATTAATATTATTTTTACTATTCTCAAGGGGTAATGTCTGGTCTTGGGTTCAGGACCCCTGCTTCTGCATCGTGTTGATGTCAAAGCATGCACAAGGATGGTGTGGTGCAGGTATCAGAGGGAGGCAGGCGAGGCAGTGGGAGTGGCGTCAGGTGAAACCTGGAGAACAGCCTTTCAAGCAGCTGCTCAACATGGAGCGTCACAGGTACATCTGACTTACCAGGCAATCAGTTAAACGCACACCGGGCTGCACAGCCTGCGTATATCTGTTCAGTCGCATTTGTTTTGGTGTTGGCAACATGTGTCTATTTAGACCTTAAGGGTGCAGAATGTCAGTGAAAAGTATATACTGACAAGCACATTGCTATTGAATCTGACTTCCCTTTTGGCTGGCCATGAATTGAGGTGAAAAAGCATAGGTTGAACAGTTTGTTGTGTGAAACAGCACCTGTTGTGCAGGTCTTTGGCAACTTGGCACTCAAAGAGCACTGAGTGTCCACTGCCATGAAGCGGTTTCTCATGCTGATCCGTATGAGACTGATGGGGCTGACAACATTGTCAGGCATGCAGCATGCATCACCTTGTCACCGATCAGACCCTGAAGTGGCTTGCTCTGTCTCATGCAGGTGCATCTTGGAGACAAGCCAGCCATTGCCATGAGCCAGCAAATGAGCCAGAGCATCTGGAACGGCACAGCTCCATACCTAAGCGCAGCTCTACTTCTCGCGTTAGCAACCCTAGCATCATCTGCCATTCACGTTCTGCCATCTGAGCTGTTACCTGTGGCAACAGCAGTCAGCCTGGCTGTGCTGAGCAAGGGTTTGTACTCTGTCTTGAGTCCGTTGGTAGAGATACGGCAGCTAAGCCGGTTGAGTCCACAGCAGATTGAAGAAGCTGTGGACCTGAAGGAGCCTCTGCAAGTGAGTGTGTACACTGCCTGGTGTAAGCCTTGTTTAGCAATTGCCTGGTATCCTGCAAGTGAAGTTTTTGGTGGAAACGAATTATCGGTGAAATTACCATCCAACTCCCCCAAAGATACATCCTGCCAAACCACATGACGTGCCGACCGCGAGCTGCATTAGCTTTGCTACGGCTACAAGTGCAGCTGTGCTACTTTGCAAACTCTGCTTTGATTATAGCACCGTGACAGCATGGCAGCAAACACAGGTCATGGTGTACAGGTCAGGCTTGCGCGTTGTTGAATGACAGCCATTCTGCAGCCAGTGAAGACTTGCGGCTGTGCTGGGCTTTGGCACAGTGCAACGCCCATGTTTGCAACCACTTCTTAGCAGACTGTTTGCTTGAGGTGTGCTGTATTCAACTGCTGTCAGTTCAGCTGCATTGCTTGCACAGAATTTGCAATCACTGTTTAGCCGACTGCTTTCTAGAAGTGTGTTATCAAGTTTGGACGAGCAAAGCTGCATTGCTTGTGCAGAATGGCAGCAAGGAGCTTGTGAAGCTTTGGGGAGAGGATGCTTTGCTGAGTTGGCCGGGTGCACTAGAGCCTGTCATCCATGAGAGGGATGTTCACATGGCCAACACCATCTGGGCGGCTGCCACTGGTAAGTGCAACACCAGATTTGTGCAGTCATGCCTCTGAAGTAGCCAGGCATGGTATGCTGTATTTTACCCAGCTGCAACATTCCTGCGGAAGCAGCAGATGGAGGTATTGGCGACAGAGTCATGTAGAACTGTACCGACAGGGTGTTGTAAAGCTAACCATATGGATGCATTGTTTTCTGCGTGCTTTGCTGCATATACAGCACTGTAGCTCCATGCACATTGATCTAGTGAGAGCATTTGCAGTGAGCTTGATGAGCGTGTCACAGTGGCTAATAGCCTGTGAATTTTGTGGAATGCACATGTCTGTTTAACATTGCATGATTGTTGGATGTGGCATAAACAGGCTATAGCTAACGCAGGGACAGCAGGATCCCCTGCTTTTGTTAAGACTGATGATGGCACTGGGCAGACATGGAACTACATGATGCCAGATAATGCTGTGGATTTAGTTGCATGTCCCTCTGGACATGGTAGTGGGGTGTACAAAACCAAAGGGGTGCAGTCTGTTGTGGCCATTGTTGGAAGTGCACATGTCAGAGGTATCATTGCAGAGCTGCAGCGAATCAACAAACAAGCGTGATGTGAGCTATGAGGTGGGTATCTGCTGCGGCACCCCAGCACAGCACAGAAACAGCTGAATCAGATGATCAGCACAGGCTGCATGTGGCGTAGGGTCATCCTTTTGCCATAGATGTGTTGCAAGCTAGAGGCAATAGGAGGAACAGTGGGGCGAGCTTAAATAAGTTTAATACCTCATCATCCTTGGGCGGCCCGGTATAGTACTTGGCTTCTCAATAAATTGATGCTGAAAGGCGTAATGTTTTCTGCTCTTTTCTACCGCAGAGTGTATGCAACTGCTATATGTATGTGAGCACCTGCAGGAGCCTAGTACTGCAGCTCGTTCATGGACACAGTTCATCTTTAACGCTGCCCTTCTTTAGACTATTGCCATGATCAGCGCTCCAAGCTGCATTGGGCGATGTAATATACTGTGCAGCCTCTGACATAATGTTTTCTGCCCATCCAATGTCAAGTTCAGAGAGAAGCAACAAGACTCGCTTTAATTGGTAAAGTGTTGACCTGCTGAAGTCACATTATTCAGGCGCCTGTAGCATGGTCACATGGTCACCCATGTGCAGTCACCATGCTCTGAGTGCACTGGCCGGTTGTTTTCATATCAGCAGCCTGAGTGACCACTGAGCTGTAGAGACCTGTAATGCAATCTTGCTGCCAGCACACAAGATTTGATTTCAGCACTGCATAAACCAGAACCGCGGATTTTTGCAGATTCTGTGCTGCATACTGTGTGCCTCCTGCAAGAGGAACCAACATGAGCAGCTCTGCCTGGGCGCTGGGCGCTGGTGCCCAGACAAATCTACTCTCAAGGCCACACTGCAAATAGCAAAGTACCATCTGGCAGACCTGCGTCGCCGGCGTCAGGGGGTGTTGTCAAGGGCTTTGCACAGCAGATTGAGGATCTGCTGCTTGCGACTCCAGGAGCTCGCTGATCCAGGACAAACTGAAATTACTGATACAGCCGAGTGTGGTGGCTTGTATCTCTCTTCTTCCAAGTAACTCCAGGACCTGTGAGCGCTTTGTTTGGTGCTGATCTGTGCTTCACAGGCATCACCCTAATCTGCTTGCTAGTCTTGGTATGCTGAGCATCAGAGCTGCCAGTACCTCAGAAGCTTGCTTCACAGACTTTGACATGTGCCTTAACTCTTGTATGCAACTGCAATTGCAGTTGCAACTACATGTCTGGTCAGAACAGACTCGCAGGTTAAGGGTGCAGGCTGTCTTTCCGTCAAACACTTCCTGTTTTGAACAGCTGTACAGCAGCTGGACATGTCGGTTAGTCCTCTGATGTTTTGCTGCTTCAAGCAATGCGCAGCATTTACATGAGCTCATTGGATTCAGGCTGTGTGCACAGCGGGGCTGTGGTCACTCGCGCTGGTTTTGGCATTGGTCAACCATGGAGTCTGATAAAAGCTGACTAAGCTGCAATGCAAGCTTACGCAATGAGCACCGAATTCTTATATTCATGGACTGAGACACATTGCGTAAACTACTAAAACAATATAAACAAACATATCGAAACGCCAGCAACGCCTTCGTTCAGCTTCATTCATGGATGTTTGATCATGCTTCATGTTACCCTTACAAGTGCGCCACCATGACTCACCAGCTTGCCGGATGATAAGCTCGATACTTGGAGTGCAGCATCATGGCCGGTGCGGCAACACTCGTCAAAAAACCTAACACGTACTGCACCGGACATGCGGTGTACCGCATGTGATCTTGCAGCTGCTTGTGCCTTGGTTCTGCTCAAATGTGCATGTGTCGGGGCATGGACTTGCAGCGTCGAGGTTACAGGCAGTTTCGCGGACATCAACGCATTCAGCAAGAGCAGTCTCCGCTGCCTTCCCGGTGCTCTTGAGCATGGCAACTTGACCGTGGTGCTGCATCCTGCACTGCAGGAGCTTTCCTTCTCAGGTCACACCCTGCCACCTGCTGATGCCACCCTGGGCTCGACGTGCTTTCTACTGCCCCGTCACATGCGGCACGAACCTGTCGTTGAGCCTTCCTGCCTGCCTGGCTGAGACCTATCCAGCTGCACCTACTGTGCAGGTGCAGCTACAGATCAGCACGGCACAAGTAAAATGGTCAACACAATTTCTTATGTGCAGGCATCGCTCCAGTCTTCAACGCCCAGGCCAACCCTGCCTTGATTGTGTTTCAGCACGTTGCTAACTTGACTCTGCAAGACTCAAGCCTTCTGGACATCAGCATTGCTGGATTGACTTCCCTTATCACATTCAGCAACTCCACCAACATCACCATCAGCAACCTGACCTCCTATGGCTGCAATGCTGATCACATTCTTTCCAGCTGCAGCACAGATGTCAAAGCCAACAGCCACTTCCAGGTTCAGTCTTCTGCCTTCAGCAACTCGTCCTCTAGCGCATTCCATGTAGTCTGGCAGCATCTCACCATCGAGAACACCACCTTTGACAACCTTGAGGCCAGCTCAGCAGATTCAACGCTGCATCACAACAACACCAATGGGAGCTTCTTGGCAATGGACAACTGCACGTTCAACAACATCCACAGTCTCGGCAACAACCTGTCAGTTGTGGTAGGCATTGCTCGGCCAAATATGCTGATGACAAACACGCGTTTTATTGACTGCACAGCTTCCTTTGCTGTGGTGAACATTGGCAGACTGCCTCTGTTCAATGGCAGCTACTTGGCAAATGAGACAGCGACTATTGATGGTTGTAGCTTTACAAATTGCAGTGCATCACAAGGTGCGTTGTATATGCTGGGTGAGAACTCAATGCCCACTCAGCAGATGAACTTGTACCACAGTAAGTTTGTAGGAAATCAGGGCTTTTACGGAGGAGCCGTCACTTTGTTTGCTGTTAGTGTTGCCCAAGTCTTTGACTGTTTGTTTCAAGACAACTATGCTGTGTGGGGTTTGTCTGCTTTCTATGTGTATGGCTGGGTGCAGCAAGTGACCTATTTCACCATGCGTGACTCAGTGTTTGTAGGCAATAATGGCACTCGCTCAGCGCTTGCTGATCCAGGGCAAACTGGAATTACTGATACTGCTGAATGTGGTGGCTTGTATCTCTCCTCTTGCAAGTGTGTAGGGATTGCCAACTCGAGCTTTGACAGCAACACTGGCATAGGATTGTGTGTGCATGGTCAATTAGGGTCTAGCCCTGACTGCAGCAACAGTGATGCTGTCTTCTTCAACCAGAGTGCTGTTGCTGCTCCTTCTGATGAGGCTCTCCTCGACCACTTTCTGGGTAGATATGATGATTTGGTGATTACAGTTGACATAAGAGACTCAGACTTTTCTGACAACACAGATGCTTTCCTCACCAGAACTACTGCTGAACCAGATGATGTTCAGCCGATAGACTACCTCACAGGTGGAGCAGGCCTTGATATTCAGGAGGTGCTCTTTGCTGTTCTGAGCAGCAACACATTCAGAGGCAATCAAGGGAGGCAGGGCTCGGCTGTACACCTGGACACCTGCT
>JAABUK010008618.1_pt1 | contig 14219 bp, 17 predicted proteins | sample 5559141 | NCBI WGS metagenome assembly JAABUK01 (sample SAMN10711869, study PRJNA513367) | rock metagenome | isolation source: Antarctica rocks | place: Antarctica: Victoria Land, Pudding Butte nord | collected 2016-01-03
TGGGACCTGCGCAAGCACCATGCCGCGCTGCTTGAGCTGACTGGCTGGCTGTCGCCGGTGGCGGCCGACTGGTGCCGCGACCAGAGCCGCTTTGCGGCCGTCTACCCGGCGGAGGGCATCGGCTTGGACGTGATCGACGCCAAACGCGAGCAGGCATAATCCGCATCCCCGGCCGGCTGAACGCAGCCGGAGCCGGCAGTTTCCCGGCAGGCACTCGCAGGTCGAGCCCGGGCGCTCACGCCCGCCTTCTTGTCCCTGACCTCACCGCACGCAAGACCCCGACGCCCCGCTCTGGAGCGCACCCCGACGCTGCAAGGCTAGGTGTGGCGGCTTACAATCATCGGCGGCTGTGCTCGCAATCGTCGCCGATTTCTGCTCACGCTCTCTCACAATGGTGACGTGCCCATGCTCACGCTCTTTGCCAGCCTGCTCGCAATCATTGCTCCGTGCTCGCAATCGGAAAGGCGTGCTCACGTGCCTGCCACTGGTGCCCAACTACGTCGCTCGACGTTCTCAAAATCCTTGGTTTGCGGGAACAGCTTGAGCGGCTTTCGACCCGCTGCGGACGTGGGAGTGTCCGCTCCGGCTACCATATGCCGCCCGTACTTCGGTTTCAGGACGATGAATTGTGGGCTGCAAGCCCGATATGGGCGGCAACGGCGGAGAAGACTACTAGACCACCAAGGACGGTCCCGCTACTTGGGGCCTCTGCAAAGGCCAACCAGACCCACAGGGGCGCAAGCGGCGCATCAAGGGCACCGATAAGCGCGGTCTCGACAGGCGGTAGCAGGCGGGCTCCCAGCGTGAACAGCGCAAGTCCCGCAGCCGAGTTGACGAGGCCGAACAGCGCTAGGATGAACAGATCTGCGCCGTTGACCGTAAGGGGGTGCCCCATCGGCCAACACACGAGGCCGCTCAACAAGGCGGACAAGGCCGCTGCCGCGAGAACTGGCACATTCCCGAAGCAACGCGCCAACACCATCATACCGGCCATGGCCGCCGTCATGCCGAGCGCCAGCGTGTCGCCGAGCAAGCCGCCTTCACCCCCAAGACCGACCATGATGATCATGCCGCCGAGCGCCGCGATGCTCGCGACGACCGCCGATCGCGATGGAACGTCCCGCAGCACCATCCAGCCCAGCGCCGCCGCGAAGAAGGGAACAATGGCGTAGATCACGGCGACATGCGCCACCGTGGTGTGCCGGAGGGACGCGATGAACAGCACCATGCCGCCCGCCGAAAGGACCGCATAGAGCCACCCGACCCAACCGAGTCGAAGAAGGTTATGGTAAGCGTCGCGTCCCTCGATCACGAGCGCAATAGCTGCGATGCCAAGAGCGCCGAAGAGCCCGCGCCATGCCAGCATGGTCCAGGTGTCCAGATGCATGACGCGGGTGAAGAACCCCGCCAGACTCCAGGCGACCGCCGATCCCGAAACCAAGACTATGCCGCGCCGGTATTGCGCTCGATTGCGATCCATGTTGGCCTCAGACTGCTCAGTCATCCCCTCATTTTTCAAGCTTGGTGTGTCTGCCCTGCGAGTACGCTCTCAAGTTGCCAAAGTCTGCCATGCTGATGTCTTTCCGCGGGCAAAGCGCCGATCTGGCCTAGGCTAGTTCCTGATCCACGATCCGTCACCGCAACCTGTGAGTGCTTTGCGCTGTGATCGTCGGCAAACATGAGCCCGGCAGTTGTGGCCAGAAATGAGGGAATTCCTGAGCTCAGACTGAGGAAGGCTCTTTCCAGTCGCCGGTTGTATTCCACCAACGGTTCGGGTTTTTCCTGTCATCGTGGCCCTTCGATCGGCTGGCGAGAATGGATTGAAGGCGAATTACTGGCTCTTGGTAGCTGTGCACCTTGAACACGGCCTCGACGACTTTTCCGACGAGACCCTGGTCATCCGGCAATTCGAAGCTGACCTCGACCACGCCGGGACGGGAGCGAATGCCCGCTTCCGCGCCAGCGGCGGCACCTTCGAGGGGTCGATAGCGTTCTGTTCCCGACCCGGTGACGAAGACGTTGCTGTCGTACGCGCCCATGGCGAGCGGCGTGATCGCAGTCACCGCAGCCACGATGCGTTCGACGTCTTCGGCCGGTGCCTGCACCGCCATCAGCAGCAAGGGCCGCATGATCACGGAGGGAGTTTCGAAGCCGCTTGCCATGTTGTCTGCTCTGCTTGTTTGAGCGGAAGATCATAGGCGAAGCCTACTGACAGCACCCTGTCAGCAGTGTTCATGCTAGAAGGATGTCGGAGGCTCGCCATTCGCCGATCAAGCCGCCTGTTCGAGATCATCCAGGTTCTGCGGCGCGCCCCGGCGCCGTTACCTGCCCACACCATCGCGACCATGTTGGAGGTGAACAAGAGGACGGTTTACCGCGACGTCGCCACGCTTCAGGCCATGCGCGTGCCGATCGAAGGGGAGGCGGGCATCGGCTACGTTATGCGTGTGGCTTCGATCTGCCGCCCCTGATGTTTACGACCGAGGAACTGGAGGCGGTCGTTGTCGGGCTCGCGCTCCTCGACCGGACCCGCGATGACGGCTTGCGGCAGGCCGCAGCGCGAGTGCGCCAGAAGCTAGCCGACGTCGTTCCTCCGCAGGTAGGCGCTATCGACGAGGTTCCGCTCCGCACGTCTTCTTGGAGCGACATCCCGCCGTCGGATACTGATTGTGGGTTGGTGCGCCGTGCCATTCGCGAAGAGTGCAAGCTGCGCTTTGACTATCGAAGCGTCTCAGCGCAGAGCACAACCCGCACAGTCATGGCCGCTGACGCTCACATATTGGATCGACGGTATCGTGCTCGGCGCATGGTGCGAGTTGCGCGCGGACTATCGGCATTTCCGGGTCGACCGCATGAGTTCGTGTGTCTTCAGCGGCGACCTCTTTGTTGGCGAGGGACAGCGGCTCCGGCAGGCTTGGGTGAACTTAGGCGAGGTTTGAGGCGTGACTCCGCACCTATCGCCGGAATAGCCAAGGTACACCCAAGTCGAAGAATGCCGGCGTCGCCAGCCTCGAGTTCTTCCAAGGCGATAAAGATCTCGGCGCCGCGACGCTCGGCGCCGATGGTTCGTTCTCGTTCACGCATAAATTCGGCCCGGGCTTCCACGTTGGCCTCAAGGCCGTGGCGACCGACAATCTTGGCAACTCGACAACGGCCCATACCCACTTCGGCCTGAGGACGGGCATCAAAGGGTCCCCTTTCGCGTCGGAAGTCGACCATTTCACCCCCCGCGGCGTTTTCAGCGGCTCCGCCGAGTACACCAAGACAGGCCAGCTTTACCTCGAATCAGTCGCCAAAATCCTGAGCAACGGTGACCAGCTTGTAGATTACTACAAGGGCAGCTTTCTCCATCAGCAGTCCTACTTGGAGTTCACTGACGTCAGCACGCCCGACGGAAATCTCGCGATCGAGACCTTCTCCAATCGGGACCTCACCCATGATATAACTGGTTATCAGGATGGGCTGAAGATCAACAGCTTTGCCAGCGACACCATCACGGGCGGCGGCTCGAACGAGACCTTCGTGTTTCAGCCCCATTTCGGGCACGTACCCCACTTCGGGCAAGACACGATCACCGACTTCCGGGTGTCCGGCAGCGGCCACGACGTCGTGAGCTTGCCGAAGAGCGAGTTCTCCTCGATCGCGGAAATTCTTCAGAACACACAGCAGGTGGGTCACGATGCCGTCATCCACGTCACGAACTATGACACGATCACGCTTCAGAACGTCACCAAAGCCGAACTGGAGGCGCATACGAGCGATTTCAAACTCCACGGTTGAAGCAGATGTCGGCGGCGGGCAACATGAGAGTGCGGGCTTGCCCTCTCGGCTTGCCGCGCTTGGCGCGGAGAACGCATTCTCCTGTTCTCAAAGCGTTGCTGTGATCTGCGCCGAACGCATCCACCAAGATGCGATCGGCGACGCAAGTGTGTTTCCATAGGATCGGAGCATCTTGGAGGGCTGGGGTCGTGGATACCGTCGTCACATCGGCCGGGGCTGGCTCCTGGAGTCTCGAAGACCGTCTCGCCAGAACTCTGGGCACGATCACGCTATCGAATGAGGGGCAATTCCTGATCAGACCTGTCCATGGCAAATTATCCGGGATCAAGACCGGACCGTTCACTTCTCTCGATCTCGCGATGGTGGAAATCGAATCAGACAAAAGGCGCGTGCCAGCTCACAACAGGCATGTGAGTCCATGTCCCACCCACATCCCGAACAGGTCCTGACCAGCCTCGACCCGGCAGGAGCGCCAGCGGTTCCGCGCAGGATCGCGCGCCTCGATCTCATCGACGCGGATCGACCCGCAATGAGGCCTGCGGAACGGGCGCAGCCGGCGCTCGATCAGCGGCGCGTAGGCCAGCACCCAGCGGTTCACCGTGCTGTGATCGACCTCGAGACCGCGCTCGAGCGGCAGCTCCTCAACGTCGCGGTAGCTCAGCGGGTAACGCAGGTACCACGAGACCGCCTGGACAATCAGCCCGGCCTCGAAATGGCGACCCTTGAAGTCGTCCTTCGACCGGCTCTTCAGCTTGGCGGCGATGGCGGACAGGATCATGGATGCCTCCAGGCGGGAGGCGGTAAGTTTCGGTCGGCGTGGCTAACGAACCGTTAACGCCGGAAGTTTGCGACAGGCCCTCTCCTCGGGGCGCCTACGAGCAGCTCGCCCTGAAGGTGATGATGTCGGGGCGGGGCTCGGGCGCGACGAGATCGTCGGCTACATCCGCCAGGTCTTGCCCATCGTCATCCAGCTCACGCAGGACGGCGGCGTGCGACGTTGGAGCGAGGTCTACTTCTCCAACTACCGCGGATGGCGGTAGGAGTGCGGAGACCCTTGAGAACTCACTGCGCCAGCTGAGGATGTTCGATACTTGGCGGACCGGATCCCTACTCTGAGAGTATAGGCGGGATCAATCAAGTTTACAGCCTTGGGAAATCGGGTTGCCGGGGGCGTTACGAATTCCGTGATCATGACGAAGATTCGGGTAACTGCCTGTTTTCGGTAAGCTGAAGGTCGATCATGACATCAGCGCGGCGGTGAGTCAATGCGATTGAACTTTGACGCAACATTTATTCGTTTCTATTCCACATTACCGGGCCCTTGATGCGAACATAGCGCACCGACGTGATCGCGGTCGATTGACCCGTGCGCAAGGCTCTTGAAGCCTGTCGGGAGGCAAGATGCTTAAGACTGGTTGCGTCATCGCGCCCTTGCCGCGCATATCGGACTACGAAAGCTGCAGCCGCCGCAGTCGCATCGGCGCTCGCGACGACGGGCTTGTGATTTCGTTCTCCGAAAGAGCCGCCCGTGAGAGCTTCGACGAGATCGACGTACGCTGCCCGCATCGGGATCGCTGCGTCGTTCGGTAGGTCAACTTCCAAGCGAGGGAACTCGCCCTGAAGTCGGATTTGCATCGCCCTCAGCCGAGCTTCGCCTTTCTTGAGCGAGATCTCGTATGCCTCCAACTTGGAAGGCTCTTTCGACTCGGCGTCGCTGAGGCTGAGCAGCCAGTAGTCGAGGCTCAGACTTGAAGCGTCATCAATGAGTTTGCAGAAAACGTCGCAGCGCGAGGAAAGCTGATCGAGTCTTATTTTAACCCACATCAACATTAGCGAGACAGCGATCGCGCTCGCTGCACCGAAGAAGGATCCGAGGAAGGCCCACAATCAATGAGCTTTGTGTCGGCGAGCTTCGTCCCTAATGTATTTCAAGGCGAGATCGCGATAGACCTCGAACTCCCCCGAAGCGACGATTCGCAGCCTGCCCGCGACATCCTCGTAGGTGAGGGTTCCCATTCGGAGAAGGCCGCCAAACGCCTCCTCGAGAAAGGATCCGATGTAGGTATCCACGCCGTCTAGGTCGACTACGACCTCATCGACTTCATGACGTGTGAGCAGAGGCGCGAGCACGCGCTCTCGGAACAGCTCTCCCGAATGCGGGCCGGTCTTGATGAAGCGACCGCCGGGAGTGCGGGAAAAGTCTTCAGCCACAACGATCTTCTGGACTCGCCCCGGGCTCGCCACGGTTATCGAGGGTGTCGACGTCATGTCCGTTATCTCCAGGGGCTCCAGCCTCATCACAAATCCACCGTCCACTCCACCAGGGTTCCACGTAGCGGTATCGATCGCGTAAAAATTTGGTCCTTTTTCCGCGTCCGTGCAACATACTCGCCGTTCCGGCTGATGATACGCAGAGTGCCGACGCGATTTTTCATGATCAGGTTTCGCATGAGCGTCAGTCCATGGCCGCGGCTGGCGAGGCCCGTTCCGGAAGCTCCTGTTCGTACGGCCGCTGCGATCGCGGAACCATCATGCTGCACATCACCCGGATCGTGGCGGATCCGAATCAGACGAAGGAACCTTTGAATGGCGCCATAGTTCCGGCTCAGCGGCAGGGCACGCGGAATCGTCACTCCCTGGTCATAGACTGTGAACCGAAGCTTACGCTTCGCTGGATCCACCGATCCCGAAATCCACCATCGACCGACGGTGGGTAGCTCGGGGTGGATCGTAGGTGGATACGCGTGATCGCTCGTGTTGGTCAACGCTTCGCCAATTACCGTCAGGAAGTCCCTGAACGACGAGAGCGGGTCCACCTCGATCTGGAGGTGCGCTGCAGAAGCAGCCAACTGGATCAGGTCTCGGAGCACCTGTGAAGCGATGGCCATGTCCACGAGCTTTTCGGATCGGAACGGGACGACGAAAGGAGCCGTCGAGCCGACGGGCCTTGATACGTCCGAGGGTGGATCGATGCCGAGCAGCGGCAGAAACCCGAGCTCGACGAGTGTCGCCCGAACATCTGGATCCCAATCGTCCATGTTGATGGTAAAAAGTCTATCGACGCCGGCCAGCTTACGGGATCGGTCAAACTCGGCTGCGAGCACGAGACCAGCGGCTGGAGAAATGTAGCGCGATGTCGAGAAGTCTGACCAGCTTCTCGGTCCATTTCGCATTGTCTTAAATTTTTGCCGTTCTGATATCGCGTTCTCGCAAAGCCTATTGCTCAAATCACGGAAGAAACCCGCTGTCACCTCATAGTTCGACTCAAAGCACAAAACTCCTGGCAGCTTGCGACCGATTTTAGCGATCCAAACCTTCCTTCGACGGCCATTGTTGTAGATGACGGCGCGGCGAAGGGTGGACGAGCAGCGACGAAACTTGGCCTGCTCCTTGCTGCGTCGCTTTGCATTAGCACTTCGAGCCGCGTGATGGATCAACCAGAAGCGGTGACGGGGCGATAGCTTCTTCATGAACCCTGGACAGCAGGGGAGGCCAGGGCAGCACAGAGCGCCTGCGGGGATGGACGTATCCGGTAGTGACCAACTCATGTCAATTCCTGATCCGTTCTCGCCCACAGCTCGCCGTCGTGTCGCTTCGTTGATGTTCTCACGGCAGGGCATCGAGTTCCGCCACGTGCTGCAGGGCTAAAGTCAATAAAGGCGCCGTATGGAGGCTGAGCGCAGGATCCGCTTGCCATGACTGCCGCGTCCGGCGCCTAGGCCCTGTATCCGAAGGTCTTTAGGTACGCTTTTCCGTCTGAATATTCCTGAAGCAGTCGGTCGGCGGTGGGCCAACTGCAGCCTTCATCCGCAAGAGCATGCGGAAGCGGATCATTGCCCTGAGCAAAGAGCGCCCCGCCTATGTGGCGGGGCGCTGGGGTGGTGTAGGCTCAGCGGCTCCAGACCAGGGTGAAGGTGTTGGGCTCGGAAGCCTCGACCAGGCTGGCGTAGATCGGGGCCGGGAAGGAGGGGTCGTCGAGCTTGACCGAGTGGTAGGCGCGGGCCCGGTCCTTGGTGCGCTTGGTCCAGGCCGCCCCGAACTCGATCCCGTTGTTGCCCGCGTAGGCGCGCAGGTCCGGGGCCTTGTCGTTGTGCGAGGTGGGCGAGGGGACGAAGCGGACCTTGGTGTTGAGTGAGGTGGCTTGGCAAATCTGCACAGGCCGGCTGAGTGGATTTCCTGCCTGACAGCGGCCAAGGTGGCCGCGGATCGGGAGAGACGATGAGCAAGCGAACGCGCCGAAACCATTCGCCGGCCTTCAAGGCGAGGTGCCCTCCGCAGCCCACCCCACCGAGCTTTGCTCGCCGTGGGCCCTGGTCTGCTTCGCCCTGGCGGCCGTGAAGGGGGAGAAGACGCTGGCGGAACGGGCCTGTCGCAAATTCCCGGCGTTGACGGTTTGTTAGGCATACCAGCCGAATTTGCTGCTCCCGCTCGGAGGCAGCCCCATGATCTTGAACGCTATCGCGGCCAAGCTAAAGCGCCGGTCTAAGGACGACTTCAAGGGCCGCCATTTCGAGGCGGGGCTTAACCTTTTTTTGAAGTCCGAAGCAGATAGAGAGCATCCGGTTCTGCTCGCGGACCGTCCAGGCACCCGCGAAGCCGAATCCCTTGCGCAGCCACAGCATAGCGTGTAAGCCTTTGATGGTCCGCCTCGCCGTCCCGAAGCTCTGGAAGCCGCCGATCCTCGGCATGTTCTTCTTCACTCGGAAATGGTCGCTCTCGATCCCTTGTTGAAGGTGCTTGGTGACGTAATGGACGGGGTCGCGCGACAACAGACCCTCTTTCCTCGCCGCCGCGATGGCTGGGGATAGGTGCCCGCCCCATCCGTGCCGATCCGGTCGGGCGATAGCAGCGGCCCCTCCTGGAGCATCTTGCGGAAGAAGCGCCTGGCGGCGTCGAGATCGCGCTTGGCGGTCAACAGAAAGTCGACCGCCTCACCGTGCTTGTCGATGGCACGGTACAGATAGCGCCACTCACCCCGGATCCGGATATAGGTTTCGTCGATGCGCACGGAGCCGCCGTGGGGCTTGCGGAACGGGCGCAGCCGGCGTTCGATCAGCGGCGCATAAGCAAGCACCCAGCGGTTCACAGTGCTGTGGTCGACCTCCAGCCCGCGCTCGAGCAGCAGCTCCTCGATGTCGCGATAGCTCAGCGGATAACGCAGGTACCACGACACCGCTTGCGCGATCAGTCCCGCCTCGAAATGGCGGCCCTTGAAGTAGTCTTCCGACCGGCGCTTCAGCTTGTCTGCGATGGTGCTCAGGATCATGGGGCCGCTCCGGATCGGAGGCGGCAAACTCGGCCAGCATGCCTACGGAACCGTCAACGCCAAAGTTTGCGACAGGCCCCAATCAGCGACAAACGCAAAGTCGTCTTCAGGTGCAAACCGTGGAACCCGCGCCACTCTGTATTGGGATCGGGGAACCCCTTTGATTCCGCCAATTCGCTCCCGAAGAAGCTTTCGAACATCCGAAGCCCGATGCACCTCCCGGCTTACGATGACCGGGCTAATCAGGAGGCGCGCGCGTGCGGATGGAGGATCTCTTTCGTTTGACCATGGCGCGGATGCGATCAGCCAAGGCGCTCTCGACCGGATTGTAAACGATCATGCTGAGGTCGGGCCGCCTGTCGACAGCGAAGGCGGAATATTCCAACTCGATCGGGCCGAGCTTGGGATGGTTGAGGCGCTTGACCCCTTCGCCATGCACGAGCACATCATTGTCACGCCACAGCGATTTAAACTCGGGGCTGGCGCGGCACAGCTCGTCGACGAGTTGCGTGACTTCGGACACGGCGCCGGCGCGAGCGGCATCCGCCCGGAACGCGCCGACCACGAACCGGGCCAGCCCATCCCAGTCATGTTGCGCTTCCCGCACGCGTGGGTCGAGAAAGATGCGGCGGAGGATGTTGCGCTCGCCCGGCGGCAGCTTGCTGTAGTCGGTCAGCACCACGGCAGCAGCCTGATTCCAGGCGACCACCTCCCATGTGGCGGTTTTGATCAGCGCCGGGCTAACCTCTAGGCTGTCGAGCAAACGCTGCAGCCGCGGCGTGACGCCCTCGACCGGCTTGTAGCGGACCTCGGGCGGCCGGCCGAGGCCGAGCAGGAACAGATGTTCGCGCTCGGGTTCGGTCAGCATCAGACCGCCGGCGATCCGGTCGAGTACATCAGGCGACGGCGCACCGCCGCGGCCCTGCTCCAGCCAAGTGTACCAGGTGGAACTGATGCTGGCGCGCTGCGCCACCTCCTCGCGGCGCAGGCCCGGCGTCCGCCGTCGTCCGGAAAAGCCGAAGGCGGTCGGGTCAAGCCGCGTGCGGCGATCCTTGAGATAGCTGCCGAGCAGATTGTCGGCGGTCGTGACGGACATGGCGACCCTATTGATGATTATACCACGATAATCTCACATCTTTAACCGGATGACAGGCTAGCCGATAATGAGGTCACGAACAACAATGGAGGCTTTCCCATGCGTGTCTTTCTCACCGGCGCCACCGGCTTTATCGGCTCACGGATCGTGCCGGAACTCCTTCAGGCCGGTCATCAGGTCATCGGGCTGACCCGCTCGGACGAGGGGGCGCAGCGTCTCACCGACGCCGGCGCCGGGGTGCATCACGGGACCCTCGAGGATCTCGAGAGCCTGCGCAGCGGGGCCGCCAAGGCTGACGGCGTGATCCATGCCGCCTTCGATCACGACTTCTCGAACTTCGTCGCCAACTGCGAGAAAGATCGGCGCGCCATCGAGGCGCTGGGCTCGGTGCTCAAAGGCTCTGACCGGCCGCTGGTCATCACCTCCAGCACCGGCATGGGCAGCGCTGGACATGGCAAGCCCGCGGTCGAGGATAATTTCGACACCGACCATCCGACCCCGCGCTCCGCGTCTGAAATCGCTGGCAACGCAATGCTGGAGCAAGGCGTCAACGTCTCGGTCATGCGCCTTCCTCAGGTGCACGACACCGTCAAGCAGGGCCTGATCACGCCCCTGGTCGAGATCGCCCGCGCGAAGGGTGTGTCGGCCTATGTCGGCGACGGCAGTAACCGCTTTCCGGCAGCCCATGTTGTCGACGTCGCTCGTCTCTACCGGCTCGCGCTGGAAAAGAGTGAGTCCGGCGCGCGCTATCACGCGGTGGCCGAGGAGGGCATCCCGCTTCGCGAGATTGCCGAAGTCCTCGGCAAGGGGCTCAACGTGCCGGTTGAGTCCCTCTCGCTAGAAGAAGCGAAGGAACACTTCGGCTGGATGAGTATGTTTGCCGAGATGGATCTTTGGGCGTCCGGCGCGAAGACGCAAGAGCGGCTCAACTGGCATCCGGACGGCCCCGGTCTGATCGCTGACCTCGAAGGGATGCGCTACTGAGGGCAGCGCGACCAGTGCGCGCTGAGCAACGCTAAGGCGGACTGAACCGTGAAAGCCGGCTGAGAGGCTGGTGAGTACCGAACGTCCGTTAGTCGGAGCGGCCCTTGCGGCCGTCTTGACCCTCAGAGGATATGCGAGGACTGGACGCAGCCAGAGCTGGCGAGAAGGTCCCGCGTGATACCTGGAGGAGAATGATGGCCAGCATATTCGGAGCGCCGTCCACCGCAGACGCGGTTTTGCAAGGCGTCGATCTCACCGGCTTCCGGATTTTGGTGACCGGCGTTTCGGCTGGGATCGGGCTGGAGAGCGCTCGCGTCCTCGCCGCCCACGGGGCTTGGGTCGTCGGCGCCGCGCGCGATCTTGGCAAGGCGCGAGCCGCAACGGCACAAGTCGGCGCGGACGCATCATCAAGAGGTGGCCTTGAGCTCGTCGAGCTCGATCTCGCGTCCCTGGCGAGCGTACGGGCTTGCGCCGACGCTTTGTTGGGGATGGGTGAGCGGTTCGACGTCGTCATCGCTAACGCCGGCGTGATGGCGACCCCCAAAGGGGTGACCGCAGACGGGTTCGAGACGCAGTTCGGGACCAACCACCTCGGCCACTTCATCCTGGTGAACCGCATCGCCAGCCTGTTCAAACCCGGCGGCCGGCTCGTCATGGTCTCCTCGGCCGGCCATCGCGGCGCTGATGTTGATCTGAACGATCCGAACTTTGAGCAGACGCCCTACGACCCGCTCACGGCCTACCGCCGGTCCAAGACGGCGACCATCCTCTTCGCCGTCGAGTTCGACCGGCGCCACAAAGCCCGGACCATCCGAGCCACGGCGGTCCACCCGGGCGCGGTCCTGACCGAAACGACCCGCAAGCTGATCGAAGCCCAGCCCTCGGCCGCGTCCGCCTTCACGTGGAAGACGGTCGCGCAGGGCGCAGCCACGCCGCTCTGGGCGGGCTTCGTCGCTCCCGCCGACGAGGTCGTGCGCGCTACTGCGAGGACTGTCACGTCGCCGACGTGGTCGACGATCCAACCCTGTCCTTCGGCGCTCCGCAGCTACGCATTGGCTCCTGAACGTGCGGAGGCGCTCTGGCTCAAGAGTGAGGAGATGGTCCGCGAGGCGCTGTGACCCGACACCGGCCGAGAGCCCGGCGACCTGACCGCGTCGCCGATCTCGGCTTCCACCTTCCGCCATATTGGCGACGTCCGCTATGCGCTCCGGCTGATGCCGGAGGCGGCGACCTCGCGGTACACCGTCGATCGGCCAAGCCCGAGTTGGCTGGCCGCTTTAGTGGGCGAGAGGCCGGCCTGGACCAGCTTCAGCGCGGCCTGAACCTTGTCGGCGTCGACGGGCTGGCGACCCGGGACCTTGCCGCGCGCCCGCGCCGCCGCGATCCCGTCTTCGGTGCGCTCGGCGATCAGCCGCCGCTCGAAGTGGGCGATGGCGCCGAAGACGTGGAAGACGAGTTCGCCCGCCGCCGAGGAGGTTTCGATCTTCTCCTCCAGGCTGAGAAGCGCCACCCCGCGGCCCTTCAGCTGCTCGACAATGGAGAGAAGCTCCGCGAGGGAGCGGCCGAGTCGGTAGAGGCGCACGACGGCCAGGGTGTCGCCGTTGCGGGAGTAGGCCAGGAGCCCGGCCAAGCCCGGGCGGTCCATCGATTTGCCCGAGCGCACGTCGGTGAACACCCGGATGGCGCCGGCCTGCTTGAGCCGCATCGTCTGGCCGGTGCGCGGAGGTTCGCTGACGTCGCGGCGGGACTGAAGCTGCCCAAGACGGCGGATGAGTGGCTTGCGAGCCGGGGCGCCGACCTCGATGAGCGGCTCAAACGCTTCTCTCGCCGGCTGCAGCGAGGTGAGCTCGAAGGAGTGGAATTGCGTGAGGGACGCCTCCACGTCACCCCCGTCAAGGCGACCGCCACGGCAGAAGCCCGTGCCTTCGCCGAGGGGATCGAGGCGATGATGCCGAGTGCCCGCATCACGGAACTGCTGCACGAGGTTCGTTGGCGCGCTTGGCCTGGAAGCGGACCGCGGCCACCGGGTAGGTTACGCGCGCATTGTCCAGACCCGAGGCGCGCAGCACGCGGTCGACCGTCGCGCGCTTGAGCAAGCCCACGGGCGCCTGGACCAGACCGTCCGGTGTTTCGACGCCGTCCTCCTCCAGCAGACGGATCGCGCGCGCCGTCGAGAGATAGCGCCCCTTCTTGTTCGTGGTCCGGATCTTGAGCGCGGCGACAATCTCGGCGTATCGCTCCATCGTGGCCGCGGGCGCCGCACGGGTCGAGCCATGGTCGGAGCGCCGCACCGACTTCGGCCGGGTCAGTTCGCGCAACGCCGGTAGATCGTCCAGACCGAGACCCCATACGCCTCGGCCGCCCGCGCGATCACCTCGGACCGGGCGGGGTCGCGCGGCGCCAGCAGTGCCAGGCGCCGGCGCAGGTCCACCAGCGCCTCCCCTGGCGGTATCCATGCGGCCGAGGCCGAGATTGGTGGCATCGGCAAGGATGGCGGCGAGCAGGGCATTTTCGTCGTCACAGCGCTCTCCAGTTCGCAGGTTGGTGAAGGCGGATGCGAAGCCCGTGGCCCGGTTCAAACCCGCTGTCTGCTAATCCGGGAAGGATCCGGCTCTGTTGGCGAGCACGAGCGCCGATGATTGCGAGCGCCTACAGATAACGTCGCGCCGGTGATCCTCCAGATTAAGGGCAGCGGGGTGGGGAGCCTGCGCGGTATTGCCGCCGCGCTCAACGCTCGCGGGGTGCGGACGGCACGGGGTGGGCGCTGGGCGGCGACGCAGGTGGGGGCGGTCCTGGATAGGGTCGGTCGGTGATGAATAGCTATTGCGGTGAGTGGATCGGGCCAGACTGGTAGCTATCCAAGGCGCGCAGCAATGCCGGCAGGTCCAGCCGGCGCAGGCTCGCCGTTGTCACGTTCTCGATGATGTCGGTGAACAACGCGCGCTTCTCGTCCAAAATCTCGCCGATCCGCTGCTCGATGCTGTCCGGCGTGAGATAGGCGAACACCTGCACCGGGCGGGTCTGCCCGATGCGGTGGGCACGGTCTTCGGCTTGGGCCTCGACTGCGGGGTTCCACCAACGATCGAAATGGAA
>JAABUK010008619.1_pt1 | contig 14218 bp, 15 predicted proteins | sample 5559141 | NCBI WGS metagenome assembly JAABUK01 (sample SAMN10711869, study PRJNA513367) | rock metagenome | isolation source: Antarctica rocks | place: Antarctica: Victoria Land, Pudding Butte nord | collected 2016-01-03
AGGCCGTCTTCCTCCAGCCCTCGCAACCGAAGAAGGCCAGCAGCAAGAAGGCTGGTAAGCCCACGCCGATCAAGGACAAGAAGACCGCCCCGAAGAAGAAGAACGCAGCCTAAACCCGCAGCGGGAGCCAGTTCACCGGCTCCCGTTCCTTTCCAAAGGAGGAAATCATGTTCCAGTTCACGTACAGACTCAACATCGTCGAGCGGGTCAAGGCCAAGTGCGAGCGGCACCCGCGCTACAACCCGCAGCGGGATGGAAGGGGCGGCATCAAGGGCGGATGTTCGTGCTGCTTCACCCTGCTCGACCTCCATCACGCTCGGCTCACGCTCGAAGCCGCTCACCGCGATTTCATCCGGAATGCCGCGCCGTGGGCAAAGGTTCGTCTCAAGCGAGCGAACTCGCCTTCGGTCGATGAGGAACACCGGCCTTCGGACCATTGAAGCAGGGGAGAGCCGTTTCCCTCCCCTGCACCCCTCCGGCCTCAGAACGACATCTCACAGGTGATTCGATGGACAGGACTGAATCCATAGTTCGCAACATGCTCGGAGCTATCGAGGCGCCGCTCTACGAAGTCGGTGTTCTGAGCGACCGGGGGATGCTTCCCGGTCTCGACGGCATCCCCGCCTCTGCGGTGCTCGAACGTCTGCCTCTGCTCAAGTACCGCAATGCTCGCGGATCACACATCTACATCCGCCCTTCAAGCGAGCATCGCTTCACCGTGCTCGACGATCTGGACGAGATCTCACTCGCGCGACTTTCGGCAGACGGCTTCAGCCCCTGCGCCGTGGTCGAGACCAGCGCCGGAAACTTCCAGGCCTGGTCAGACACGCGAACGTCTTCCCCAAACTTCTAGGCACCTTCGCCGCCCAGACTCTGGCATCTCGATACAGTGCCGACCCGAGTGCGGCAGACTGGAGGCGATTCGGACGTCTGCCCGGCTTTACCAACTGCAAGCCGAAGTACCGCAAGCCGGGCGGTCTCTTCCCGTTCGTGCGGCTGAAGAACCACACCGGCGAGCAGTACACAATGGCGGAAGCCTTCGAACAGGAGATCACGCAGAGGTACGAGGCACGGGAGCAGGAGCGAGAGGCACGACGGCAGCTAGCATCTCTTTCTCCCCAAAGGGGACCGAGGTCCTCAACCCCATCCCTTGAGCGCTTCCGTACCTCAGCCAGGTACCAGGACCGGCCCGCCGCCGCAGACATCGCCTTCTGTGTCGCCGCGTTTGCCGATGGCATGACCGAAGACCGAATCGAACGCGCCCTTCAGGGCGACTATCTCTCCCGCGATCCCAGCCCATCGAAGCGAGCTGCCTACATCCGGAGAACGATCGAGAAGGCGAGAGACTGGGCAATACGCTAAGCAGCCGGTTTCCTGGCGGAAATGCGAGGCTGCCTTCTTCTCTATAGGGCAGCCTCGCTGGTTGGGTCAGTTGAGACGCTGTACAGGAGGGCAGTTGATATTGAAGCCGCTGTCGCCGAAGGGGATTCCGCCAGGACCGGTGATGAGGCCATCATCGGCGTAGGTAAGAATCTGGAACTCCTCACGAAGCTGCTGGCGATAGCCTCTCTTGACGGAGTCGGGGGTCCACTCCCACAGCTGGCCGTTCCACATGGGGCTGTAATCGTTGGCGAGGGTAGGAATGCCGCCGAAGGTGTTGTTGGGGCGGTGTCCATCGGTGAGGGCGGCGCCGAGACCCTGGCGACGCGGGTCCGCACAGTTACGAACGCCGCTCACGGAGATGAAGATGCGCTCAGCGCCGCTGCCGAAGGAGTTATCGGTTCCGGTCACGAGATTCGCCATCAGCGGTGCATAGGTGTTGCTCTCAATGCTGGCAACCAGCTCGTGCTGGCATCGAGGGAGACGTACCAGAGGGGACGACCAAAGCTGAAGCCATTCACAAGCTGGAGAGTGACGACTTGTTTGTAGGGATCAATGGCAAGAACTTCATCATGCACCTTGCTGTAGTCGGGGTTGCCCTTGGAGAAATCGATACTGGCCTCGGTGGGACCAGAGGCCACAATCGACGCGTTGTAGATGACGCCGCCGGCGTTGAGCACGCGGACGAGGGGGCTGTACTTCCTGTCGCCGATAGCTCCGGCTTTGGCCACGATCGGCGGGAAGGGATTGGCGCTGGAACCGGGCACGATGACGCGGTCGGGCGTGAAGTCGACAATGCCGCCGTTGAAGATGAGCTCACCCTTGCTGTTGAAGTTGGCAGTGCGAGCGCCGGGAGCGGCAAACTTCAGCTTCGTGGAGAAATTGAGGCCGAGCTCGGTTGCAATGTCGGAGTCGCTGACATCGGTCAGAATGTACCAGATGGGCGTCTTGGTCCCCTTGAGATAGCCCTTGTAGAGGGGCAGCGTGATGGTGCCCTTGGCGGTATCGACGACGCCGCTCTTGAGGAGCTGCACGGGGCCGACGAGCGACGGGTTGCTTGTGGACGGCGGTGGGCCGAAGTAGGTAATGGGGATGGTAGTTCCAACCGAGGCGGGCTCGGGGAACAGGTTGCAGCCAGGGCCGGGGCCGAAGACTCCGGCCTGTGGGCCGTTCGAGGAGGACGCGACGGCCGCGAAGGCTTGCTGGGCCCTGGCTGCGATCGCGGTGGACTGCGCTTTCATGTTGTCTACGGAGGCCTCACTGCGCGGCATAAAGGACTTCGGTTTACCGGAGGTCTGATCTATGCGGGCCTTAATGTTGCCGACCGCGCTGGTTGACTGTGCCTGCACCGCGCTCAGGGCAGTGATACAGGTAATAACGGCCATGGCTACTCTGTTGGATCTGTCCATAAAGGTTGTTCTCCTCGGTGCAATGCGACATGGGCGCTGCGGGTGAGTGGCCCCGCAGGGTTTTGAGTGGCAGGAGGAGAGCCCACGCGTGGCGCTCGTCCCAAGGCACGGCGTGGCGCCTGGATGGGAGAGCCTGAATCGCCCAAGCTCCGTTGTCTTAGTCGGAACAGCATCCACCTTCCCCCTTTGAAAACGAGCAAATTTTGAACGAGGTATAAATAGCCAGTAACCCGGGCGAACCCTTCTAGCGGGGGTGGAGTTTGTGGTAAGGGCAGCCAGCCCAGGGCATGGCGATGCTGTCGAAGGTCTCAGCGAGCACGCGGGCGTGGCAGAAGGTGCAGTGATTGCGCGTCTCGCCGTTGGGAAGATGCCGGGTAAGCTTTTCCCAATCGCAGATGGCGAACCCCGCCTGTTCCGTCTCCGAAAGCGGGCGCAGAGGGGCGTTCTTCTCGATGTCACGAATCAAGGCAGTGTAAAGACGAGAGCGGAGCGAAGCTGGAGTGGGCGTAACCCGGTCGTCGGACTTGTGGTCCTCGAGGAGTGTTTCAACTTTCGTTCGCATGCGGGCCCTCTTTCCATTTCGCGGCAAACTCCGCGCGCGCCCTTGCCAGGAGGCGCTCTATCGACTTGGCTGTTCTGCCGGTCTCGGCGGCGATCTCCTGAAGCGAGTGCTCATCCCAGTAGCGCCGGCGGAGGACGGAGCGATGGCCCTTGGGAAGCGCGAGCATGGTAGCCCTGATCTTTTCCTCCTGGAGCCTGCGGTCGAAGTGCTGCTCGATGTCGATCAAAGAGAGGTCCGTAGTCGAGAAGGCCTGTTCCCCAAGTTCGTCGTCGATCGGCAGCTCGCGGATGTGCCTCCGGTAGTAATCGGCCGCCTTATTTTTGGCGATGGCGCAAAGCCAGGTCTTCAGGCTTGATTGGACGCGGAACGTCGCGAGTTTGGACCAGGCAACGAGGAAAACCTCCTGGCAAAGATCCTGGACCACCGAGCGGTCGTCAATTCGCCGATGAAGAAAGCTATAAATGGTGTCGCTGTACTGAAGCACAAACTCCGCAACGGCTTTTCAGTCACCCAGGAGAACGCTGGCGATGAGGGCCGTCTCACCGCTGGGCGGGGCTCCTGTCAACGTTTTATTAGTAATGCTGACGAGTTGTTTCAACGAAGCCTGTCCCTTGCGGAAATACTGAGGGAGTGGTAAACGCCAGTGCGCGTATCGCGCCGGGTATTGGCCGGCGTCCCTTACCTGGGTTAGTCGCAGAGCGCAGCATAAACCCCCGCAGCTCCTCCTTAGGCTTGATGTAAGCCGGTACCCGTCGTGTCAAGCACTACGGTGTATTTCGACCCCGCTAGCCCGGGGCAGGACCTCTCAAGCCTCACCCCGTAGATGCGCTTCGGCACCTCAACCAAGTACCAGGACCGTCCCGCCGCAGCAGACATCGCCTTCTGTGTCGCCGCTTATGCCGATGGCATTTCTGGAGATCGGATCGAAAGTGCCCTTGAAGGCGACTATCTCTCTCGCGATCCCAGCCCTTCGAAACGAGCTGCTTGCATCCGGAGGACGATCGAGAAGGCGAGGAGATGGGCCGAGCGGTAAGTTCTTCGGTCCCGCAATCAGCCTTGTTGCTCTTCCTGGGCGTGTGAGGGCAGCTCGCCGACTTTGAGCTGTTTTCTCTGCAACTCACGCCACGACAGATGCCTTGAACAGGGCGGCTCCCTTCCGGTTTGCCTTTCTGTCTGCGTTCAGCGTGCCGCGCTCAGAACACCCCCGCCCTTCGGACGCACGCTCTCCTTCCCAGAATCCGCTGCGCGCCTCTTCGAGGTGCGGACTCCTGCCCCCAGGCAAGCTGTGGTCCCCTTCCGCAGATCCCGTCCAGTCGCCGAGGAAGTGGGTCGCGACGGCACACCCTCCGGGCAAGCATGTGCCGCAGACAGCGGGACAAACCAGAAAGAAACGGAGCCAAACACCATATTCAACCAGATCACTCTCATCGGCCGCCTCGGACAGAACGCAGAGGCCAAAATCGCTCAGAACAACCGCGAGTACGTCGTCCTCTCTATCGCCACCCAGGAGAGCTGGAAGAACGACAAGGGCGACTACGAGACCCGCACCGAATGGCATCGCGTCTACGCCTGGAGCAATCTCTCGAAGTTCGCCAAGACCCTCCAGAAAGGGCAGCTCATCACCCTCGAAGGAACACTCCGGTATCGCGAGGTCACCGAAGACTTCGAAGGTTCAAGCTACAAGCACCCGATCGCCGAGGTCCACGCCACCAGCATGAAGCGGCTCTCGAAAGTAGAGGCTGCTGACGATCCCTCGGACGGAGCCGGCGAGGTGTAATCGCCGGCTGAGGTGGATGGGGCCAATTCGGCCTCATCCACTGCTTTTGAGAGCGTTGGCAAGTGCCCAGTTTGCGAGCTCGTCCGCATTTGGGAGTCGTCGCTGCACTCCGGTCGGAGTCTTCACATGCAGAACGATGCACTTCTGTTCCGGTGGTCGATTCGGCTTGGTGGCGAAGTCCACCGCCCAGATCGAGAGGCAACGTGCGTTGCAGAAGTACATCTCCCCGCCGCTGTCCGTGACAATGTAGGCGTCCGCAGGGACCTCCGCCCGGTCATAGGAACAGATACGGAGCTTACTTGTTGGCTCTGCCATCGAGGCCACTACAACCCCAGGTTTCGTTCACCGGGGATAGCGACTTCTGCTCGGACCGGCGGTCGAGACTATTTATCCTCTCGGCCTTCCTCATTCTTCTTTGGTTCTGAGCATTGGGTCACAGCGGAGTTGCGGGCGTCTCCAACTAACGAAGCCGACGAAACTCTTCATCATTGCTTGATGCGCACGTCAAATGGGTACGTTGATACCTCTGAGATGCGGAAATCCCTGGCGTTCTGGTGGGCAGGGTTGAAGAGATAATTCGCGGTTTCAGGGACTATCGCACTTGGAATTTGAAGGAGCACTGCTGTCTTCTGCCGCAGCCACTTGGTTCCTATTTCCTGGGTCGTCTCGAATTGTGCTCGCCAATGCTCCGACAGATCGCTCTCTGTTATCTGTGCAAACTCAAGGTTGGGACCCTCGATACGCAGAAGAGTGAAGCTGGGAGGAACATCGTTCGCGGCAGTGTGCACACAAACTTCTAGAAGGGCTGATGCCGGATTCTCGCTCAAGTAGACGACCGGCTGACCCGCGTAGTGCCAGCGTCCGCTGGCCCTCAGGCCACCGGTACCGCTCAGGTCCTGGTGGCGGCTGATTCTCCAGAGCACCATCTAAACGAATATACCCTCATCGATTTGGATCAAAAGCTCTTCGACGATGCGGCTCCCCGTGTCCGTCTTGAGAAGGGAGAGGGGAGCTCTGCTTTCCAAGCGTGCGTGCGGCTTTCGCAACCATTTCAGAGCCCGCTCACGGCTTCCGTAGATCGCTTCGGCAGACGAGAGAACACGAATGGTCCGTAGCACTCGATCAGATTCTTCGATCGTCAACCTCTCGCGGCGAGAGCGACGGTGCTGAAGGGTTCGTGATGCAATCACGATTTCATCGATCTCCGCTCGTTCAAGGCCCAGTGTCGCAAGACGCTTAATTACTGAAGGTGGGAGACGTCCCTCCACGATACGGAGTATCTCCGTGTCGGTGGCAGGAGGCTGAACTCCTAGCCAATCACCAATCTGAATATTTGCAGCATTCATAGTTCCACCATTCACGTACATTATGCCATAGTTTATAGGGCAGAGTGTAGCCTTCCGGGGCGATTCGAACGGCTGCCCGGCAAAGTGGAGGGTGACTGCTTCGGCCTGCAGGACGTCATTCACGTCCCCGTTGATCCCGTGTACACGGATATGGTCGTTGCTGTCGACGTGAGTGACCTCCCGCGCAGCCTGGGGGGAGACGAGAGTGCTCGAGGTTCCCGTATCCATGATGAAGAGTTTGGTGGGGGCGTTGCCGATCCTGGTTGGGACGATAAGGTTATGGCCCAGGCGATAGACTCTGGTCCAATCCTTCATCTCCGGCGCAATATAGCGGTCGCGCGGTGGATCTTTTGGAGCTGCGCTGACTCCGGTCCAGCCGCTGTCCCCAAAGATCGCCAAAGGTTTCGCTTCCCCGGCTTCGTCCGGCCGGCTCGGGAGGGAGGCAAGCCGCAGCTCGCGGGAAGGAGTGTCGAGCGTAACAAGGTACCTGCTGAAGACGTCGGCACCTATGAGGCCGTCCACATCCAGCACGTTGCGCTTCTCGAACACATGAACGATGCAGTTCCGGATTTCCCTACCGCCGATGCGCAGATCGTCGACGTGGGTGACAAAGGTGTTGGCCGGACCGCGATCGCCGATGCCTTCTGATTTGATTTCGGCTTCGGGGATTAGGCCAGCGCTGATAGCCGAACCTCTGCTGATGGTAAGCCGGAGGAGCCTGTGTCGATCTCCAGGCGTTTGTGCTTGCCGTTTCATCAGAACGTCGAGAGCGACGGCGTACTGGCGTGCTGGGCCGTCCGAGAGGTCTACCATCTTCAGCGTGGTCGAAGTTACTTCACCGACCGGCTGGCAATCTCCGCGCTGCCTAGCTTCGATGGCGCGAGTTGCTCCGGCTGCTCCCGCTTTGGCTTCGGGCGTGGCGTCGTGCGCGTCCATCCGTTCTTTGAGCCGAGCGATGGCCTGCTCCGGAGTGAGCGGGGGCGCGGGGGCGGCCTTGCAGGCGCGATCGATAGCGAGATCATTGGGGGCTAGCGAGTGCGCAAGCTCGAGCTGCCGACGGGCGGTGCGCGCCATTCCTGCCAGGTCGAGGTAGCGGGAGAAGTCAAAGTGAATGCGCGCGAGGCAAGGATTCAGGCGCATGGCCGCGTCGAGGCGGCTATGGCCTGTTCGGGCTCGCTGCGGCGAAAGCTTACCTCGCCCAGGGCGTCTTCGATGACGGCCCCTTTCGGATGCTCCGCAAACGCTTTTCTGGCCAGGGCCAGCGCATCGTCGAGGCGGCCTTCGCCCAGTTCGGCGCGGATGAGCCGGCGATGAGCGAGGGGTCGGCTGGCCTCTCCTTAATAATTGCGGTGTAGATCTTCTCGGCGCGGGCGTAGTCCTGATCGACCATGGCGTTGTCCGCATCGCCCGGCGGAGTGTGGTCGACGCCGCACTTGAACTGATTCTGGGCCGTCAGCGTTGCGGTTGCGCATGAGAGGCTAAGTGCGAGGCGGTGAGTCAGCCGGACCATCAAGTGATTCCCCTTCCCCAGAGGGCGCGCGCAATCTTACACCCGGAAAAGAGCAAATCGGTCATGACAGCCCGATTACCCCCGACTAGCCACGCAGGATCGCGTTGATCCGGAATTGATAACCTTCCCTGGCGCGGAGCCAGGTCAGCTTAGGCCTGTCGCCACCCACCAGCCGATCAGGGCTTGATGACAACAACCTGTTCAGACTTTCCACAACTAGCGGGGCATGGGACCCCCCCCGACAGGGATGGAGGTGGTTGGGGGAGGAGTTTTGCTAAGCCACAGCTTTGGGTGAGCCTGCGAGGTGGCTGCTTAGCGCCAGCCTTCAGCAGAGTGGACCCAGGTAAGCAATGGTTAGGTTGTCGCATTACTGGGCGCAGGGGGTAGGACGATCCGGGTCTGGTTTGGGTAGAGGACGAGCAGCCTCATCGTTGAGGCTTGGCATTGATGGCTATCTCGGTGGGCTGTTGGGCTTGCGCTTTGGCAACGGTGCTCAGGTTGCGGGCCGCCTCTTTTTCTCCGCGGGTGCGAATGCAGCGGCTGGCTGGATGTGGGCCGGTGCGATCGGCGGAGGGGGAGAACTCGCGCAGGAAGTTGAGGTGGCCATAACGTGTGAAGCGGAGTTGACCGGAGGGCACCCTGCCGGGCTCCTGCGTGGGATACACGAGCAGGTCTGCAGTCAGTTTGCTGCCAAGGGCCCGGAAGCGCATGGTGTGAGGGGAGAGCGGAACGATCTCATAGCTGCCCGCGGGCAGGACCTTGTCGTTCAGATGGAAGTCGAAGGGGATGGAGACGAGGTAGGTGGGGCGCGCCTGCGCAAGCGATGTGGAGCTGCAGAGGGGGAGCGCGGCGAGGATGAGAGCTGCTGCGATTGATGCGAGAGAACGGGACATGACGACCTCCGGGGTATATCGGCACGCCTTGAAGAACGTGCACGGCCATGACTCTGCTCGCTGGCGTCGAAAGGAGCAATGCACTGGCGATCTTCTCCCGCTCCACTATTCATTCCGCCGTAAGTGCGAGAGCAGTTGCAGTTACTCTGCCGAATCTCCGGAGGCTGCTGCTTCCTTCGGATCGGGGTCCACTTTGGGAGTTACACTTCCGTGCAGGAGCAAGCCCGTATGGGTGGTGCGCCCAGAGGTGCGTCGGTCTGGAGGTTCGGGGCCTTCGAGTTGGAAGGCCGGACGGCCGAGCTGCGACGCAATGGAATTGCGGTCAAGCTCCAGGATCAGCCTGCGCAGCTTCTTCTGTTCCTGTTGGAACATGCGGGAGAGATTGTGACGCGGGAGGACCTGCGGCAGAAGCTATGGGCGGCCGACACCTTTGTCGACTTCGACCACGCTCTGAATACAGCGATTATGAAGCTGCGGGAGGCGCTTGGCGACACCAGGGACCGCCCACTCTTTATCCAGACCATTCCGCGCAAGGGGTACCGGTTCGTGGCGCCAGTCACCGAGTTGCCGGCGGTGCACGTTCCGGACCCCGAGCCGGTGCAAGCTCTGCCGGAGACGGAACTCCCGAGAAAAGCTGGCGAGCGCCCGTATCTGGGCTCCGATGCCAGAGGTGGCGTAGGGATTGACGGCTCAACCAACACTTTGCCCGAGGCGGGATCCGCGGTCGGCGTTCCGGCCGCGGCTACGGTGGAGACGAGTCGAGGGGGTGCACGGGGTTTGCATCTGGCACTCGTCTCGGCTGCGGTGCTGATGGTGGCCGGTGCGGGGGTGCTGGTCTACCGGGGGACGAGGAACCCGGGTGCGCCGGTGCGATCGCTGACTCGGCTGACCTTTGATGAGGGTCTGCAGATTGATGCCACGTGGTCTCCCGACGGCCGCTACCTGGCGTACAGCTCGGACAAAGGTGGAACGACAAATATCTGGATGCAGCTGATCAGCGGCGGCGATCCGGTCCAGGTGACGAGGGGGCCGGGGCCGAACTGGCAGCCGAACTGGTCTCCGGATGGGAGGTTCATTGCGTACCGGTCGGAGGCGGGAGCGAGGGGAATCTTTATCATCCCGGCGCTGGGCGGAGCGGGACAGGAGCGAAGGATTGTGCCGTTCGGATATAACCCGCGCTGGTCGCCGGACAGCTCCCAGGTGCTGTTTCAGAGTGGACCTCTGGGGTGGAGCGGTGCGGGCAGCTTCAGTGTTGTGGGTGTGGACGGAGGAGCCCCGCGCAAGGCGATGGTCGACTTTTTCGAGGCCCACAGGAACCTGGGAGAGACGTCGGCGAGCTGGCATCCGGACGGGCGGCGGGTGACGCTATGGGCGGACAACTCGCTGCGATTGGGCCCGAGCCCCACCTTTTGGACGATTCCCCTGGACGGAGGGGAGGCGGTCCACACCGACATTCCCCCGGACATCGAGAAGAAGTTCGAGGAGCTAGCGATCCAGGGCGGCTACGAGTGGCTGATTGACGCGAAGTTCACGTGGGCACCCGCCGGCGACGCCATATTTCTCGAGCGGACGTTTCGTGGAGCACGCAGCCTGTGGCGTCTGGCGATCGACCCGAAAAGCCTTGCAGCGACCGGCCTGGAACGGTTGACGACAGGAGGGAGTCTGGATACGGCGCCGGCGATCTCGCCGGATGGAAAGAGGCTGGCGTTTACGGCGGCAAGCGGGAAGATCAGCGCGTGGATGTACCCGCTCGATGCCAACCACGGGAGGACTGTGGGAAGCGGGCACCCGGTCACCTCCTCTGGACTGGACGCATGGCTGACGGCTATCACGCGGGACGGCAGCAAGCTGGCGTTTTCGGGCATTCGTTCGGGGGAGCAACGGTTATGGGTGAAGTCTCTTCCCGATGGACCGGAGACGCCTTTGTTCTTCGATAGCTCTTTCAGGAACATGTCGGAGTGGTCTCCGGACGGGAGGCACCTGGCATACCGGCGGACGCAGCAGACATCAGAGAGCCAGATTATGGTGTGGTCGGAGGAGACGCGCCAGGAGGAGCCTCTTACGTCGCCCAATCTTTCGGCTCGAACGCGGACGGACATCGTCTATGACTGGTCTCCCGATGGAAAGACAGTCTTGATGACCAGGGCGATGCGGGTGGAGGGCGCGCGGGACCCGCGGTATCAGCCTCTCGGGGCGTTCCGCGATGTTGCGGCGTGGACGGTCCCGGTGGCGTCCGCACCGCATGCGGAGTTGGGGGAGAAGAGGATCATCTCAGATCCGCTCTACGAGATCTACCAGGAGCATTTTTCGCCGGACGGCGGGTGGATCGTCTTTGAGGCGGTGAAGGAGGATTCTGAGAGACCGGCCGGGGGAGAGCTCTCCTCGCTTTACGTGATGCGGGCGACCGGAGGTCCGTGGATCGCACTGGTGGATGAGAAGGCCTGGGCCGACAAGCCGAGGTGGTCGCCGGATGGACGGACGATTTACTTCCTGTCGAACCGGGGCGGCTTCTTTAATGTTTGGGCGATCCGCTTTGATCCGCGGAGTGGGCAGCCGATCGGAGAGCCGTTTCCGGTGACGACGCTAAGGAGTCCGAGCCTGGCCGTTCCCGCGCACATTGAGGCTGACGAAATCTCGCTGAGTGACAAGGCGCTGGTGCTGACGCTAGAGCAGGTGACGGGCGGCATCTGGGTGCTGGACAACGTCGACCGGTAGGACCCACCGCTGAATCAAGTGATTGCCGCGCATCTTCTTTGGCCTTGCGAAAGGCACCGCTGCCATGCCCATCACTTTGCTGTCTTTGAGCCGTGGTAGGCCGAAATGCTCGGTTTTCGACGCTGGTGAATGAGTCACGAGCTGTGACTTCACCAACCACCCGGGAAGGCATTCCGGGTAGGTCTGGTCCAAATCGCTCCCGAAGACCGCGTGCTGGTCATCGGAGACACCGGCAGCATCAGGCCGTGGACGCGGGCCGCCCTTTCAGCAGATGCAGGAGGCCGGAATGCGCACCTCAGATCCTGTCTCAGGAGCGACCGGGGAGTGCTCCCGGGGCTCGACGGCATTACTGCCTCCGCCGTGCTCGAACGTCTCTCGCTCCTCAAGTACCGCAATGCTCACGGCTCGCACATCTACATCCGCCCTTCGGGCGAGCATCGCTTCACCGTGCTGGAACGATCTCGACGAGGTATCGCTCGCGAGACTGTCTGCGGACGGCTTCGATCCTTGCGCCGTAGTCGAAACCAGTGCGGGCAACTTCCAGGCCTGGCTCAGACACGCCACTGTCTTCTCCAAGCTTCTGGGCACCTTCGCTGCTCCGACCCTGGCATCTCGATACGGTGCCGACCCGAGTGCGGCAGACTGGCGGCGATTCGGCCGGCTGCCCGCCTTCACCCACCAAAGACAATCTATGCACTTCCAGTGGGAAGTAACCTCGTTTGGATTACATTGCGCTGTACTCTCCTTTTGGAGTGATGATTCTCGTCTTCGGCTTGCTGCTCCGCGAGCTGATTGCAAATTGTCGTACGGACTGGACAGCTAAGAAGGTGGACATTCTTCATGCTCGCATCGTGGAGCACCCGGGTGAAGCAGTAGAAGCAAAGCTACGCGGAGCAGGTTGAGGGAAAATTGACAGGTACCTCGAATCCTTTGCAAAGCCGTATAACCTTGGGGGGGCAGGCCCAGTCTCTACTAAGCCAATGTTGCTACCCGGCAAATTAAGAAATCGTGTTTCCCATCAGACACCCTGATTGTCTCCTGGACATGAACGAGGGCTGGACAAGACTCCGGCCCTCACAAGAAATCAACCAACACAACTGTCCCGTGATGGAGCGAAGGCTCCCGATCGTCTGGGAGCCTTCCCTGACTGCAGGGTTGGTATTGCGGATAAGGGAAGCCGGAACCGAGGAAGTAGCAATTCCCGCTTTATGGAACAGGGTCAGTATGCAGGAGGTTGATGCTTTAGCCTCTGACCCTTTTGTGGTACTTGAAGGCGGACGATTAACATCTTGGCCAGCCTCGCTGCCAACACGCACTTCCTTGTGTTGTGGCTGCGTGGGCTTGCCTGTCCGAGACCTTCTGGCCTCCCCATAGTCGCTTCTGCGCTTCTGGCACACGTGGGCCGGTGAAGGGTAGATGTCGAGCCAGCTGCAACCACTACTGCAAGGCAGTTCTGGGCGAAGGAGATCTCACAACGTAACGCGCCGCCCTGGTCAGTGCGTCGGCAAGATCTAGGCACTGTGGAGCCGTGAGGACGAGATGGATTGACTTGCTGTCTTCCCTTTCGAATTCCCTGGGGTCTCTGCATACTGAATTGCAGCGACGGCGACTCCTGCTGCGTCACTTACCGTCCATCCTTTTACAGGCTTCGCAATAACGGTTCCGCTGTTGTCGGTTTCGGATGGTGGCAGGCGTCTCTCCTTGGAGCCCAGCGTAGCAGGCAAAAGAATGGCCCTCCGAAGAGGGCCGCGTATGGATTACCCAACCAGACTAACAAGTCGAGGGTGCCTGCCCAGCAAGGGCTGTCACTCCTAGGACTGTGGACAGGGCTTGCCATGGTCCGGCCGATCGCCTTCAGCCTTTGCCTCCGCCTCGGAGAGGTACTTCCCGTTCTTCGTGGTCCCGTAAGATTTTATCCGGAGCAGTGGTAGACATTGCTGATTGTGTTCACCCCGACCATTCCGGACCTCCACCAAGAGCCTGCGCCCGCGACGCTGCCGGCGCAGAGTTCTGGGATGCGCTCGCCTGCGCTGGAGAGGGCTTCTGTACTGGGGCCGGTACTGCTGCGGGTGTTGGCGCTGTTGTGGCGGCTGGTGCCGCTGATGGAGAGGTCTGCCGGGAAGTCTTAGCTGGGGACATTTACGCTGGCGTTGCGCCGGATTCTGCGTACAGGTCTGAACGCCCTTGTGACCGCTGCAGGCTCCAGCCTTCTTCGCTGCTGTTGAATACGTGCCATCTTTGCATTGACCGGTTGAACCTGCCGGAGCCTGGGCCATGGCACCTGCCGACAGCGCCGCAACGGGTTGCGAGCGCGCCGAGCCAGAGTTCGATTTGCATGCGTTTACCTCATGGGGAGAGATGTGTTCAGCAGCAAGCTTAGGTGGCTTTGGCCGGACATCGTCCCTGAATTTCGCGTGAGTGCCTTCGTTGTCGGAGCTGAAAGCTCTGAAAACAGAGCGCGCCAAGGGACAGGACCATACGCTCGGGCTCATGAACCCACCTCTAGGAGCTTGTTGAAATAGCTTTTGGCCGGGATGCGATTGTTAGTAGAAGACGTGATTGGGGCGGTGGTGTGTTGTGCCGGGGCGCTGAGGTCCTCTCAGGAGAGGGGTTTTTGGACAGTCAA
>JAABUK010008621.1_pt1 | contig 14217 bp, 10 predicted proteins | sample 5559141 | NCBI WGS metagenome assembly JAABUK01 (sample SAMN10711869, study PRJNA513367) | rock metagenome | isolation source: Antarctica rocks | place: Antarctica: Victoria Land, Pudding Butte nord | collected 2016-01-03
CACATTGAGATCAACATGTTTGATTATGCAGTCGCGAATATTTTGTCTCAGTCAGATGACGAAGATCAATGACATTCAATTGCATTCTGATTCAGAATGATGATAGACGTTAAAAGAAACTATGAGACACATGATCAGAAACTTCTAATCATAGTATCAATGTTTAAACATTGACAATACTATGTGAAAAACAATTATCATACTGTCAAAGTTCTGACTGATCATAATAATCTGAAGAGTTTTATGAATGTTCAAGAGTTAAATGAAAGATAAGTCAGATGAATCATGAGATTGTTGATTTGCAACTTTGAAATAATACATAGATCAGAAAAGACAAACTCGATCAATGCATCATTAAGATGATCTGATTATAAGAATGAAAATATCTTTGCAAATCATTTGCTGCTCACTCTGCAGCAAAAGCTGACTAGAATAGAAAGCTTAAATAGCTTTATATTCGTAGTGATCAGAGAACTATACTGTATACGAGTGATTAACGATGTCGAGAAGACATTCGTTCACAGTATAAGTATGAATAAATATTCAACAGAACATGTCAAAAGCAGACTGCAAGATGAAATTCACTGATAAACATGAGTGATTAATGATGTCAAGAAAACGTTTGTTCACAATGTCAGTGAAAACATAAGTACATGTTCAGCAATGCATGTCAAAAGTATGCTGTTGAGAATCATGATTTTAACAGTGCAAGAAATGCATTTAAATGAAGTACATTTCTTAAGAAATAAAATCTTTTAACTTGAATCAACAACTTCAAAAAGCATAAACATTGAAACGTCAACTCATAAAAATCACAACGTAGCTGAGAAATAGTTTAATTCTGTTGCTGAAACTGTTGATTGCAAACAACTCATTTCACGTGCAATTGTCAAAGTACTGACAATTCATGAAATGATATACAACTTCAGTAGTAAATTCATAGTTGAGTTCATCAAGATTTTACAGCAAGAAAATGAAGTTGCTGTGAAATTAAAAGCAGACGAAACAATGAGTATACAAAAGAATGATGTCAAAGCTTGAACATTGAATAGTCAAGAAATGATAGAATACAATGAATTATTATATGTTTCAGAAGATTTTTCTGTCAGAGAAGAACTGTTGAAACGTCATCATAATGACTCGTTAGCAAGACATTTTGATGCTGACAAGATCAACGAGCTATTAGATTGCAAATATTACTGAAAAAGTATGATCAAGAATGTCAAAGAATATATAAATACTTGTGACATTTGTCAGAGAGTAAAGATAAAATGTCATCTATCATATGATGAGTTGAGATCATTATTTCAATTTACAGATTCATGAAAAAAAATCACTATGAATTTCATAACAGATCTGTCGTCTAGTAAATGAAAAGAAGTTGTGTATGACTCAATTTTCATAATAATCAATTACTACATGAAGATGATGCATTATCTGTCTATAAAGAAGATTTTGACTGTTGTAAAGTTAACAAAGTTGTTCTTTAAGAAGATTGCTTTAAGATATGAGATATCAAATGATATAGTTATTGATAAAGATAATTTATTTATCAGTGCATTCTGATCAGAGATTTGCTATCACGTCAAGATGAAATGATGACTAAGCATTGTTTTTCATTTGCAAACAGATGATCAGACAGAATGACAGAATCAAATGTTGAAACATTATCTACAAGTATATTGTTCAGAAAAGCAAAACAACTGAACTACGCTTCTACTTGTAGTTGAGTTCATGTATCATCAGATGAAGCACTCTTCATTGAACTGTAGTTTCTTTAAAATCATGTATGATTACAAGTCATTTTTAACATACACATCAAGAATGATGCTATGAAAGAAGAAGTGTCAGCAGTAAAAGAATATGTTGAAATGCTGCAAGATGTGCAAAACACGTTGATGAAATGATGATAAAACACGATTGATGTTCAGACAAAGTATTATAATCAAAAACATAAGTTTAAGTTTTTTAATATTAATGATTTAATCATGCTATCAGCAAAAAATCTGAAGCAGAAAAAGTCAAGCAAGAAGTTATTAAATAAAATGATAAAGTTCTTTCATATACAGAAACTCATAAACAAGCAGATGTATCATCTTGATCTTTCAATCATTTATAAAGTTCATTCTGTCTTTCATGTATTTTTCTTAAAGTTGTATAATCGTAGACTAAATGATGATTTTATACTCGATTATCTTGTATTCAAGCTTATTGATGATGAGTAAGAATGAAAGATAGAAAAAATTCTACAGAAGCAAAAAAGAAAGAAGATCTTATGTTATAAAATACAATGAAAAGAATATTTCATTGAATATAATCAATGAATATCGAGCGAAGATATGAAAGATGTCTCGAAGCTTATAAAAGCTTTCAAAATGAGACTGAAACATGAGCGAAAAGCATAATCACTTACTTTCAAGCATAAACTCATTATTAGAAAAGAAGAATCATTGTATTATGATTGTTTCGCTCTTTAATGAAACGATCACATATGTAAATCAACAAACAGAAGAAAAAGATGCAAAAACATTCAAATGCATTCAACAAGAGAGCGCAATCATCATGATACAATAAACATCATGCAATCATCACTTCATTAAACATCTCTCACATGAGACAAGATTGTAAACTTCTTCTTCTCTTTTATTGTCAGATTTACATTAAAATGTGAAGACAGAGAATTGAAAGATGACAAATTGTGTTAAAAATATATCAAAACAATATATAATTAAGATTGAATGTATTGCAAAGTGCTTTACATTCAGAATTTCTTTAACAATGTCATTGACAATCATAATCTCTTTGAGAATGAGCTTTTAAATTTCTAGAAACTCAAGTTTGTGAACTCTCTTAAGACAATTCTTTACACACGTCGTTGTTATCAATTTCTTGTAGAGAATTTTCTGATAAGCAGTGAACATCATCAAAGTGATGATCTCTTCTTCATCTTCAATCACATTATCATGAATTTTCTGCAGATGAAAGAATTCATTGATAGTCAAAATGCAAATGTTGAAAATCTAGATATTGAATCATGAATGTTTAGCAGATGTATCATATAAGTATACTCATTGTAATACAGAAATTCTCATTACTTGCACAGCAAGCATACTTCTTGTACATTGTTTTTCTTTGAAAGATGATGTCACACAGCGATGCTTTATTCTCAATGTGTAGAACTCAAGCACACTTTATACAAATCATTCTATTTAGAACTTTGAAATCAGCAATGCTTCTTTCATTTATTTCAATCATTGACAGCTGAAAAGCATCAGTAATGATGTCAAGAAGTTAAATAAGCAAATCTCATCATTGTTCTTTGATTTTGCAAAGTCTGTGAGTTTGACAAGATCATCAATGAAGCGTCAGCAATTATTTCTTTCTTCATCGTCTTTTGAATTTTCTCTTTGATAGCAAAAATGTACTCAAAAGTTTGAATAGTAGAAGTGATGAACTTTCAATCAGAATTTAATGATGTTTGCATCATCATAAGCGATTCAGCATCAGCAGCATGATAATCATCACATCTGATCAATGTTTTTTGAGCAGACTTATGATACTGTTAGTTGCAATAATAGTCATGAAATTTCAAGTGTGACATCACTTACTTTCACAATGATCTTGACTTGAACATCAGTTAACTTCATCATCTTATGACTTTCTTTGAGCGTCGTTGCATATTCATGATTCATGATCTAGATCTCTTATTCTTACAATACAAATATACTTAAAGTTTATCAAAAGTAATTATACAATGATAAAGATATGATTGTGATTGAAAAAAGATGAAGTTGAAGAAAATGAGAAGTTGAGAAGAATTGAAAGAGTGATAAACAAACAACAATTATTATTCATTCTGATTTATGTTTTATCATCTCAATCACATCATTTACTCAAAAAATAAACAATGTTTATGTGCTATTTACACGTCATCATTACTATCATTTACATTAACTACACATCACATATACTATTTATAATGTCATTTATATGCATTATAATTGAAGACAAATCATCATTCAATTGAAAGTTTCTTTTTTTCTTTTTTTCTCACAGAGATTTGAAGATTTTTATTGAGAGCTTCTAGAATAAATCAATGAGTGTGCATCATTATTTATCAAAGTAAACAATGACATTAAATTATTGAGATCAAGAATGAACTTTCTTAAAAGAGAAAACAATTGTCATGATGAATTGATACATAGAAATTAGATCAGAAACTGAGTTGAAGATCAGATCTGAATTAGCTCTGAAACTTTATGACTTTGTCAAGACATCATTTAAACTACGTCATATCTTCAACTTAATATATCATAAATTATGTCATGTTCAACTTAACAATGCTTGACAAACTCTTTATAGTTGATCAATTCTCTTGAGTTATCAAAAGCTTCTTAATAATTAGCTTTATCAAAAATATACTCATTCTGTGTCTGCTTAAAATATCACATTGTCATATCATTCTTATAGACTTCATTTATTCATCTAGTAAACTTAATCATTACAAGAATGCAGTTTTCAACACTATAATCATGAGCATCACAAGTGCAATAAAATCGATCAAAGATCAAAGATTGAAGCATCGTTGTATAAAATATCATTAATGAAGAGCAAAGCAAGAATGATGTGTCATAATTAAGTAATACAGACACTCATCAAGAGTTTACTTGAGCATTATACATTGAATGAAAGTTATAGATGCAAACTTGATACATAGTTTTATGATCATTATTTCAACGACGTGAAGTTGTTGTATAAACAACAAGTGATTTTCTTTCTCAGAAAGTTTTGTTTACTCGATATAAATAGCATAAAGTCTCTCATGAGTTGAGTTTAAATCAATGTCACAAAATGTATGAATTCAAATCAAATCAGAAGATGATTAAATCAATGAAATTATAATGTTGATGATGATCACTTAATGTTGTGCAAAACTCTTTATTAAGTTCAATTGAGATTCTTCTTTATTGTTGCAAGAAGTTTTGTTAGAGATTAATTTAAAGTGAGTCATAAAGATGTCATTTAACTAATAGATAAATGTTAAGAAAGAAAAGTATTTACAGAAAAGAACTCAATTCTTATATGTGTATTTCTCAGCTTTGTGTTAAACTTGATTGAGTTGATATCTTACACATATAATGCAAAGTCTTAATGATATCATCTTTAAATTAAATTCTCGCTAGACTTGATTAAAATGAAATCAGACGAAGATTAAACAAAGAATAAACGAAGACTAGAATCATAACATTACTCTTTTCTCTTGACTATTCATATTCACATGAATATTGTTTCTTAGTGCGCTTTTCTTGAATATCTAATATGAAATTCATCAATTATCTCTTGAGCGTTCATAAACTTGTTGTTGTCAGCATTATATTAGTTGAAATCATTGTCATAGCTTTTTCATTTGACTCAATATTGAAGTTGTCTTCAATATTGTTGAAAGTTCAATATATTATCAATCTTTCATTCATCTTCATTGTTTATTATTATTGATTTTGAAGATTCATTCTTTTGATCAGACAGAAAGTCATCAATGATAGAATGAAGAAGCTCTGAATGAAATACATCATGTATATACATAGTTTCTGATAGTTTCAACTTATAAAATGAGTTAACAAAATTAATAATCTGAAATAAGTTAAGCATTTTATCATTCAATTTTTTGAAAGATTTCGCTGTAATGATGTTTTGTTTATTCAACAACATTTTTGATTCAATTTTATAATTAATCTTCTTTTTATGCTTATTAATTTAATTCATTATTTGCTTTCATATTTTGATCAGAGTTTTACAAGCAAAGATCAGTATCTTATTCATGTGATTGAATATATCTTTGACTCAAGCAATTTGCAGACATTCGTGAATACTTTCATACTTGATGATGTCAGAGTTGAAGCTCATATGAGAATGAAAGTTCTTGTTCATGAAGAAGAGAATCAATGAGATGATTAAAGATAAAACGTTATTATTAACAAACTCAATTATGAGTAATCATTTGAATCAGTCATTTTGCATGTATGAACAGAAGAAATAAAGATATCACTCAACATTCTGATTGACTCATTCGTTTTAATCATTAATCTGAAAGTGATAAATGATAAATAATCAAAGAGAAATGCTCAGTCATTTGCAAAGAAACTTTCAAAGAATGAAGATGAACTGAAAATCTTAATTGAATACAATGAAGCTTGATAAATTGTGAGTTCAATATACTCATTGAAGCAACATTTCAGCTGTCTTTTCAACTGTGATATTTTCATCATTAATGATGCAAGAAATATAATGTCTTTCTTTCAATAATTTGCAGATGACAGTTAAAATAACGTTGTAATCATACAAATCAAATAGATTGATAATGAAGTTCATGACTATGTTTTATCATCGCTGTTCAAATATTAATAAAGATTAAAGTAAGTTATTTGATTTATTTTTAAATGTCTTTGATCATTGATAAATATAGCAGTTTTGAATATATTGATTTACTGTCTTTTGCATGAATGATTAATAGTAATTTCGTTTGATGATCTTCATTGTTTTAAGAATATCAAGATGACTTATTGAGAATTGATCATGCATTTCACAAATTAAATTTATTTGCAGAAGTTCATTAAATGAAACTCATAGCTGATTATCTTTGTATAAGATTTCATTCTGAACTTGATAATTCTTCAACTTGATATCTTTATATTGTGCTTCATCTCTGATCTTTGCTTCACGAAGTAGAATACAATTCTCATTGATTTCATTCATGTTAAGAACTTGTTTATAAATTGACTTGCTGACATTCTTCTTTAAATCAGCAATCTTCATTCAATTCAACATCAGAATAATGATTCATTGATAGCAAATGTGTTCATCATCAAAATCTCTGAACATGAAGTTAACTCAATAAGTTAATGCATCAATCTTAATGTTTTATTTGTCAGATTAATACATTATCTTGAAGTTGAAATCAGTTAACTTCTGAACTTAATGCATTTGATATTTGCTCAGCTCTTTATCTTTCATCAATGAGATGAGTACTTAATGATCAATGAACATCTTGATAAAAATGTCAATCAACTTCAGTTTAAGTCATTAATGTTTAAAAGCTCAAATTATGATCAGCAGTTTCTTATCATATATTTCGTAGTTGCACTCAGCAGAAAACATGTTCTTGCTATAGAAAGCAATTGAATGTAATACTTCTTCATCATCATATTAAAAGAGAATTTCATCGTTTACATAGTTGAATGAATCAGTTTTCAGAATAGTTTTATAAATTCGATCAAAGTGATAAAGTATAAAAGTCTCAGTTATACATCTCTTCATATAATTGAATGTAGTTTGACAAGTCTCATTTCATTCAAATATGATCTTCTTTTGAGTAAGTTGAATCATTGAATGAACAATTTTCAAAAAGTTCTTAATAAAGCATTGATAAAAGTTGCAGAAGTCAATGAATGACTGAATCTGAGTGAGATTATTGAGAGTAAATCATTTCACTACTGCTTGTATCTTTCGTGAATTCATCTTTAATTCTTCAATGAATATCAATAGTTTTAAAAAGATGATTTCTTGAACATGAAACTTGCATTTGTTTATGTTCATCTGTAAATCAGCTTCTTGTAGTTTATTCAAGATCAATCATACATGTCATTTATGTTTCTTCAAGATCTTACTGTAAATGATAATATCATTTAGATAAATTTAACAAAACTGATGAAGATATTTAAACAGCATGTTGTTCATATAATGTTGATAGAACATTGATTCATTGATTAATTTAAAAAGCATTACATGATATTTATATGAATCAAAAAAAGTAATAAAGATAGTCAAATCTTTGCTATTTGAATGCATTTATAGTTTATTAAACACAATAATGATGTTCAATTGAATCAGATATTTGCTTTCTTGTATTTAAGTAAAAGTTTCATCAATTAATGATAAAGAATAATAATTTCATTTAATTAAAGCATTAAGCTTTTTATAATCAATGCAAAAATGCAAACTATCATCTTTCTTTTCAATGAATAAAATGAGTGAAACATATGAAGTAAAGCTAAAGAAAATGAATTCTTTGTTCAAATGTTTAATCAAATACTTTTTTATTTTCTGAAGTTTATGATTAAACATTTGATATAATCTGCTTTGAAAGAATGTTTTCTTGTTAATCAACTTAATTTTGTAATCATAAAAATGATGAAATGATAGTTGATTGATCATTGTTTGATTGAACATGTCTAAATAGTCGTGATATTTAAAGAGAAGCTTGATCTTGACTTGCTTGAGAATCTTGATGTGTGAAAACTTATGTAAATTTACTTTTTTAAGTTTATTCTCAGCTGTAGTTATGAATCAATCAATTTTCAAGATGATAACAGCAAAAATCTTAACATCTGATTATTTGACTAACATTTTATAAACTGCTGTCTTTATCATTGATATGTTCATTGAACTAAAAGTTGATTTCAGACTGAATGTTGATTTAAAGTTGACATTAAGCAAAACTGCGTCAAGCGATTTTAACTGTTCAACTGACTTTTCTTTGAACTGATTGAAAAAAAAAGTAATGATGATAGTAAATCTCTTCAGAATATAAGTAGAAGTTAAGCTTTTTTATTTCAAGATTGTTTTATAACTTGAGAATAAAACAATCAATTTTAAAATTAAAGAATTGAAATTTGAAAATTAAAGAAAATTGATTTACATATTTATTACTAGATTGATTTTGTTCATTCATGTTTTTTCAAAAATCATTTAATGTTGATTTAATTGAGTGATCAACATAAAAGCAATTTCAATCATATAACTTTGAACAGTCAGATTCAAATAAATGACATGAGTAATAAGTTTTTTTGCATAATGATTGTTAAATTTTCTGTTAGAATCATGTTTAAAGCAAGTCATAGAAATACAGATAAATGAAGAGTAAATTAAATAAATGAGAATTCAAAGTTAAAGAGTGAAATCTATGAGATGCAAAAACTATATGTATATACAGAGAGAAAATGAGTGCTAAACTTAATAAAGTTTAAACTCACTCAAAGAACATGCATCTCAGTAGAAGACTGAGCATGCTCATAACATTACTTCTTCTCTTTTCAGTCAAGCAATGATTTCATTGCTTCAATCAGCTTCTTTCTTTCTTGTTCATTTCATTATTGTTTTATTTGAGTGTTTCAAGCTCATTTCATCAGACGTTTTAAGTTTATTTCTTCTTGACACATTAAAAAGCATTTCAAGCTCATTCTATCAGACGTTTTAAGTCTATTTCTTCTTGATATCTGATATCATTAAAGCAAACTCACTATCAATTCATGTTTACTACATGCATGTAGCAAAGCTTGTTTCATTCATGTCTACTACATGCATGTAGTAGAGCTTGTTCTGTTCAATGATGAGTTCAATCAAAAAATCAACTATCAACTTGTCTTTATAACAGACTCACTTTGAGTGATGAGTTTAATGATGAGATCAATCATTATATGTTTTTGTAACAAACTCACTATCAAATGATGAACTCAATCAAAAGATCACTTTGTGTCATTTTATATCATTGTAGCAAACTCACTTTTGATTCATGTTTGCAACGCGTTGCAAAGCTTGTTCTGATCACATTTATTGCATTCAATAAAGTTTGTTCTGTTCATGTCTTTATAACAAACTTACTATCAAGTGATGAGTTTGATGACAAGATTAATATCAAATGTGTCTTTAAAGCAGACTCACTATTCTTGTCATTCAAGCAGACTCTTTCTATTCAGCTTCAAATATTTAATGATGAATGAATTTCAGCTCATATTTTCATGTTTTCAAACATATAATATATGTTCAATTCTCTTAAAACATATAGTACATGTTTCATTCTGTCTGCAATACATATCATCTTACTGTTGTTGTTAATGTCATGAATAAAGATAAATTGTAAAAGATGCAAATAATAAAAGATTCATTGTTGAATTAAGTGAGTTATCATTGAAGCAGACTCACTGTTCTGATTTCTGTTTACTACATGTGTATAACAAGACTTGTTCTGTTCATTGATTGACTTAATTAAGAGATCAACTTGTGTTTTTTGATTTGCATTTACTACATGCATGTAACAAAGTTATTTCATTCATGTTTATCACATTCAATAAACATTGTTTCATTCATGTCTACTACATGCATGTAGTAAAGCTTGTTTCATTCATTGATTAACTCAATCAAAAGATCAACTATTGACTTATCATTATAGCAAACTCACTATTAAACATGTCGTTCAAGCAGATTAACTATCAAGTAACTGACTTGATTAAAAGATCAATATTGAATGCATCTTTAAAGCAGACTCACTGTCAATTTGTATCTTTCAAGCAGACTCATTATCAAGTGATTGACTTGATGATAAAATCAATCATTATTTGCTCTTGTAACAGACTCACTTCAATTCATCTTTATTACATGACTGTAGTAAAGCTTGTTCTGATTGTGTTTATTGCATTTAATAAAGCTTTCTCTGTTCATGTTTATCACATTTGATAAAGCTTATTCTGTTCATATTTATCATGTTCAATAAAACATGTTCTGTTCATTCAATGATGAGTTCAGTCAAGAGATCAGTCAAAAGATCAATTCATATCTGCACATGTCACAGAGCTTGTTTTATTTGATGATGAGTTCAGTCAAGAAATTGATCAAAAGATTGATTCAACTCTGCAACACGTTGCAAAGCTTTGCTTTCAATCATAACTAGAAAGTGAATCACTATCATGTGATATGTATAAAGCTTTAAATAATGTTAGAATCATGTCTAAAGCAAGTCATAAAAATACAGATAAATGAAGAGTAAATCAGATAAATGAGAATTCAAAGTTAAAAAGTGAGATCTATAAGATGTGAAAACTATATGTATATACAGAAAGAAGATGAGCGCTAGACTTGATAAAGTCTAAACTTATTCAAAAAATATGCATCTCAGTAAAAGATTGAGCATGCTTGTAACATTTTTGTATTGACTTTATCTTGATTAAAGTCAGAGATTCAATTTGCAACTGATCATAAACAATATGCATGATCACTTCATTAATGAATGAATAGTCAGCAGCTTCAATGTCAATTAATGATTTCAATGAGTAACTAATTTCATTGCTAAATAATATACATTCAATAGTCAAAGATTCAGAAGCAAAAGAATTGTTTGACATGCTCATCATTGAAGAAATTAACATTAAATCTGTCGTTGAATTTAAGTTGCTCAACTTAATTCAAGTTGAGTTTCAAAGTTGAATTAAGTTGAGAAAGATTAACTCAACTCAATTGAGTTGAGTCAGACTCTTGATTCAACTTGATCAACTTAACAAGTTAACTTAAACTCAATTGCAGATCTACTTTCTATCAAATTTTCTATCAAATTTTCTATCAAAGTGATCAAACTCTTTATCATATTTTCTATCATGTTTCTCATCATGTTCTCATCATGTTTCTCATCATATTTCTCATCATGTTCTCATCATGTTTCTCATCATATTTTCTATCATGTTTTTCATCATGTTCTCATCATGTTTTTCATCATATTTTCTATCATGTTTCTCATCATGTTTCTCATCATATTTTCTATCATGTTTCTCATCATGTTCTCATCATGTTTTCTATCATATTTTCTATCAAATTGATTGCAAAATTGATTGCAAAAAATAAAGAAAAAATAAAGAAAAAATATACTATTTTTAGTACATAATATACTATATTTAGTATCAAAAATTGAGTTCAAGTCAACTCAACTCAATTCTAAGTTAAGCTTAAGTTAAAAAAGATTAACTCAATCTCAACTTAAACTCAGACTTAGTTGAGTTGATTTTTTTCAACTCAAGTCAATTTTAACTTAACAACAAATTTAATTAATACATCTTTCATCATGTTTTTAATGAAAGTTTCTAGTTTTTTGTCTCATTATTCTTGAAAGACATTTTCTCATTCTCTTTATTCTTTGAAATGATGATTTCATGTAAATAAAAGATAAAAATATAAAATGTTAAAGTATTAATTTTGTTCTGAAAGTAGTTCTTGAATAAATGATCTGAAATTTTGCAAATATAGTAAATGATAAATGATTTGACTGATTCAGATGTAGAAAAGATAGTTGACTTGATATATTCAATTATTGAAATCATCATTGCTGATAAAAAAGTAATACACTTTTCAGATGCAATGATGATTTTGATGATGATCATGCAACGTTTGCTTTAAAGTTGATAATTGACTCACTGTTTATTATTCATACTTTGAAGAAAGTTCTTGAAATGATGTAAAATGATAAAATTTTTCAAGCAAATTAATAAAATATTCTGCAAGTGATTGTTGATCTTATTCTGAAGATTGTTCATCAGAATGCAATCATCATATTTTAAATAATTGAATAACTTCATAAAGTTGAAGTAGAAAACATTAAAAAGTTTATTTGCTTATTTTAAAACATTGTACTTGCAACAACACTTTTGATTATTATTCTGATTTTCATAAATTTCTTTTAAATGCTCAAGTAGTTTGTAAATTAAGATGTAAGAATGTAAAGCATCATGATGTCAGAATCGTGTTTAAATGATACAATCAATGAAGATCAAAGTTGATAGTGCTTGATCTTTAGAAATAGCTATAACTGAATATTAAGAATACAGAAAAAGATTGATACAAAAGCTTCTATTTATGTAATGTTCAAAGACTGCACTAGACTTGAAAGAAATATGTTTGTAATATGAAAAGAAAATGATGTAAATGAACAAGATGTTGAGAAAGAAAAAGAGTGTTGAGAAAGAAAAAGAATGTTAAGTCATATTTGAGTCAAATCTGAGTCAGATCTAGATCAGATCTCGACTAGATCATTGACTAGTTTTAATCAGTCTTGATACACTTGTAACATTACTTTTCTCTTTGAAAATTCATGTTTGCATGAATGTAGTTTCTTTGCTCACTTTTGTTGATAGTTATTTCGATATTTAGCGCGATTTGCTTGAATATAGCTTATGAAATTCATTCAAAACTTTCTCTGAATCATCGAATTTCTCTTTATCGACATAGTATCATTCATTATTTCTATCTAGATCTTTTCATTTGACTTTGTACTGTATTCAATCTCAATAACGTCTGAAATTCAATATATCATTTATCTTTTAATGTTCATCATCTTTAATAATGATTGATTTGAGTGATTCTGTATGTTGTTCTGATAGAGAGTCTTCTGAATATGATCGTAGTAGCTTCGAGCTGAATATCGAATGCAGATGCTTCATGCTGACTGATAAATGAAGATGATAGAAGATATTTATTTTAGCAGTGATTTGATAGAGATTTAGCTGTTTATCTTTCAAATCTTTGCAGAGTCTCGTTGTTTTGACGTTTCTGAAAGATAGTCAAACTCAGTTATTTACTTCATATGTGACGTCTCATTTATGTTTATTGATCTGAACTTTGATGATCAGCTTCGTCTTTTTCAATTGTTGATGATTGAAGCTCAGTAACTCTTTCATTTGAATGATAATATCATCTGCTTTTCTAGCTTCAAGTCGTTCACAAGTTGTTTTATAGTCAGTTGTATCTGAATCAAAACTCATTCGAGAATGAAATTCTTTATTGAAGTAGAAGAGAATCATTGAAGTGATTGAGAAAATATTGAAATTGTTATTAAATTTCATCATAGATATTCATTTGACTCAGTCATTCTGCATGTAATTGCAGTAGATTCTAAGTTTGCATTCGATGTTCTGATTGACTCGTTTCGATTGATCATTAATCTCAGAATGATAAATTGTGAATAAACTAGCTGTGATTCTCAGTCGCTTGCAAAGATTTTTTCACATAGTCAATATGAATTGAGAGTTTCTGTTTGAAACAATAGAACTGAGTAGATCATGCAGTCGATAAACGTTTCATAGCATGATTCAAATCATTTCTTTGACTGAAATGTCATTGTCTTCTCAATGATAGAAAACATAGTGACATTCTTTGATGAGATGATATATGATTGTGCAAATGATGTTATAGTCTTCTGACAAAGATAATTCAGTGATGAAGTTCATAACTATATCTTTTCAGCGTTTCTGTGAAATCAAAAGAGAATGATGAAGTTCATTGATGCTATTTCTAGAGACTTTGCTTCATTGACAAGCATGATAGTTTTGAATGTATCATTGAATAGTAGCTTGATGATCTGATCAATAGTAGAAACGCTGAACTAGATTAATGATTCATTTA
>JAABUK010008622.1_pt1 | contig 14215 bp, 15 predicted proteins | sample 5559141 | NCBI WGS metagenome assembly JAABUK01 (sample SAMN10711869, study PRJNA513367) | rock metagenome | isolation source: Antarctica rocks | place: Antarctica: Victoria Land, Pudding Butte nord | collected 2016-01-03
TCTGACCAGCATCATTGGGCCCTGCTTTCTGACATAGGAATAGAGGCACAGTTGAGCAGTTTTACTACAATCACTGGGTGGGCAACACAGCTGAAAGTACATGATCAGGCCATCACAGCATCTTACCAAACGAGACCCCAGACCTGCCACAACCTGGATGATCTATTTCCTTGTCAACGTCCCACTTGTTGCCATGTGTATATGCCACAGTACATGCATATTTATTTTGAGTTGACCTGCTTGCTTACATGCATTGACTTTTCTTCAGTATGTTTATTGACTGCGCAAGGCATTACCCTGTCTTACTTGGCAGTTGAAGTATACTTCTATTAGTACAGTATGTGACACACAGTGGTGCTTGATGCAGGCCTCTTCTCACTTCACCCAATTTTCTTGACACTATACGTGTATATCTTCGAGAGTCTGGTCATCACAAGCACACTTGATATTTACATTGGGACTGACCATGGGACTGACCAGCGCTCTACCAACAGCTCTTGTCTAATTAGCTTTTTGTGTCACTAAGTGACTGCTGCCGCATGGCTTAGAAAGCTAGCAGAACCCTTGCTAAACCTAAAAATGTAATCACTAATAAGTCATGGATGATTCATTATAATTAGTTGGCTGTTTGAATTGGTGCGTGGCTTGAGTGAATCATGCTACGTGCTGATACCTTCCGAAAGCTTGACTATTGCAGTGAGTTGTTATACTCTTTGGCCATTGATGCATCCATAAGGCTTGCAAAATGGTACAGTTGTCTGTAACACCAGCCTAACACCGGGTAGCCAAGTTCAGACACGCTTGAGGATGCATATGCCTACAGAAAGATAACAGGTTCTAACAGCGATCCCATCAGCGCTTTGTACAAATTAGGTACTCTCAGGCGGCGATCAAAACTGGTACAGTCATACTCAAAGCATGCCGCAAAGGAAATTTTTGCACTGTAGGATGATGGATGATGGACATGTCTTGGGTGACTCATCAGCCCACTCTTGAGGTGTGTTGCAAGGCTCTGGACCAGCACAGCAAAGTAGGCAGTTGATAGCTGAATGCAGTCCGGTGCTAGCATGTCTTTGATAGCTAGGTGAAACCTGTACTTCAGTAGGACACTCAGTGAGTCAGGATAGGGCCAGCACATTTCTTGAGCCGCTCCGTCAGCTGATACGAGGACCTGCGACAAGAAATGTAGCACATCCTCCTTCGAAAGTTGCAGTCCCATCCAGACCTCTTCGCCCGATATGTTTGGCACTTGCAAGATGATATTGTCCAACACTGCTCGGCTGACAGTGATCTGCACAGTTCCGGTGAATGCTTCGGCCATGGAATCGTCGCTGTCGTAGTCAGGGTCCTCATGGTATGAGACAACAGGACCTATAACGGCAGGAAGGATGTGATCCATAATGTACTTGCGCCGCAAGTCAGCGTACCAAGGCAGAACGAGTCTGCGAACATGTTTGTTCGTAACGGTCAACCGTAAAATAGACCGTGGGTCTAGCCTGCCTACGACCTGTTGCAGTAAGTCAGGAGACAGCTGCAGTAGTTCTGCGGCGGCAGCAACCATCTTTTTGGCCGCGTGGTGGGATGCTGCGATGCAAAGCTGTGTTGGCTTCTCACGTCAGTGGAACTTGAGTTCCATTTGATTCGAGACGATGACACACGAAATCCATCATTTGAGAGCACAGGTACAGTAGCAGTCAAAAGTCTGTATCCAAAACCAGTGCTTGCATAGCAGAACAGTTCGTGTGCGACGACAGCTCAATCTGACTGGCGGTACAGCCAGCTAGGCATAGTACACCATCGAACGCGTGTGTGGGTGGGACCAATGCGGCAGATAACGTCCGTAGCGCTAGCTGCAGAGCTTTGACCCTGACTGTGCGTTGACCTAGGAAGTCTGTTGTCAGCAGGAGGGAAAGTTTGCTGCTGTGCAGCAAGCAAGAACCATAAGCAAGCAGGTCTCAAGAGGGCAGTGCTGTCTGTGAAAACAGGCCAGCTTTCTTTTGTAGTATCCAGTTTGTGAAGCCAAGCAGTGTGCTGTTAGCCAGAGCATTTTCACAAAAGACAAGGAATCTGCTTGTTGAGCAAGCTTTGCTGTCACTTGAAGCAAAGCTTGCGCAACCAGCAAGCCCCTGCAATCCCTTGCAAGTGTCCAGAAAAATGCCAGAGTGGTTGCTATTTGACATTTTGACTTTGACTTAGACGGCAGACAGAGACAAAGGCAAAGACAATCCACAACTCCACTTACCTCCCCTTACCTGCGCCTTCCGCTGCGCCGAGGCAAAGCAGATTGCTATACCCCTCGCTGACAGCTGAACTCTAAAGCTGTTCCTTTCAAACTTGATCACGTAATTCCCAGTGATGAGCTGACTCATGATACCAAGGCAGTCGAGGATGCAAGGGAATGCTGCAATGTACAGCAATGCAAATGTTTGGATGCAGACTTTTGACTGCTGCTGTACATATGCATGATGATGAGCTTGACATCAGCATGACGATGTTCAGGTGTATGAGCAGCATTTGCCCGGCTTTGGACAGCCCTGCTGTGCAATAGTAAGCACCGCTTTTGTTGTGCAAACTTACAGGTGTACACCAAACAGCATCAGTCTTCACTGCAAATTGTGGCTCTTCATGCAGGACCAAGGCGCTGCCACAGGCCCTGGCTATGGCTCTTGCAACGAGCAGCAGTGCAGTGCACAGGGCACCTGCTGCAGTGCTTGCGCTGTAGAGCAGCTTCAGCAAGCATCATGTAAGCGATTTCTGCTTGTTAGAAGTTTTTCCTGAAAGCTGGTTGCGCACAATCTGCTGCACTATAACAGCTGAACCCCTATTGTGGCAGCTGCACAGGGTTCCAGTAGCTTCTGGAGGTATGGAGCAGCTTCTACAAAAGTAAGATTGGCAATTCAGCTGCACATTGGCTTACAGGTGTACACACGCAGGCAGTGTTGCCCAGCCGCTGTGCAGGATCCACAGCAGCTTTCTCAGCTTTGAATGGTTGTTGCAGTCATATCAGTGCAGCCATGTCAGCACAGACTTATCAGATCTTAGTTGTGTCAATGTCTGTGCCCAGTCTCAGTCAATTGCAGCAGTCATATCATGCATGCTTTGACTAGAGTGCTCTCTATGCCACGCTATGCTTTGTGGCGACAATCATTTGCCCTGCATTGTATGTGCCCCTGTATCAGAAACAGCCACAGAGCCTGGTCATACACTATACTGGGATCAGACCAGGTACTGTGCTAGAACATTACAGAGACAACCAGACCATGCAATGTGTTCACTGCGCAAGGGTGGTGCAGGCAATACTATCTCTACACAGTTGCTGATGACTGGTTTTGCACAAGAAGAAACATGGCATGGAGGTAGAGGCTGCGTTTTTTATGGTATGCTCCAGACAGAAGTCAGCCAAAGAGGGCAGCAAATCTCAGACCTACTGAGCGCAAAAATGAATCCAATCCCGTCTGCGCGCATGCCCGAGAACTGACATTGTACGTCTGACCAGTATCATTGGGTTCTGCAGCTTGACAAAGGAAGAAACCAGATTGAGCGGTTTAACTACAGTCACTGGATGGGCAACACAGCTGAAGTGACATAATCAGGCCAGCACAGCCATCACAGCATCTTACCTCGTTGCTTGAGACCACAGACCTGCCACAACCTGGATGAGCTGCTTCCGACATCCCAGTTGTTGACATGTGTACATGCCATTCTAAGGCATATGTATGTTGAGTTGACCTACTTGACTACATGCATTGACTTTCCTCCAGTTCCAAATTGGCTGTCGATGGCGCAAGTCATTACTCTGTTTCACTCAGTAGTTGAAATGTACTGCGTTTACATCACAGCATGTAACACACAGTGGTACTTGCTGTAGGCCTCAGGTGCTTTATAAAGCTAATTAGTTACTTACCTTCTGTAAGTAAGTCTCTTGCTCTATGTCTTTGAACTGGTTTCACCAATTTTGCTTGCTGTTACAGATTCAACTCACCCCAATTTTCTTGAAAATACATAAGTTTATCTTTGAGATTCTGGTCATCAGCAGGAGCAACAAGCACACTTGATATTTACATTGGACTGCCCAGCACTGTATCAACAGCTCTTGTCTAATTAGCTTTTTGTGTCACTTCAGCTGACTGCTTCCGCACAGCCCGCTTGGCTCAGAAAACTAGCGAAACCCTTGCTGAACCTGAAAATGTAACTACTGATGAGTCATCGATGATATCACTAGTAGCCTGTTGAAACTCGCGAATGGCTTGACTGAATCATGCTAAGTGCCCATAAGTTTGACTATGCAGTGAGTTAGAATATTATTTAGCCATTATGCACCCACAAGGCTTGCAAAATGATACAGTGTCTCTAACACCAGTCTAACACTGGGTACCCAAGTTCAGAGACGCTTGAGGACACTGTATGATATGTCTACAGAAAGAGAACAGGTTCAAACAGTGGTGGCAGCAGCGTTTTGTACAAATTAGGTACCCACAGGCGGAGTCATACTCAAAGCATGACTCAAAGGAAAACCTTACATTGCATGATGGACGTGTCTTGGGTGACTCATCAGCCCACTCGTTGCAAGGCTCTGAACCAATGTAGCAAAGTAGGCAGTTGATAGCTGAATGCAGTCCGGTGCTAGCATGTCTTTGATAGCTAGGTGAAACCTGTCTATCACAGGTCCTCGTATTAGCTGACGAAGTGACACGACAAGTGCGCTCGAACTACCCTGCACTACCTGCAGAGCAGGCTTTCCATACAGAGCAGTGTTTCCTACTGAAGTACAACTGTTGCACATCTTCCTCAGAGATCTGCAGTCCCATCCAGACCTCTTCAACCGATATGTTTGGCACTTGCATGATGACATTGTGCAAGACTGCTCGGCTGACAGCTATTTGCACAGTTCCGGTGAAGTCGTCGGCCGTCGAGTCATCGCTGTCGTAATTAGGCCCGTCGTGATATGGGATGACAGGGCCTATAACGGCAGGAAGGATGTGATCCACGACATACTTGCGCCGCAGGTCAGCGTACCAAGGCAGAACAACTTTGCGAACATGTTTGTTCGTAACGGATAAGCGTAAAATAGATCCTGGGTCGAGCCTGCCTACGACCTGTTGCAGCAAGTCAGGAGACAGTTGTAACAGTTCTGCGTCGACTGCAGTCATTTCAGTTCGCCGGTGGGATGTTGCGTCGCAAAGCTCTGTTGGCTTCTTAGGTCGGTTCTCAGGCAGTGGAACTTGTGTTCCATTTGACTGGAGACGTTGACGTGGCCATGTCATTGACTGCACAACGTGAGTTTCAACATAACATTACGCACAACATGACATTTACAACTGTTCCGGTGTTTTGTTTAAACACAAATGAATCCGAAGACAATTTCTCAATCTTGCATTAGCGAATGGATCAGTGTAAGTTTTCATCAAATGACAAGATGGAGCTCAACTTGTAGGCATGAAATGCATTGTCCTGCATCTCGTAGTAATTCCTCTCAAGCTGATCTGCTGGGTGCCGAAAGCTGCTTTACAATGAAAACGTAACCCAAGTCAAGCCGTCGAAAACGCTGCCGGTCACAAGCCCAAGGAAAAGCTACGAGATGGTATAAAACGTTTACTTGAAAGCATGTTGCAAATGAACATGAAAACCAACTCCAGGATTGATCATGTGTACCTGCCACCACAAATTTGCATGACAAGCAGCTCAGAGGTGTACCTAGTGCTTTTCAATGCAACTAGCACAGCAACTGAACTTAGGAAGGATGGACAACTAGCATCAAAACAGTGTGCCACAAAAGTTGGGGATGTGCAACTGCTCTGCTCTAGTATGGCATATGCCGCCCTCGAGCTTGATCTCGCCGTATCTGTGAAGTGTCTTTGCCATATCCTGTGCTGTAGTCACCACCAAACGCCCCACTCTGACTGAGTATATTACCATTTAGCATCTGGGCACCCATTGGGAAAGGCAAGAAGGGGTGTGCAAACCCCCCTGCCCCAAACGCTCCAGGTGGCAATAGTCCAGCTTGAGCAGCTGCAAACTGCATTGAGTAAGGCCAAATGCCACAAGTGTATATTTTGTTTCCACCTTGCAACGTAGCGGATACAAGTAATCACCTTAGAATGCAGGAACAAGCCTGGTGCTGTGTGGTGATGTCTGAGTCACTTGTGTATAAATCAAATGTAGTCTCCAAGGGCAGGTGCATACAGCCCTGAGTAGTTCCACGAATGAGGTGAAACAATTCAGAAAGTGTGCAAGACATTGGAAGGGCACAAATGTAGACCAGACACTCATGCAAAGCGTGACAAAGCTTAAGCCGCATCAACAAACTCTCTGCTGAGACTGCACTGCTTGTTACAGATGCATCCCTTGCATTGCATCAAGGGATGCAACTATTTATATCAGTTGCGACACCAGCGATGCTCTTGCACAAACCTGCTGCGTTCGAGGCTGCTGTCGCTGCTGAAGCTTGAGGCAGTTCCGGATGCTTGATGGCCGCCATGAGGGCTTGCCCCCGCCCAGCGTGCTGAGGGCCCTTGGCTGGCAAAGTCTGCACATGCAAGCTGGCCCAACTCAGTGTGCCAGAGTAATAGGCTATGACAAGCAAACTGCAGCAATGCTTAGCTACAGAGGTGTATGCTGTGCAGCTGCTTGTTTGCATGAGAAGTGTGTACAGAAAAAAAATGAAAGCTTGTGTTGGTCCACAGCTACAGGTCTTCCAGGAGCAGCGACATGCAATGCAGCCATTTCTGTTATGACTCAGAAAACGTCAGCAGAGGCAAACAACTTACGAGGCCATCTCGATATCGTAAGAGAGCTCTACCATCCACAACATTCCAATAGCCTTGAGGATCACTGGGAAATTTGGGATTGCTAGCTCTCACAGAGATGTCCAGGCAGTTCAAGGCATCATTCAGGGATCTAAGAGTGGTGGCCTGCACAGAGCAAAGCAAGTCATCTCATGAAGGAATAGCACAAACAGCTGCTTAGGCTGGGTAGCCAACTGTGATCAGATGCGACCAAGGCTTACCCCTCTGAACTCACGACCATTTTCGCCTCGCGTATTCAATGTTACATCACCGGCTCGAGACACCTGTGGTAACCTCAATGAGATGAGAGGGAAAACGACGTGCATAAGTGTGATGGTGATGCCAGAAGCAAGTCGCATACCTTGACAAGCTCGGAGTTCTTGTACGAAAAAATGACATTGCCATAGTCATCTCGATAGCAATCTTGATACTGCAGGCAAGACAAATGAAGCCTGATTCCAGTCAAACAGGCAATATGTTGTAGGTATGCAGGTGCAATGATATGCACAACATACTTGTCTGTACTCAAGATTGGGGAGGTGTTCCTCAACAAGTACTATGCGCTCAGGCTCAGCATGGTTCAGTGCATATTGCTGCTGCCCTCTGCCCCCTCTGCCGAAAGATTGACCTCCCCTAGCCGAGCTTCTGCCTCTGCCGCCCCTACCTCGCCCTCTAGAGCTTTGATGAAACTGATTGTTTCTTCCGTTGTGCTGAACTTTGTGACCATTCTTTGGCTGCAGCTTCATGCTTTTGCTGTTCTCTGCAATAATTTGGTCCAAGCTCATGTTGAGCCCACGAGGGCCGTCTGACTCGCCAGTCGCCATGACGGCAAATCTGTAAGAGGGAGGCTGGCAGCAATACGCGAGTTCTTGGCGGGCAAAGGGGCTGAACCCGTTGCTGTTTCAGCTGCTGGTCGTCTGATCTAGGCAACTACACCAACCTGACGGCTGCAAGATCCTGTTGCAGCTTTAATAGTTAGCTACTGTATTGCCTAGACAGCGATGTGCAATGCAGTTCGGTTCACGGCAATCGCGTTAGAGCAAACGCCAAGAACTCGCTTTCTAGAATTTCTGATGTTGACCTATTGACAGGAAGAAGAAGACAGAGCAAAAGCGTAACGGCTGCGGTACGGACAGCGTGAGTGGGTCTCAAATTAGGTCGGTTGGCAAGTGATTTCTGCAGCGCTACCATTCTGCTGACTTGACGGCAAACAAGTTGACTAGCTCGATCTGGTTCGTACCGCGACGACCACAGCCAGAGTCGCCCTGGTCCAGAGAACGCTGTCACAATGAGGGGTCTGTCCATCTTCCGAGGCCTAAGTGCCCTGTCGGGTACGTCCTTGAGCACCTGTCTAGAGACCGCCACTCGCGGCTTGAGCTCAGCCAGCGATCTGAAATCGGCATTGAAAGACAAGATCCCAGAACAGCAGGTTTGCAGCTGAGCCTAATCTGACACATCCGGCAATGCTGGCCTGCGATCTCCTCGCTCATGTGAAATATTGGTGCAAATTCGCTCCTGCATCAACGTACACGTACAATGGACCCGACTAGCCACCAAGCACAATCGCCTTTGCTCGGCAACTTGTCTTCCCCTGACTACCACCAGGCATGTACCATGCATCAACACCACATCTTGACTGATTACTGTTTCAGGAGCGTTTGAAAGCGTTGAAGAAGGGATACGGCAAGACGGAACTGGGAGCTGTCACACTTGATATGGCAATTGGAGGCATGCGTGGCATCCCTGTAAGCGCACCAGGCTCTCTGATGCCTTTGCTCAATTTCCTGATGCTGCATTGCAGATGGCATGCATCCTGAACTTACTTATATGCAGGGAATGCTCTGGGAGACGTCTCTACTAGATCCTGAAGAGGGTATTCGGTTCAGGGGCTTTAGCATTCCGGAGTTGCAGGTCAAGCTCGTTGTCCCATGCACACCTGGTGCTTGCCTGTACTATTGGTCGCAAAAGCTGTGCCTTTGCCTCATATACAATATTTTGTTCTGCAGGAGAAGCTGCCTTCAGCCATTCCAGATGGTGAGCCACTACCAGAGGGGCTGCTATGGTTGCTGCTGACTGGCGATGTAAGTGGTGCTGAGCCCTGCTGCCTTTGTCTGCTTATCAAAATACCTTGCTGCTCACTTCCGACCCAAACTCATGGGCCATGTTGCAGTTATCTCCATGTGCTGAACAACATGTTGCCAGCGGTGCTTGACTTAAGTATCTGATCCATTTGATGCATCAAACAATCAAGGGAAGAAGACCCACAAGACATATTGTATATCTGCATGGGCATGTCCACACCATATATATGCACTATCAATGCAACACATGAGAGCATGCATATGCCTAGCTGCATGCCAGCATCCTGCACCCACCCTCCAAAACCTCCTACCATTACGCCTTGAACTTTTCATGACTTTGGCTGAACGTGTAGCCCCAGGGCATTTAGGCTAAAACACTGATTGAGGTCAGTTCAACACACGCAGACCTATGTAGCCTGACTGTGGCACAATAGGAATCACACAGACGACTACCTAGGATTGACTGTGTGTACCTCACCCCAGGGAAGCACACGCAATTGAGTGAATGAATGCACTGGTTCAGGTCCCGACAAAGGAGCAGGCAGCATCAGTGACGGAAGAGCTGAGGTCCCGCAGTGTGCTGCCAGACTACCTGAAGAAGGTGCTGGCTGGGCTGCCCAAGGACACCCACCCCATGACCCAGCTCTCCATTGCCATCCTGGCTCTTCAAGTATGACACCTCAATCTGATTTGGAACTATTTCGGTATGCCCAGTCAAAGGAATTAGCCATTTGGGAGCAAAAGTGCCACATCCACTGCGGACAACAGGCTCAGCCTATACGACAGTGATAAAATCTGCGGACTTCATTCACATTCTATGGGCTGAGCCAGATGTCTGCAGCACGTGTGGCAGTCTTGCTCCAAATAGCTTTTTATGTTGCTGACATGACTATATGTCAGTTTTTCATATGCTTGTGCATTTGTTGCTTTCTTGCTTATCTGCTGCTTTTGTGTATCACAGCATGATTTCTGCATCACAAAGTATGCTTGTCAACATGCCATTTGGGCTCTTGGGTTGATACAAAATACTCAATGCCGAAAGGCGCAATACCGCCGTGTTTCTTCAACACCGGGCATGGAACACATACTGTGGTATGTTACCACCATGAGATCTACAACAGTACACTCCAACATAGTGTCAGCAGATACTATGGGTATGGCCCATCAGCCAAGACTTTCAAAAGAACAGACAAATAGTGCTAGTTGTTGAATATCCCAATGATCATGTCTAATCTTTGAGCATGCTAGTACTTGTTGATATGGCTTGATGCATGCAGCCCAACAGCCAGTTTGCAGCAGCCTACTCCAAGGGCATCAACAAGCTCAACTACTGGGAGCCTGTTCTAGAAGACAGCATTGATATCATTGCTAAGCTGCCGGCAGTGGCGGCTCTCATCTACCGGAACACTTACAAGGGAGGAAACGTCATTGAGTCAGACTCCAAACTGGATTGGGCTGCCAACCTGTCCCACATGATGGGTGAACAGCGCAACCTGCCTTGCACACCACAAGCCTCCTGCTGTTATCATGTCTTGCATGTATAGTCATTAGGCAAATTGGCTGACACGTGCACACTATAAGTAGGCAGCAAGCTGTGACGTGTTGTGCATTGAGTGCCTGACAGTGAGTACTGTGCATGTGGCGAGAGCAGAGCTCAAGCCCTTTGTCTGGTCGGATGAATGGCAGAGAGGCACGCATATGACATGTCTTTGACTGTTACATCACATGCACAAATTTCACTGTCAAGGACCCACTTAGAGTCCACACACAGTCTTCACTTGAATTGCACCATCAAACATGTGCAATAAGTCAGTGAACTGTGCTCATGCTATGGCATGTCTATGCAGGCTATGACGACCAGGGTGCTCAAGAGCTGATGCGCCTCTACCAGACCATTCACACAGATCATGAGGTACCCTGTGGTCACGCACACACGCACTGTCACACCTTTGTCCTCTGATTGCATCTTGCCACATGTTGCACACTGCTAGAACGAGACTCTTCCATGCATGGAACAATCTGGACCAGTGTAGTCATAACATACCATATTGCCTTGGAGGTGTCAAATCAAATCTCTTCAGCTGTCACTTTAGTCATCAGTCGCCACTTGCTTACTTACTGGACCGTTTAGAGTTTGAAGGCAATGCCAAATTCAAAAACCCCAAGGCAGGCTTTCAAACAACAACTGCACGGCAGGCTTGACATGCGATGATGGAAGGCTCCAACACATATGCTGCGCTGTAGGGTGGCAATGTAAGTGCGCACGCTACACATCTGGTGGGCAGTGCCCTTTCAGACCCGTACTTCTCCCTTTCGGCTGGTATGAATGGGCTGGCAGGCCCCCTTCACGGTCTTGCCAACCAGGAAGTGCTGGGCTGGCTGTTCCAAGTCCAAAAGGAGGTGGGCTCACCATCCTCTTTTAGGACCTCATCATTTGCCATGCTGGTGTCTTAAGCACCTTGATTATGTTGCTCAAAACTGTACCTCTGTATGTGCTGCAATTGGCATCAAGAAAAGGACATGCAAAGAAGATGCAGTGCTTGCTGTGCCCTCGTGCTGCAGCACCTGCTTGCAAGGTCTGAACGTGTCTGAACGTGTAACAATTTGGGTCATCTAACACAAAAGTCAGCAGGCAGTTGCTGTACGTCCCAACTTATGTGCCTTGCCTGCCATAGTCAACATCAGCATGCATACAATGCTCTACTTGCGTCCATGACTGCTTTTGCACATTGTACCTAGCAATGCACAATGCGTGAAAGTCTGCATGGCCAGGAGTTGATCCACATCTCACTGCCACCTGTAAGACACAGCATAGTTCAAATACATTGATATCTTTGCAACTTAGCTGATTGGCCGAACTAAGGAGGCCAATTGGCACTTTTGCCAACCATTGCCAACCATTCTCCTTTTTATCTTTTGGTCATATCAAGCATGAGACATTGTGCTGTGTAATGAGTGCTTGTGTGATTGCAGCTGGGTGATGACCCAAGTGCTGATGAGGTGAAGGATTTTGCCAACAAGACTCTGAAGTCAGGCAAGGTGGTCCCTGGCTATGGTCACGCTGTTCTACGTAAGACTGACCCCCGCTACTCATGCCAGGTGCTCTCACACCCTTTGCTGTCAGACCCTTTGCTGTGGCACCTGCTCTTTGTGTGCGTGTATTGTGCTGCTGAATCTGCCCTGCCTAGCTTGCATAGAAATGATCAGCATTATGCATGATGCCTGGGTCTGCATAAGTACGACTGTTCTGAGGGAATGCACAGCAGACTGTCTTGTACTCAACATTATAGAGCCCCCGCTCTTGATGGCATGATCTACATCAGATAGCCCAGCTTCATTCACTATGAGACCAGTGTGTAGGCCACTTGGCAGCATGTCTGTTGCCTTGTCTGGTCAGCAGCTGTGTACCTGTCCGGCTTGATATATGCCTTGACACTGAAAGTCAGGTCACAGGACAAAGACTTGGCAAGGTGTTGCTGACTTTCGTGTGCACTCTGCAGCGTGACTTTGCGTTGAAACATCTACCAAATGACCCACTGTTCAAGCTAGTCAGCAAACTGTACGAGACTGTGCCTGGAGTGCTTCAAGCCACTGGCAAGGTGCGCACATAAGTCCTGCTTTACATGGCCTGGCTTTGCAACGTCTCATGTTCCTGCTGCTATGCAGCGGTACTTGGTTTCTGACATTGTTAGAATACGAAGCAGTTTTGCAAATCTGTGTTGGCAGTTGCATGCAACATGCCTGACATCCAGCCTGCCTTGCAGCTGTCAAACCACACATGACAAATGCCTTTTGCATGGATAGATGCATGCATTCATATGCATGCTTGTGCTGGGACCAAATAGACTGCCACATACAGCTGAGAACACTTTGGTATGCTTGACAGTACACAATCCTTCTGATGGTGCTTTCAAAATAAAGATGTGTGACATCACAATGCAGGTGAAGAACCCATGGCCCAATGTGGATGCACACAGCGGTGTGCTACTACAGTACTATGGCATGACCGAGTCCAACTTCTACACAGTGTTGTTTGGAGTATCCAGAGCGATTGGTGTACTATCTCAGGTGAATATAAGTCTTCTGTCCAAATGCTTGCACTGGCTATAGTCTCATTGCTACAGTCTCATCGCTACAATCATACTGCTGCAGTCTCATTGCTACAGTCTCATTGCTACGGTCTCATTGCCACATTCTCATCAACCTCATGTGCATATGCACTGTGCAATTTTGTGAGCGCCACTGTGACAATGCTTGCATATCCTATTCTCAAAAGGCATTTGCAGCTCAATGTTGCTGGCTTTTGCCATGTTGCAGAATACAGCAAAACTGCTGCTCTCATGCAGGGTGTATGGTCTCGTGCTTTGGGGCTACCCATTGAGCGACCCAAGAGTTTTACAATGGAGGCACTGGAGAAGAAGGTCGGCGCCAAGTGATTGTGATCCACATATGATCAATACACTTGGACACCTCAAGCCTGACCATAACAGTACAGCTGCACTTGACTTTGTCGAGCATTGTGAACAGTCAACCTGGCAAGATTGGGGGTCAAGCTGCCTGTTGCAAGTGCTTTCCAGGGTGCAAATGTCAAGCATGTGCAGAGTGGCTGAACTTCATTGTATCTTGCGACACAATGAGCACATATGAGCACTTGTGTCGCAAATGCAATTTTGCAAAACATATCGAAGTTAAATACAAATGACAATGTAGTTCTAATCTCTTTCACTAATGGCTGTGAGGTGCTCTTCTACCTCAGAATTCGACAACACCCTGAACGCCTTTGTTGCATCATCACGAACTACACCAACTTCGATTTCTGAAGGCTTGAAGTCCTCTGAAAGCACGCTTTGAAGGGCAGCAATGGCTGTCTGGACTGCCTCATCAAAGGTATACTGAGGATTGCCCTTGAACTTCTTCTCTAAGTAATTCTCAGCTTCCTGATCTTTTGCGCCAGCACTGGTAGCCTGCACTCGTAAGGGCGTATTGTCATCAATGATGCAGCTGACAACACTGTGCACATACAAAGCAGCCAAATGTCAGAACGCACATGCTCTAGGATAGCTGCAGAGACTGCTCAGCAAGCAAGGTGTGCTCAGCCCAGCTGCATGCAGATCTTGTCAGTGTATGATGAGTGCATGTTTAGTGATGCAAGCATGACATGGGGGGCAAAATGCCTGAAGTAGAAGTACAGTCGGATCACCTTATAGCCGACATAGTAGCCTGCAGGATCCACCTTGTACAGCTGAGGTCCCCTCTCCTCATCAATGCCAATGATTATGGGCATCACAGCCAATGGTCGCATGTACGCATGCTGCATGGTTGCACTGTACAAGTGAGTGCTCTGGCAGC
>JAABUK010008623.1_pt1 | contig 14213 bp, 11 predicted proteins | sample 5559141 | NCBI WGS metagenome assembly JAABUK01 (sample SAMN10711869, study PRJNA513367) | rock metagenome | isolation source: Antarctica rocks | place: Antarctica: Victoria Land, Pudding Butte nord | collected 2016-01-03
CCCTCCCTCCCCTCCCTAATCCCCAACGCCTTCCTCAACCTCTCGCTCTCCTCAATCTTCGCCTCCGCCAACTCATGCACCTGATGCGGCTTCAACGCCCCCCTCCTCCTCCCCCTCCTCCCCATCCCACCTTTCCCCTCCATCTCCCCCAGCAACTTCATCCGCAACGCCTCACATCTCTTCTCAACCTCCTCCTCGTCCACGTCCCCGTCCCCGTTCCCGTCCGCTTCATCCTCCAGCTGGGCCCTCAGCGCGAAGACCTGGACCTCGACTTCGCGCTGGCGGTCGTGCAGGAGGATCGCTTGGTCTGGTTGGCGGTGGAGAGATGAGTAGGAGTTGGAGTTGGAGTTGGGATTGAAATTGGGGGGATTGTGGGGGGGGTAGGGCGCGCCGAAGCCGGTGTCGCGCGGTTTGAGGGTCGAGAGGTTGCGTTGCACGTAGCCTGAGGTGCCGGAGCCGCGGGGGGTGGTTAGGCCGACGTTGGAGGACATTTATTATTGGGTTTAGAAGGGGGGGGTTGATTGAGCGGTTGAACAAAGGTGAGGGATGGAGGAAGTAGGTGGAGAGGTGTCTTGCAGGCCGAATATAAGTTAGATAATTAGTGGGATTAGTTTGAAGATGTTTGGGAATTGCCACGCATGGTTAATAATTGCCAAGGAAGGTGACATTTAGACTTTGTAGAAAGCTTGGCATTGAAGTGCAATATTTATTGTACTTGGATATCTTTTTACCATTTGGCTCGGGGAGAGATCTTCCACCCAACTGACCACCCCCTCCTACTCAGTTAGGAAACCCAACTATTTCTATACCATAGCTCCCCCAGCAACCCATACAAAATCCCTCATTTCCTCCGGAGACAGCTCATTCCATCTCCGCTAATCACCCGGGGAGGCTATGCCACAATTTTCATATGAAGTCTGACTGAGTCATAGTAGGATTCGGAGGCCCTGGGCGTGACTCTGGCAACCCACGCAGGGAGGCTGGATTGAGGAGGAACAGGAATTGGGATTTGAGATTCCCATATTGGGAGGGAGGGAGGGAGGCTAGGTTACGAGACACGTTCTGGACATGGTGGAGGGTGTAGGGGGGAAGGGTTGGGTAGGCTGGCGCAGGATGGGACCTGTTCTGGCTCGGGTTGAGGTAAGCACGGTACTGGGTAGCAAGGGGTAGTATGGGCCAGGTTGCGTGTGAAGTGGGAACAGGAACATCGGGGGTAGACCGATATAGGTGTGAGGCTGTGTGATCTTGTGAGGCTGGATTTGGTGACTATGCTTGTACTTTGCTGAACGCGGTCGTGGTCGTACCGATGTGCCATTTGCTGAGCGTGAGCGGCATCTTGGTTGGGCACGGAGCGCTGAGCTTGGAGCCACAAGGCTGAGCAGCGCCCGAACCTCTTGTGCGTAACTTGGATTCCTTCTGATGGAAGATGCAAATAGAGCGCTTCGGCAGATTGATCAGCAGATATGTGATCCTGCTCGATTCTACCTCCGGTCTGTGGCAAGGAAGGAGATGCTATATCAATGGCGCCCTCTCCCCGACGGTGTTGCTTCGATAGTGTCAAAATTCACAATACCTTCTGACAGTCAATAGTCAACCGGTTCAACCGCACTCACACGTTAACTTGAGAGCTTCTTACCTGCCATCAACATGACCAAATACACCATCAAAGCTGGCGACACCTTCTTCGCCATCGCCAAACGCCTCGGCATCTCCGTCGACGCTCTCCAAGCCGGCGTCAACGCCACCGCACTGGAAGTCGGTCAAGTGATCAACCTACCCAGCGCAGGAGGACAGCAACCACCAGACCAACACCCAACAGGCAGGATCCCCGGCTCAACCGGCGGCACCAAAGGCGGCGGCGTATACGTGTAACACGGAGGTCCAGCATCAAACTACCCCAAACCATCACGAGTGGCAAGCTACCAAGCCCTGGGGGCGCAAAACACCCGCCTAATGAAATTCCATGACTCAGACACAGAAATCGCCCAGATCAAATCCGCCATCGAGAAAGTCGCTGCTGAATCGGGTGTCAACGTCCGCGTCATCCTCTGCATCGTCGTGCAGGAATCCGGAGGGGACGTATGCGTGGGCACGACGAACAATGGCGTCACTAACCCTGGCCTCATGTAGTCTTACGAAGGTCTCTCGTTCAACCCTGCGGATCCCGCTGGGAGTATCCTGCGTATGATCCGGGATGGGACGACAGGGACGAAGGATGGGCCGGGTTGGAAGCAGCTGTATGCGAAATATAAAAGTTATTATTCTACGTTTCGCGCGTATAATTCCGGGTCGGTGGATGAAAGGGATCTGAATAATCCGGTTGGGGCCACGGCTTCGTACGTGAAGGATGCGGCGAATAGGCTGATGGGCCATTCTTGGAACAATATGTCAGTCTAGTTCGGACCTGCTGAGGAGTAATGGTTGCGCTGGGATACAAAGCATTTTGGGCGTCTGATGGACTTTTGGTTCTCGGAGGCGGATCCATTAATTGATTACCCAAAAACAGGTTCAGAAGCATTGAAATGTCTTAGTCTGGCTAAGGAGGGCAACGAGAAGAACTGCACTCACCATAGCCCCCTAGAGACGGCGTAGATATTGCAGAGCGATGTACGTTGCGCCTGCAAAGTGAGATAGCCGCCTACTCGGGCATATCATGTGTTGGCCCCAAGTAGCCGTCCTTAGTCCGGATATGACAGTCGACAATGTTGAGGAGGCCAGTAAATATGCTTGTATTCAGCTAGGCACATTTCTCTTGCATGGAACAAGATATATCAGTGTTTGTTCTAGGTTTATAAGGAGGGCATCCGATCTCTGGATCTCCTACCAGAGCAATCGGCGGAAACTATCCCACAAGACATATATATCTTCGTAGCAGACTCTCGTCCAGGCTTCGCGACGAAGCAATTGCTTTTCGATTTTTGGCGTCAAGGGGGACTCAAAATCAAATTTCGATGGCTGCTCAAAGGCCTTTTGGATGCTGCCTGCCTTGAAGGACAAACGTTGGAAGACGGGTCGATGATTTTCATCATAGAGATGACTTCGCCATTTCGGATCAGATGGCGACATTCCAGTACCAACAGCAAGCCACTTCGTTACGACCAGAGCGATCCCTCGGCCCTCGAATACCTTCACATCAATCTGCATTTCCGTCGGACAATACTGGCACTGCTTCAGACCTGTGCACACCCCGCAAGGGTTTTGGCCCTTGCGGATGTGCTCCACTCTGCAGTACAGCAGGTAGGGTAGGATGTTGCCACGGCCGGGGCTCGCAAAACTGTCCAGGTGCGGGCAGACTCTGAGGCAGGGGTACGACGCTTGAGACCATTCACAGACCTGTCCGACAGGCATCAATGACCAGTGCTGGGTGCGAGTGATCATCTCGTCCGACACAATGCGAGCTTCAAACATTTCGAGGTTGGGGAGTTTGGAAGTTTTTTTCTTAACACACGCAAGTGCTCCTAGGTATTTCTTGACGTCTAACTTGAGGCGGTGAAACTTCATGGCCATCTGGATATGCTCGAATCCGAAAGACACGGGAAAGTAGTCGTGTGCTCTAGCCCTGCTGTCCTCTTTAAAGCATTGACGTTCCCATCTGCGATTGGTTAGTTCGCTGTGCTTCCACTCATCCATCCCTGGTCGTGTGGGCAAATGTAGCCGAGCGCAACGATGACAAAATAGATGATCAGGCATGTCACGGTCTAAAAGTTGCAAAAAGGCTTGCCATTCTTCCTTCTCACAAGGTTCACGTAAGCTCATCCAGTATTGGGTACCGACAGCTTGGCATAGGTAGTGATTGCACAGCGCAAATGCCGCGGCGGCGCTAACAGGAAGACAGCTCGCGATGTGTTGTGTGATTTCAAGGGGTAGATTGTCGAACGGTCCAGACGTTGCAGGCGTTTTCCTTTGAAGGGGCATCAGACGCAAGAAGCGCAACATCCCCCACATTATTGTGCAAAGCGCGGGACAACGACAAAGCAGGATTGGAAAGAACGTAGGCTTGGAGGTAAGAGATAAGAAGTGTCTGTCTGTAGGGCAAAGGTGGATACGGGTTGGTGGATGGGTGATGGGAAGGGAAGGGAAGGGAATGAGGAGAGAGATTGATAACCTAATTATCTGTACTCCGCGCCAAGTCGCCAAGTCGTAGCGCGCTTGGCACCGAAGTCTGAATGGACTGTGCTATCACAACATGATCTACCTCGTCACAGCGAAGACTCCAACACAACGAAGTCGGACAATGAGAAGGGGAGGGCATGGACTGTGCTCGAAGACGCACCAGATGTTGTTTTCCGGCTTATCTCAGCTTGAGCTTTGATGACGACGTTTGGTACTCGACACAAGTCATTGCTATTCCAATGCAGCTTCGAGGGCATCCCAAGACCTGGCGACTCCTATGCGGGAACGTGTTCAGCCGTTGTATGCTTGCACTCCGCTCACAGGGCAAAGGATAAACACTGTATTCGCCAGGAAAACGAGAGTTTCGAATTGCTTGAAGAGACGACTTGGTTGGAAAGATGAAGCTCGGGAGGTGGTGCTGCTGCACATACATCAGAATCCCCCAAGGTGGCATTCGCCAAGTGCTGTTCTACACAGTATGGCCTTTGGAGTCACATCTCTTACTGAAAAAGGCGCATGATTATCGGTTGATCGCTTTCCACAAAGCCACGAACGTTAGACATATCTGCTGCAGTTCTGATTCCCAGCAGGGACACCATCTTTGTGGATTCGCGGTAGCTTCGTGTGCATCTGCCCTAGCCTGAGTCCTCTCCTTGCCCTTAGTCACGTCGTGTCTCCTTCTCTGCAGTTTCTGTCTACGGTCTCTGCTGATCTCGGTTGCCGTACGGAGGAAAGAGCAATGTAATGATAACAAAACCTCGTATCCCTCTCTTCTTTCTTTGTTTTCCTCTTCTTTCTCCTTCAAGTCCTCCAACAGTCATGGGTAACGCGTGGTCTGGGATAGGTGCAGTTGGAACATGGGTCAGTGTTGTTTTCGCAGCATTGAGCCTGCTTCTCGCCCTATCCGGGAGGCATTCTCTAAAAAGCAGGTCTGGCCCTGAACCCTCAGAGAGTCAACTCCTTCAGAAACTGGTCGACGAGGTCAAGGAGGTGAACCGGCGATGGAGGCGACCGGACTCTGACAATACTCACCTCGGCGAACCAGTCGAGGACTCGGCGCTTGAGGAAATCATCGACTGCCATCTGGACACTGCTGACAATGATTCATGAGTAGGTTCCAGAGCTGGTGCGCTGCCGAAGTCCACTGTGACCTAAGCATCACCAGCTCTGGCGTCGGGCTCCTCCTCCAGGGGGAGTCACGGCGCCCCAGCGATGAGCTCGCACTTCTACGCAGTGCTGGGGACTAGTAACCATCTGGTGCAGCTAGGACGAGCTCACTTGCTGACCCTGATTCCGGATCTAAGTAAGTCTTTCGAGCACCACTTCTCCCCTCGAGCCGCAGCTGACGTAAGTTATGCCGTGACAGGCATGCTCAGCTAGCCTGACGATGACCCCGAACGTGTCTCCATCTGCAAACCTAGCGCATCTGGTGGCAACCTTGTTCAGTTCTACGAGTTCGATCGTTGGGATCTCCCGGTGCCCCCGAGATTCCCTTCCCTCCTTTTGCCGCATTACTGGAGCGAATCAGCCTTGCCGTCACGATACCTCCTCATAACACGGCGGATTTCGTGTCCCAACTTCATGGAGGAGGGGCGGAGGGCACCATACAAACCGGGCTGATCTTCACCTCAAGGATCGGTGAACGCACCCCAAAATGATCAGTTGGTCATGGCGCATACGTACTTCTTGACCGTCCTTCATGATATCTGGTGGCTTTGGTTGGTGGAGAACGGGACCTTGCGGCTTGCAACATGTTATGTATATATCACGGGTAAGGATAAGTTCAATCACCTTCCGGTCTCCTCTTCACGTGTATATGTGCCTCTTTTCATCTACCATGTTGACGGCTTCTGCACGATGCGGATAGACTGCTCTACTTTGTTTATGGACGCTGCAGGGATAAGTCCTTCCGAATGCACCTTTAAAGTTCCCCTCATCATTGAGCAGTCCTTCGGCACTGTCCAAGCCTCAGACCATGTGCTGTGCAACCACAACACAATACGCTTCCCAAGCATGGATGATGCCAGCTGCGATATCCCTTCCCATGCTCCACGCATGCAAAAGTATTGGCGATGCTTTGTCAACTGTGTTTCAACTCCTCGGTCTCAAGCCAGCCTTTCCCGTTCGTTACAGGCCCGCACTCTCTGAAAAGTGGTAATTTACCCGATACGGGACTTCGACAGTATTACATGGGCCCCCCGGGGGTCGCTGTAGAAAGTAGCAAGGGATCTTCGGGATCGAAGAGTAAGGGAACATGGAACAAAGTGCTGATCCAAAGTCATAGAGGGCGGTGAACCGAATCCCGGAGGGAAACACCCACGCGTCTCTCCGATGCTGAGCTGACAGAATCCTTTACTCCGTCCAGGAGACGCAATCAAGTAGTCGTATAACCAAATTCCACCGGGAACAGCCAAAAAGGATCCTGTTCACAATCAACATGCATTTCCTTCCGAGAGCTGGTATACATCAATCCGCTCCTGGCATCCCTTCACCAATATCAATCTTCACTGTCTTCACACATGTCGTCTTCTCGGCGAGGCCTCGATCTACTAGATTCCCGCCAAACAACAGTCACCACCAAGTCCAGCCATGAATGAAGACGAAAGCGCCCACTCTGGCCGTCCGTCCACAACTCAGCCCCGTGCCCAAAGAGGGCCTCCACCCCCTACAATGGGACCAAGGCCTCGCTCACGCCGCCACCCAATCATGCGCAGCACCTTGCCCAGACAGGGAAACATGCAGCACGCTTCCGGCACTGGTCAGGGTTGAAAATCTCTTTTTGGAGATCACCATCCAATGACACCCCTTGTGCGTCTGGTGCTCAAGGTTGGATGAATGCAGCTAGCAATCACCACGACGGGCAGATTCCGCAGGGTAATTTTTTCGGGATATGGACATCATTGTAAGTTTGAAGCGGAGACTTGAGAGGTGCGGTGGGTGTGAGGTCGTTTGGGGGGATATGGTTTCATTTGATACTCTCCATAATAAATGCTCATAGTCCACCATCAGCGTGCTACCCTTCGTTCCTGCTGCTGATTCTTCTCCCGCCGTCAAGCTCAATCCATGATCCACCTTGTTTCCTTCCTGTGTTCCGGTGGACCGACATCAGCCCAATCTCGACACGAAGGGCCAGCCAGCCGGCCAATTTTTGTTGTAGGAGTCGTTGTGGCGAGGTACATAATTGTCGTAGTAGCACTGGCTACTGCGATTTCGCTGTTAGCCCAGCAGATTAGCTCCATCAATTTTCCACTACTTAGTGTCACTGACTAGCTACTCGACAATGACGGGCACGCACCTCGTTCAATCGCAAAATCATCCGTCCATGCAATACTAGGATTGAGTGGGCGCTGCTCCATACTGCGTTGCCAATACGGTTCGGAACATGCTGGATTCTCGCCCAGCAGGATAATCTCGATTCGAAGAGGAAGGAACTGGATTCAAAACATTTAGCCCGATGGCTCTCTGTGACTACAGATAGAAAACCGTGGCGGTGAATGTAGCGAGTTAGAGCGGTTCAATTCCTGCCCATTGTGTTCAGATTCACGCAACCGCGTTTTCTGTTCTGAGGCCGTCAGGAACCGATCGATCCATGGAACCCCTGTGAACTGTATTATCCCCAGTCTTTGTCTTAGCCTCAAAAGATCAAGATGTTGCTTGATAGGTCTCCGGATAATATGGAGTTTAGATCCAGTATCGCAACGGAGACGTTCCGAGTAACCATGAGCATAACCCAATAGAGAGATATATATTTGAAACATCAAAAGCTTTAGATGACAACAAGCAGGAATATTGCTCTATCTAAATCTCTCTAACTAGACCCACCTCGGTCGTACGGCGAGGATTCGATGCGCTGTTTGGATAGACGACGGAATCTCCAGGTAGCCACAGCTTCTCTATCATAGCAATGTTATGTCCACCGACAATCCTCAAAGATTGTTTCGACAAGTCCTCATATCCCACGTAGATGGAGATCCTGGTCGTCCCCAAAAAAAACCCGAAGAATGTCCTCCCTGTAACTATGAGAATTAGCAGAGCTTCTTTGCAGGATCTCCTGACAGGGTTCTCAGAGTCTTCGGGATATATCTTCTACGGGCATTGGCCGTGCCCCTGGCTGAGTCACCTTGCGACCTTGTGTCTCCGGAAGAATGAGAAAATCCATGGAAGCTTTATGCTGCCAATGTGACTCCAGTTCCGGTGGCCAAAAGGTAAGTCAAGAAAAACTTGTCTCGAATCTTGACAGGCAAAAAGTCCAAGACATGAAAAATCGAGGGAGCCTTGTCGAGTCGATCGCCCTGCGGGGTTTAGTTAGTTACTGCGTTCGAGAGGTTCGCTGAGTCTCAAGGACAATGCACGGGTCTGACATGACTAGTTAGCGGAGATGTAAGCACGCTTTCAATTGATTTTCGACTCGCTCCAAGGATTTTATGACCAGAGACTGACCTCAATAGCTCTTCTCAGTCGTTGCTGATCTAGGTAGGCGCACCACAGAACACCATGCTCAGATAAGATGCCACTTCTGTGACTATCTAGTCCCTAAGTGGGGCGTTTTCGAACGGAAAGTCACGGGAAAGGGGTAGAGTTTAAAGCTTTGCACAGAAATTCTTTAGATCTGCAGGCTGAGAGTGATGTAGTTTCGGAAATCACCTATTCTCTTGATGTAGGAGTAATTACTAGCATATCTACGACACGGGCGTATCTCTATAATTCGATTTTTTCTTCTCTTTCTACTTCTTTATCTATATACTTATTCAGCATATTTAATATCACTATGTCAAATATCTCTTTCTTCGTTTCACAAGCTCATAATATACCTTGATGATTTGCACAGAGTGAGCGTTAGGTGAGGGGGCGCTTCAGCGTCGATCCGGTGTGTATCAGGCGCCAGGGATAGTTGCGAAGAACAGCAGCATCGGACAGGTGTGAAAGCGGCCGGAAAGGGGTGGAGCGAGTCCAACAGTGAGCTCGAGGCAGAGAATTGTTCATTTTTACTCCGGACTCGGACGATCTTGATAACTTTTTCTTTTCTCCTCGCATAAGAACTCCACTCTACACAGTGAAGCTTCTCTCAACGATGGTTTCCCTTCGGAATCAAAGTGGTGTAGCTGGAACCACTTGAGGCATCTCGGCCATCTCCAGGGAAGGTCCTCATGGGTACGTAATCGGTGTTGCCATGGCCGGGCCGCTCCTGCAGCTCACCGCTACTGAACACTGTCTTCATGGTGATGGAGTTCACCTGCTCATCGCTGGGTCGCTCGTCGGGCGCACCACTGCTGATGACGGTGATGTTTCCCGTCAGAGGGATATCCTCCTTGATCGTGGGGTTCGCTGTTGAAGAATGTCTCCATGTCGGTTGTGATAAAGATGGTAGGCGGGGCAGGGCGTGAAGCTTCGTCCCAACGCGGCCAAGCGCTGCCACTGACGTCTTTCTGCGCCCGCGACCGGAGTTGTCGAGGATTTCATCGGTGCCGAGAGCCCGTCCTGATATGCTTGTCCGCCGTTCTCGACTATTCAGGTGGCCCCAAGAATTTTCGTAGTGGAGCCCCGCTGTCTTATCTTCGGAAGAGGATACAAGATCATTCGGTTGAGGGCCTCCAGCTGCCCGGAGCTTGAGAGCGCCAAGTTTCCTGAGAGTTGTTTTGAAGTCGTCGAGCATGATGTTGTCAGTGAGACATTTAAAGACAAGAGCCAGCTTCCAGTACGGATTGATGCTGCACCAAAGTTAGCATGCTGAAGCTGAGATATGATCAACAGGATCGCGTACCCGTGTACCACGCTCAGCGACGGGATAATGTTTGACAGAATGTCCATACACGTGAAGGCCATGGACAAGAAGATTGCTGCAAGAAGTATACCAAATCGAGGGAACTTATGGATCAGCTGGAACACAGGGAATTTGTAGCTTGTTCGAATGACGTGGAACAGGGTAAACACGCTGAACAGCCACCATGGATCCCTATGCCGTAGATCAGTAGTGTTGCGAAGAGGAATCAGAATCGGCTCCACACTGAGAGTCGTGTCTCACCTGAAAGTCGGCTCGTATGGACGTGCCAAAGCGTACATGGGACTGATATCGCTGAAGAAGCGGAAATTGTTGATGATCTGAAAGATGGTGATGGGGATTGTCGCGACGAGGGTTGAGAGAAAGATCCACGTGACCCACTTACATGTCGACGGCGTGAAGGATGTGGACGACGCCATGAAGAAGGGTTTGATCTTGATCCACGCGACGACATTGTGGGTGAAATAGGACCAGTAGAGCGGAGCGGCCGTGGCTGAAAGATACCATCCGTAACCCTCAAAATTCATGAAACAAAACGTCCCATGCGGCATTGCTAACAGAAGCTGAGGTGACGATGTCAGCAAATCGTCGAGTGAACAGTCCATCTCCCAGCATACCTCCAGTAGAATAAGCTTGTGGAGGAGTACCCCCCTTCGCATATTGGCAACCGTGATACATGCCATGACTATCAGCGATCCGAGCATAAATCCCTGGCTCCAACCTTCGGTGATGAATGCCAAGGGCGTGGCATTGCTGCGCCAGTCGCCGAAGGTTCGGGTGCTATTGGTCTTTGGACTGGTTCCGTGGTAGCTTTGGGTGTTTTTGACATCAGGACTGGCTCCGTCGACGTTGCGGATGACGAGAGTGCTCGGCGCCATGGTGGGCGAAAGAACAACGCTGGGGATCGGATAGAACAGGGAGCTGGGGCCCTGAGATCAGTCCTTCTCGCACTTGCCAAAGCGCTCAAGGGCCAATAATGATCAGCCGAAGAAGAGAGTTGAAGACTTGCACATACAAGGACAATGTGGGCCAGGGACCAGGGACTGTGGGGACACAGCATGACTTTAAGTCAACCGGTTCTGGGGTCATGCTTGAACACGGGCGATTGTCTGGACTCGAAGGCGTTGCTTAAGCTTTGGTCACTGGCGAGGGTGCCTGAAAACCTGGGGTATCCGGGGTACGGGTACTTGGGAACGTCAGTGACCCCTGGACACCGCATGCCGCTGTATGCACCAGAGCATTGTTTTGAGTGCTAACGTCCATAGTATGGTATCGGTCAAGGGGGCCTCATCCCCGAAGCGGAACAAGAGTGGAATAAGAGTGGAATCAGCGTGGAATAAGAGTGGAGTAAGCGTGGAATAAGAGTGGAATCAGCGATGCCGGAGAAGCAGAAAAGAGCGGCACAGAGTCTCTCGAGCACGATCGCGCTACCAGAGAGGAAAGCCACAAGTGCTGCCGTGAGGATCTCAACGGATCTCATTTCTGTTCCTCAGTCCAAGCGACTGCTGCTAAGTGTATCAGGTACGTCGCAAGTACCCAAGAGCGGCCAGTGATCAGCTTTTGCCACCACTCGATTTGAGGGAACAGGTCCCGATTGACGCCTCAACGCCCTTTATTTTAATTTCCAGTTTTTCTCCCGCCGACTCCTGAGGATCAACGGCCTTAGCGCGCCACAAGTCGACCCCCGGATCAGCTTGATGACCCCGTCCGAGTACGATACTGGTCAGAATCCAAACCTGGGGAAAGCTTGGGTCGCCCTCCCCGCCTCGTCGCTAGCCTCATGTCATATCTGACTGACAGCTGCCAAACTGCCCATACCTGGCCCCAACTGGCAACTGGCAACTGGCAACACGGACGGGAACGCGGACGAGATGCATGGAGTGACAGGATACCTGCAGGCCACGGGAGAGGCTGGGCGTGGGCTGAGACGAGGAAATCAATCAAAGAGGGGAAAGAGGTGCTTGACACCCAAAATATCAATGCATTTGCTCACTCTTTTCTGCCGTCTGCCTTTGTTGAATCGACCCGATCGACCTTCATCAACTTGATTTACCCCTGTCACACACGTGCCACGGCAATTCAGGCGATCTGGTAGCAGCCGCTAGTATGTGGCTTGCCAATGCGATAGCTGCCTACGTCCTAATTATCCTAAGATCCAACATCACTTAGCGAGGACCGACAAGACAGCAATTCATCTGGGGGCCCAAAGCAGAGGGGGCAGAATGCATGAATCCAACGAGAGTGGGTAGATAAGGGACGGAGCGGTTGGCAAACGTGGTAGCACCCATATTTGCATCATCAACGGTGTTTGTAGACAAGTGTACAGGACAGCACCCACAACAACCAAGGGGGCCAGGCCTCTCCTCGGCAAATTAGCAGAGGCACCACAACGACTCGACCATGATAGTGCCAATAGGAATTGAGGGCCATCTCCATTGTGTATCTCTGCCTCTGGCGCGCACACACGCACACCAGCACTATGCACTTGATTGCGGTGTAGGTAGATAGGCCCCCTCCCGCCTACCGTGATGACCTGGCAGACCGCACAATGCAAAGACCTGACGGAGAACTGCTGATGATATAATTTCCCTGCGTGTTGGAGACATCGCCCTCCTAAAGCGATGACCTCGCATACCGCACATGGCAGTGAGCGAACGGGGATTTTCTGAAAATCTCAGATGTAGATCCCATCGGTGCTGATGGGCTCCTCCACATCTCGCACAACACCAATAAGATCTTGTTCTCTCATCAAATCAGGGACCACTCAGCTATCAGATCTGCTTTCCCCAGACCGCTGGTGTGTGTGTTAGCCAGGGGCTAGGTTGTTGACGATCTTGCCCACACCTTCCACACGGGATCTTTCCAAGCATTGTCAAGTGCGCAAGCCACCCACCGGCATCAATTTCTATCCTTGTTTTGCGAGGACGATATCAATAGCGTGAGAGAAATGATCCTGAAGCACTCCGTAGCCAAGGCAGTCCCGTCTTCCTCCTCCTCTTGGTGACCATTCACCAACCTCAGATCTCGTATCTAGATAGTGCTGAATGAACGTTGGTATTGATGCAAGCTCTCCAGTACATAGCAATCAAGATAGAGAAAGTGTCGGGGAAAGAATGAATTAGATCCTCAAACGATATCGGAACGTGTTGGGAGAGGTATAAATATAATAGACTCTTGACAGCCCGCGGGTGGTCCGGATCGGTTCCAAGAAACTTGGGACCGGACCGGACCAAAGCCCAACCCGGACCGGACCACTTGGGCCCGGACCATTAAGTTACAGCCTAATCAGCACTGGCACTGTCTAGTCGTACGAGATGTGTACGGCACTCAGACGGTGAGCTTGCACTTCTACGCAGCATCTGAGACTAGTAACCGAAAGATGAAGCAAGGAAAAGGTCCTATATAGCATTGTCGTATGTTGAATCAAAGATCTATATGAGGGCATTGGCGGCAGCGGGGTTGAAAATTTTGATATGGCCCCATGGCCCTAATCGTCTTCCGTACAAGCTCCCGCCAAGATTGGAGAGAAATTAGAGATCTCTCACTCTCACCACGATCGGCAAGCCGATCGAGGGATGATCCCACGAGGTTCTAGGGCCACTTACCCTTATAGACGTCGACGGGGGCGGACTGGACCTGCGTGTGAAGGAATTGGGGCCGGGGGGGTCAAGGTTGGCGTTGGGAGTTACTTGAATTTGTCCTGGAGGGACCGATAGGGCATGGATCGGTTTGGCGTCTACACGGGGCATTGACGAACGCATTGGGAAGGCGCGCTATACCCCTTCGAGCGTTTTCAGGAGTTCCATATCCAGAGGGCAATGGAGGGCATCTACAGGGCAGGAGTCACACGCAGGGTGGTCAGGGGCGGCCATGGGCACTTGGTAAACGCGCAATTGAGACCTGCGCACGGACACGCTCTTGACGAGCTTTGACCCTTATCGGCCTAGCCTGGTGGTGTCCGAATCAATCAATCAATCAATCAATCAACAATCAATCTCACTCTCATCAAGACTTCTCCAGAGATCCTGCCCGTGCTTTCGCCGCGGACGCCGCTGGAGACTGGAGAAGTGCGAGGACAATGATATTTGAGTCGATCCAGACCATGCTCCTACTGCCTAATCGTCTACCCTCCACATTCATCCATCACTCGCGATCCCTATCAACCTTCGCCAACCTAGAATCCACCCTCAAAGCCCGCCAACTCCCAATCCTCTACGACTATCTGACCCCCCAACCCTCCCACCTCCTCGCAACGACCCTCGTCGACTTCCTCCCCTTCCTCGCTTCGACCCTGCCCACCAACCTCCCGTCGATATCCCTC
>JAABUK010008624.1_pt1 | contig 14211 bp, 12 predicted proteins | sample 5559141 | NCBI WGS metagenome assembly JAABUK01 (sample SAMN10711869, study PRJNA513367) | rock metagenome | isolation source: Antarctica rocks | place: Antarctica: Victoria Land, Pudding Butte nord | collected 2016-01-03
AACGATGGCCAAGGAAATTTTCGCGAGGACTAAGCCGCACGTCAACGTGGGCACGATCGGGCACATCGACCACGGCAAGACGACCCTGACTGCCGCCCTGCTGGCCGTCCTCGCCGCCCATGGTCAGGCCAAGGCGAAGGCCTACGCGGATATCGCCAAGGGTGGCACCGTCCGCGACGCCAACAAGACGGTCACCATCGCCGTCTCCCACGTTGAGTACGAGAGCGAGACCCGCCACTACGCACACATCGATTGCCCGGGCCACGCCGATTATATCAAGAACATGATCACCGGTGCCGCCCAGATGGACGGGGCGATCCTGGTGGTCTCGGCCGCCGACGGGCCGATGCCGCAGACCCGCGAGCACATCCTCCTGGCCCGCCAGGTTGGCGTGCCGGCCCTGGTCGTCTTCCTCAACAAGATCGACCTGGTCGACGACGAGGAGCTGCTAGAGCTGGTCGAACTCGAGCTCCGCGAGCTGTTGACCCACTACAAGTTCCCCGGAGAAGAGATCCCGATCACCCGGGGTTGCAGCCGTCCCGCCCTCGAAAATCCGACCGACCCGGCCTCGGCCAAGCCGATCCTCGACCTCGTCAAGACGATGGACGACTACATCCCGCAGCCGATGCGGGAGGTCGACAAGCCGTTCTTGATGCCGATCGAGGACGTCTTCTCGATCAAGGGACGCGGCACGGTCGGCACGGGCCGGATCGAGCGTGGGATCATCAAGGTCGGCGACGCGGTCGAGATCATCGGGTTCGACAAGAACAAGAACTCGACGGTCACCGGCGTCGAGATGTTCCAGAAGACCCTCGACCAGGGCCAGGCCGGCGACAACGTCGGGATCTTGCTCCGGGGCGTGGAAAAGACGGACCTCGAACGTGGCCAGGTGGTCTGCAAGCCGGGCTCGATCACGCCGCACACCAAGTTCGAGGCCGAGGTCTACGTCCTCAGTAAAGATGAGGGCGGCCGGCACACCCCGTTCTTCAAGGGGTATCGCCCGCAGTTCTACTTCCGCACGACCGACGTGACCGGCTCGGTCCTGAATCTGTTGTCGGAAGACAACAGCGAGGCCGAGATGTGCATGCCGGGCGACAACATCAAGATGACGGTCGAGCTGCACACCCCGATCGCCATGGAGGCGAACCTCCGGTTCGCGATCCGCGAGGGCGGCAAGACGGTGGGCGCCGGCGTGGTGACCAAGATCCTTCAGTGACCATGAGCACCCGCCCGGGCGGGACGAGTTCGACGGCCTCGGCGGGCGAAGGGCATTAGCTCTGGTTCGCCAGCCGTCGATTTCCCGTCGTGAGCCGCCCCGGTGGGATCGTTCCAGGAGCCGGGCGATGCGCGAATATGTCTGGTTGGAGTGCACCTCCTGCGGGGACCGGAACTACCGGACCCAGAAGGAAACGCGTGGTGCCGAACGGCTCGAGTTGAAGAAGTACTGCAAGCGCGAGCGGAAGCACATCCCGCACAAGGAATCCCGCAAGAAGTGACCGGACGTCGGCCCCGGCGGCGAGACCCGGCCCTCGGGTCGTCCGTTCTCCCCGGTCGTCCCCGGCGTTTTCGCTACGAGCGTAGCTCAATTGGTAGAGCACCGGTCTCCAAAACCGGCGGTTGGGGGTTCGATTCCCTCCGCTCGTGCTCGGCAGTCGGGGCCGTCCTCGGCCCTGGCCCCTTCGGATTGGTCCCTCGCAAGTGAGAGCAGGCCTCATGGGTAAAGTCAAAGACGGATCGCCGGCCGCCAAGTCGGCTAAAGTCGCCAAGGGGGGGCCGACCGGAGAACCGAAGGGCCGGTTCGCGCCGTTCCTGGCGAACCTGACCCGGACGAGCGCCTACAAGCCGCTGCAGGGCCGACAGGCTCGACTCTGGACCGCGGTCGCACTCGGGCTGGTCATCGTCTTCGGGCTTCGCGAGGTCTTCGACTCGCTCGAGAACCGGACGAGCACCCTGGGGGCCTACGGCTATCCGGCCCTCATCGGCGTCGTCCTGGCCTGGGTCACGTTCCGCATCCTCCAGTATCCGCCGTTCGTCGAGTTCCTGATCGCCACCGAAGCCGAGATGAACAAGGTCTCGTGGACCAGTCGCGACGACCTCAAGCGGGCGACAACCGTCGTCCTGGTGACGGTCGCCCTGATGGCCGTCTTCCTCTTCGGGGTCGACTGGCTCTGGTCGAACCTACTTCAGTGGATGCGAGTGCTCCAGTTCCGCGACACCGGCAACGCCCTCGGGTCGAGCGCCTGAGCGTTCCTCCGGCGATCGTCCCTCGTCTCAACTCGATCTCTTTTCTCCTTCCGCAACGGCCCCGCATGAACCACCCGACCGACGAGTTCCCCGAAGCGAGCGTGGCCCCCGACTGGTCCGACGCCCCCCCTCCGGTCGGGCCGGGCGAGGTGGACGTCGAGGAGACGGCCGCCGACGGCGGCCCGGTCGCTGGCCGCCCGTCGAGCCCGGCCTCGGTTGCGACGCCGCCTGAGGAGCCGCCGGCTCCCGAACTGGATCCCGACGCCGACCCCGAGCCCGAGTTGGTCTGGTACGTCCTGAAGGTCCAGAGCAGTCGCGAGGATACGATCCGCGACGCTCTTGAGCGTCGGGTGAAGATTCAGGGCCTCCAGAAGTATTTCGGGCGGATCGTGGTGCCGACGGAGAAGATTACCGAGATCCGCAACAATAAGAAGCGGACGGTCGAGCGTAAGACGTACCCCGGCTACATCATGGTCGAGATGGAGCTCAACGAGAAGACCTGGTTCACGGTCCGCGAGACTCCCGGTGTCGGCGACTTCGTCGGGGCCCACGGGACGCCGACCAAGATGACCTCGGTCGAGGTCAACCAGATGCTCAACGAGCAAGAGCAGAGCTCGACCGCCGAACTGCCCAAGGTCAAGATCGACGTGGAGCGGGGCGATCGGGTCAAGATCAAGGACGGGCCCTTCGAGAATTTCGAGGGGACCGTCGAGGAAGTCATCGAGGCCCGCGGCCTCGTCAAGGTCATGCTGATCATCTTCAACAGGCCGACCCCGGTCGACCTCGAATACTGGCAGGTCGAACGGCTCTGATCCGACCGGCGGGCGACGCTTGGCGGCGGACCGGGTCGCCCCCGCGAACCTCGATCGGCCGGGCCATCCTGGTCCCGGCCCTCGGTCCTTCTATCGACGAGAGAGTGAGCGGACGATGGCGAAGGTGATGACGGCGAAGGTGAAGCTCCAGTGCCCGGGCGGCCAGGCCACCCCGGCTCCGCCCGTCGGCCCCGCGCTCGGGCAGCACGGCGTCAACATTGGTCAGTTCGTGATGCAGTTCAACGAACGCACCAAGGACATGAAGGGGACGACGATCCCGATCGAGATCACGATCTACTCCGATCGCTCGTTCGAGTTCATCACCAAGAGCCCGCCCGCCGCCGTCCTCCTGAAGCAGACCGCGGGGATCGCCTCGGGGTCGGCCGAGCCTCACAAGGTGAAGGTTGGCACCGTGACCCCGGATCAGGTCAAGAAGATCGCCGAGACCAAGTTCAACGATCTCAACGCCCGGGATATGGAACACGCCTGCCGGATCATCGCCGGGACGGCCCGGAGCATGGGTATCGAGATCAAGGGCTGATGATCCGCCTGCCATGTCCCCGTTCGTTTTTGTCCAGAGCATGCCGTCGGGTCGCCGCGACCCGGGGCCGGCGCGACCGCCCGCCGCGACCCCTCGACTTCCGACGGCCAGGTTTCTTGCACCGAGGCGGCAGCCCTCCTCTACCGGAGCGCGATATTGAAGACCCAGTCGAAGCGTTATCGAGCCTTGAAAGAGAAGGTCAAGTCGCTTGACCCGATCCCCCTGACCGACGCCATCAAGCAGTTGAAGGCGTTCGGCACCACGAAGTTCATCCAGTCGGTCGAGGTGTCGACGAACCTGGGGATCGACCCGAGGCAGAGCGACCAGAACGTCCGAGGGTCCGTGGCCCTCCCCCACGGGATCGGCAAGGCGGTCCGCGTGGCGGTGTTCGCCCAAGGCGAGAACGCCGAGAAGGCGACCGCCGCGGGCGCCGACATCGTCGGCGGCGACGACCTGGCGCAGCGGATCAAGGGCGGCTTCATGGATTTCGACGTGGCCCTGGCCACGCCGGACATGATGGGCGTCGTCGGTCCGCTCGGCCGGCTCCTCGGCCCTCGGGGCCTGATGCCCTCGCCGCGATCCGGGACCGTCACGACGGACATCTCCGCGGGCGTCCGCGAGTTCAAGGCGGGCAAGATCGAGTTCCGCTCCGACAAGGGCGGGAACGTGGCCGCCCCGGTCGGGAAGCTCAACTTCTCGGAAGAGCAGCTCGCCGACAACATCAACACGTTCCTGAATCACCTGCGGACGGTCAAGCCGGTCGCGGCGAAGGGGACGTACATCCGGACGATCACGATCTCGGCGACCATGAGCCCGGGCATCCGGGTCCTGGCCTGATCCAGCCCCCGGACCCCTTAGGGAGCGGTGGCCGAGCCGAGGGCATCCGCCCGGAGCGTCGCACCGGATTGAGACTGAGATGAGCAAGTACGTCAAAGAACTGATGATGGACCAGCTCAAGACCGAGCTGGACGGCGACAAGTCGGTCCTGATCCTCGACCTCAAGGGCCTGGACGCGATCACCGAGTACCAGTTCCGCCGCGACCTCCGCAAGAAGTCGATCAAGATGCGGGTCCTGCGGAACACGCTGGCCCGCCGCGTCTTCGACGACATGGGGATCGGCGGGCTCTCGCGGTTCCTAGAGGGCCCGAGCGTGGCCGTCTGGGGCGGCGCGGGGGTCGCCGAGCTGGCCAAGGAAGTGTTCGACCAGGTCAAGAAGCTGAAGAAGCCGGAGATCAAGGGCGGGTCGGTCGACGGCACGGTGATCGGCCCCGAGCAGGTCGAGGACATCACCAAGCTGCCGAGCCGCGAGGCCCTGATCGGCCGGGTCGTCAGCCTGGCCCTGGCCCCGGCGGCCCGCGTGGTCAGCCTGGCCAACGCCCCGGCAAGCGGCCTGCTCGGACAGCTCAAGACGCTGGCCGAAGGCGCCCCCGCCGACGACGAATCTGCCCCCGAGGCTGACGCCGAGGCCGCCCCCGCTGAAGGGGCCTGAGCCCCGCCCGACGGCCGTCGCCCTCGATCGACCGAAACGTAACGACACGATTGGAAGTCGCAGGAATCGCCGAAGCCAGGGTTGCCCGTCTGGCACCCTCCACCCCACACGAACCTCGCGTCCTCGGGACGCGATTCTCCCCGAAAGGATCGGACTGAGCCATGGCCACCGCTGAAACCGCCTCGTACGCCGACCACATCAAGACCCTGGGCGACTCGATCGTCAAGCTGACCGTCCTCGAAGCCAAGTCGCTTGGCGACTACCTCGAAGACGTCCACGGGATCAAGGCCGCCGCCGTCGCTGCCGGCCCGGCCGTCGCCGCGGGCCCCGCCGCCCCGGCCGCCCCGGTCGAGGCCCAGACCGAGTTCGACGTCGTCCTGGAGGCGTATGACGCCGCCAAGAAGATCGGCATCATCAAGGTCGTCCGGGCCGCCACTGGCCTCGGCCTGAAGGAGGCCAAGGACGCCGTCGAGGCCGCCCCCAAGACGATCAAGACCGGCATCTCCAAGGATGACGCCGAGAAGCTCAAGAAGGAACTGGAAGAGGCCGGCGCCACCGTCAAGGTCAAGTGATCGCCTGGCCCCGGGCCAAGCCTGGGGCCTCCTCCCTCGGGCCCTCCTCGGTTGAGGGCCCTGCACCCTTCGAACCTCGGCGGCTTTTTGTTCGTAATCGACGAAGGCAGGCCATCCGCTCCCTCGACATTCTCAGCCCCGGCTCCGACCCCTCGCGTCGTCGCCGGGGTGTTTCGGCGCGCGGCGCGGGGGCTCGTCCCTCCCTTGCGTCGGTCCGGTCCCGGTCCGCAGCGTTTGGTTTAATCCTGGTCCCCGCCCGTCTTCACAATTGCCTCGTTCCCGACCGGATGCCCGCGCCTACCCATCTCCCTTGAGGAGCGTCCTTCATGCCCACCGCGAGCACCGTGCGCCGCATCACCCCGCCCACTCAGCGGAACTTCGGCAAGATCTACGACGTCCACCCGGTCCCCGACCTGACCGAGATCCAGACCCGGAGCTACGAGCGATTCCTCCAGGCCGACCTGCCGGCCGAATCGCGCGACGATGCCGGTCTGGAAGGCGTTTTTCGCGAGATCTTCCCGATCGAGAGCTATGACAAGACCCTCAAGCTGGAATACATCAAGTTCGACCTGGGGAAGCCCCGCTACGAGCCCGACGAGTGCCGCCAGCTCCGCCTGACCTACGGTCGCCCGCTCCACGTCTGGCTCCGCCTGAATAAGGGCGAGACCGCGCTGGAGGAGTCGGTCTACCTCGGCGACATGCCGATCATGATCGGCGGCGGCGAGTTCATCATCAACGGGGCCGAGCGCGTCGTCGTCAGCCAGCTCCACCGGAGCCCCGGCGTCGACTTCGTCGTCGATATCGAAGCGGGCGACAAGAAGCTCCATGCTTGCCGGGTGATCCCCGAGCGTGGGAGCTGGATCGAGCTCCAGGTCACCAAGAAGGACACCCTGGGCGTTCGGATCGACCAGTCGGGCAAGTTCTCGTCGATGACCCTGCTCCGCGCGATGAGCCCGATGTTCTCCAGCGACGACGCGATCCTCCAGGCGTTCTACGAGTCGGAGGACATCGACGCGAGCCAGGACGGCTCGGCCGCGCTGATCGAAGGCCGGATCGCCTGCGGCGACGTCGTCGACCCGAACACCGGCGAGGTCCTGATCGACAGCGGCTCGACGATCTCCAAGGTTTCGGCCAACGTCCTGGCCGACGCCAAGATCGGCGTCATCACGGTCCTGAAGGACGCCAAGGACCTCCTGATCCTCCAGTCGCTCCAGGAAGACCAGACGACCGACCACGAGAGCGCCCTACTGCGGATCTACCAGCGGCTTCGGCCGGGCAACCCGCCGCAGTTGGAGAAGGCCCGCGAGCTCTTCCACGAGAAGTTCTTCGACACCAACCGCTATCGCCTCGGCAAGGTCGGCCGGTTCCGGATCAACCGAAAGTTCAGCCAGACGATCCCCGACGACCAGATGATCCTGGACCCGCTCGACTACGTCAACGCGATCCGCTACATCCTCAATCTCCGCAAGGGCAAAGGGCAGGTCGACGACATCGACCACCTGGGCAACCGGCGGCTCCGGACCATCGACGAGCTGGCCGCCGACGAGCTCCGCAAGGGGTTCCTCAAGCTCCGCCGGACCGTCCAGGAGCGGATGAGCCTGAAGGACGCCGAGGACATCACCCCCCGGAGCCTGATCAACCCCAAGAGCATCAGCGCGGCGATCGAATACTTCTTCGGGCGGGGCGAGCTCTCGCAGGTCGTCGACCAGACCAACCCACTGGCCCAGCTGACCCACGAGCGACGGCTCTCGGCGCTCGGCCCGGGTGGTTTGAACCGGAAGCGGGCCGGATTCGAGGTCCGCGACGTCCATATCTCGCACTACGGCCGGATCTGCCCGATCGAGACCCCGGAAGGGACGAACATCGGCCTGATCTCGTCGCTGGGGATCTACGGGGGCGTCGACGAGTACGGCTTCCTCGTCACCCCCTATCGCCAGATCAAGGACGGCTTCCGCACCGAGAACGTCGTCTGGATGCGGGCCGACGAGGAGTCGGAAGCCTACCTGGCCCCGGCCGACGCGCCGACGGATGAAGACGGGAAGTTGAAGGGGCCGCAGGTCATCGCCCGTTATCAGACCGACTTCCACACGATCCCGACCGAGCAGGTCGAGTATCAGGACATCTCGCCGAAGCAGATGGTCGGGGTTTCGGCCGGCTTGATCCCGTTCCTGGAGCACGACGACGCCAACCGGGCGCTGATGGGCTCGAACATGCAGCGGCAGGCGGTCCCCCTGCTGGTGGCCGAGCCTCCGATCGTCGCGACCGGCCTGGAGCGGGCGGTGGCGATGAACTCGGGGATGATCGTCAAGGCCCCTCACGACGCGACGGTGACCTACGTCGACGCCACGCGGATCATCCTCGACCACAACATCATCTACAAGCTCCGCAAGTACGTCGGCCTGAACGAGCGGACCTGCCTGAACCAGAAGCCGGTGGTCTCGCCCGGCCAGCAGGTGAAGAAGGGCGAGATCCTCGCCGACGGCGCCGCGACCTTCCACGGCGAGCTGGCCCTCGGCCGGAACGTCCTGGTCGGCTTCATGGCCTGGGACGGGTACAACTTCGAAGACGCGATCATCCTCTCCGAGCGGATCGTGAAGGAGGACGTTTACACGTCCATCCACATCGAAGAGTTCGAGATCGAGATCCGCGAGACCAAGCTCGGGCGTGAGGAGTTCACCAGGGACATCCCCAACGTCTCCGAGAAGGCGCTGCGGAACCTCGACGAGAACGGGATCATCCGGATCGGAACCTACTGCAAGCCGGGGGACATCCTGGTCGGCAAGGTGGCCCCGAAGTCCAAGAGCGAGCTGACCCCCGAGGAGAAGCTGCTCCACGCGATCTTCGGCCGGGCCGGCGAGGACGTGAAGAACGACTCGTTGGAAGTCCCCTCGGGCGTCGAGGGGATCGTGATCAACACCCAGCGGTTCAGCCGCCGGATGAGCCTCAACGAGGACGAGCGCAAGGCCTTCGAGAAGGAGCTGAAGGACACCGAGGCGACCGAGAGCGTCAAGATCGCCGACGAATACAAGCAGATGATCAAGGCGCTCGAGGAAGTCCTCGGCGGGCCGGTGACCGACCCGACCACGGGCAAGCCGTTCGGCCGCGACAAGGACCCGAAGAACCTCGCCGACGAGTCGGAGCGGTTCAAGCTGGAGACCCTGGACCTCCGCAGCCCCGAGCGGGCGGCCGAGGCCCGCAAGGTCGTCCGTCAGTACTCGCCCCGGATCGAGTCGCTCCGCGACGAGAAGGACCGCCGGCTGAACAGCCTGAAGCGGGGCGACGAGCTCCCCTCGGGCGTCCTCCAGATGGTCAAGATCTACATCGCGACCAAGCGGGTGATCTCGGTCGGCGACAAGATGGCGGGCCGGCACGGCAACAAGGGGGTGATCGCCAAGATCCTCCCCGAGGAGGACATGCCGTTCCTCGCCGACGGCACGGCCGTCGAGATCCTGCTCAACCCGCTCGGCGTGCCGAGCCGGATGAACGTCGGCCAGATCCTGGAGACCCACCTGGGCTGGGCCGCGGCCAAGCTCGGGTTCCAGGCGATCTGCCCGGTCTTCGACGGGGCAACCGAGGACACCATTCGCCAGTGCCTCGTGGACGCCGGCCTGCCCGAGAACGGCAAGGCGGTGCTCTTCGACGGGCGGACCGGCGAGAAGTTCGACCAGAAGGTCACCGTCGGCTACATCTACATGCTGAAGCTGCACCACCTGGTCGACGACAAGATCCACGCCAGGGCCACAGGCCCCTACTCGCTGATCACGCAGCAGCCCCTGGGCGGCAAGGCCCGGTTCGGCGGCCAGCGGTTCGGCGAGATGGAAGTCTGGGCGCTCGAAGCGTACGGGGCCGCCTACATCCTCCAGGAGCTCCTCACCGTCAAGTCGGACGACGTCGAGGGTCGGACCAAGATCTACGAGTCGATGGTCAAGGGCGAGAACACCCTCGAAGCCGGCACCCCCGCCAGCTTCGACGTCTTGACCAACGAGATCCGCGGCCTCGGGCTGAACATGCAGCTGGAGAAGAAGCGGATCTGAGAGGCGTTGACCGGGGCCGATCGGGCGGGTTAGCATCAACGTGAGTGGGTGCGGCACTTTCATGTTGTCATGCCCACCCGCCCGGCCTTTTGGGTGGGTTGGATGGTTCTTCGTGTGACCGAGGCTGGGCACCCAGCGTTTCAATTGAGAAAGGCAGAGGAGGGAATCTCCGTATTTGTCCTCGAAGCAGTCGACCCGCCGCTCTCGGAGGACGAAATCCTAGCCGCCTTTCGGCCCGGAAGCCAAAGCGTTCTCCTCGATCAATCCGAGGTCGAGTCCAAGGGTCTGGCTGTGGTCCCCGTCCCCGGCGCGAACTCTTTGCCTGAAAGGCTCCGGGATGCTCATGCCGAGCTGCGGCCGGGAGCATTGATGTCCCGTGTTCAATTTAAGCAAGCCCTCCAGGAGTTGGGGTGACGTGAAACTCGAACAAAATTCGGAAGCCGAGATCACCGAGGGCCTCTTAGAGGCCATCCGGTCGTTACCGCTGCAACGGGTCGTCGAACATTGCGGATCGAGCATTGCCGTCTCGCCATTCGAGGTTTATGCCGACTGCTCTCAGTGCGGGATGCGCATCAAAATCCGCTCGTTCTCGGCCGGCGCAGAGGTTGAAGACGTGTTTGACGCCGTCTTCGAGTGGATGAATCAGCCCGGTGCCCTCGACCTCTCCCGACTTCGCCAGGAAATACTTCGCGAAGACGACGCTGTCATTGGTGGAGGTCCACCCCGTTCGCCCGATGTCCGTTCAGGGCGAGCTATCGAGCTGGACTAGACCAATGGCACAGTGGATTACGATGTCCGGCAAGGCCAAGCGGGCGCTAAAATTCTTCGTGGAGGAGCGTGTCCACGATAGCTATTTCAACACCCCCGCCTCCGAGCAATGGCGCCTAATCCAAAATTGTTACGCCGGCGCCAATGGCTACACCGACGCCCATGAATACGAGTCCGGCCGCTATCTGCTCTGCCTGCCCGAGTTTAAGCCGGGGCAAGAGTATTGTGTCACTATGAGGCTATCCGGCAATCTTGTTGTGTAAGGGCAACGGGTTACGTCAGATCAGCGATCCTCAATTCCAATAGCTCCGCCCATCAAGCACGCCGGGCCACATGGCCTTGCCAAACATGGCAATCGCCGCAAGTCACTGTCTGGCAAGGAACTATTTCCCGGATAGCCTCTATCATTGATGAGGAAGCCAATCAGGTGGTTCAAAGCCAGTTGCTTAATGGTCAAGCCAAACCCATCCCGCGGATCACGCCGGGCACGGCAAAGGGATGCGTCCCTACGATAGTTCCATACTTGGTGGACGAGAGCCCGCTGGGAAGTGAAGGTCGGCTCCAGCACATCGCGATAATCTACGATACATCGTTCTTGATGAACGGTTGTTGTCTCGATCTATCACTCTATTTGCCGAAGGACATTCCCAGGGAGGATCTCGACCGGACGCTCTCGGTTATCCAAGTCGTCCCTATGGAGGTCAAGGAAGAGATTCATCGGCACTTCCGCGATCCTGCCAAGGAGGGCAAGGCGAAGCGCGCGCGGGCCATCGTAGCGTCTTTGATGGGCAACGACGGCAACGGCTTCCAACTCCAGGAGGTCGAAATCAAGTCCAACACGCAACCCCTCGCCTCTGGCGAAATCCTCGGTGCCGATTCCTTGGTCGATCGTTTGATCCTTGGCTATGCAGTCGAACTTCTGGTCGAGCGTGGGTTCCGCGCGGTCTTCGTCGCCTCCTCTGATGGAGGGATCAAGCTCGACGTTGCCAAGCTGAGGAAACAAGAAGGTCGCAATCTCTTCGTCATCGAGGATCTTAAGTCGTCTTCGGAACTCAAAACCGCTCTTTGGCAGGCGACCCAGGTTGTCAGGGTTCACCGGAAGGAGATCGCGGAGTGGGACGCGGCTGAATCGCGCAGAAGAAAAGATCTGCTAAATTTCATGCGGGTCGGTGCGATCATGGCGACGCTGCTGGTCCTGACTATCCTCCTTACATACTTCGACTTCGGGTGGAATACGATCTCCAATTCATCCTTCGTTTTCTGCGTCTCTTTCATCGTTATGATATCCGTTGTTTATTGTTGCCGGCGCGCCGAGCGTCTCTAGAGAAGATGTCGATCCTCAAATGAGCCAAGGTGAAATTTCCGAAATGAAGGTCGAGGGCGAGAACACGCCCGAAGCCGGCCTAGCCGCCAGCTCCGACGTGTTGATCAACGAGATCCGAGGCCTCGGGCTGAACATGCAGCTCGAGAAGAATGGGATCTGAACTCGGCCAATTAGGATCCTCCTCAGGCCGGCCGAGCTTTTTCAGCTGAAGCCCGGCCTGTCCCGGCTCGCTTGTTCACCGGAAATTGAAGAATGTCAAGCGGATGCTCCTTGGAATCCGCAAAGGTTTCGATTAGAATTGACAAGAGGCAACTCCATAGGCGATCCGCAGGCTGTGCGATCAGGACCGCGTTTGCCGCCTCTCTGAGGAATACGATTGGTTGTTGGGTCCCAGAGGTCCGGCCAGGGAGGCTGCCGGTGTTGTTCCGCACGGGCATGACGTCCGTTTGAGCCGCGACGGGCTCCTCGCCAGGGGGGCCGGGTCCGCGGCCTGCCGTCCTTTCGAAGGAACGACGAATCGACCGCACTTGGAATCGAACCGCGCGAGCGTCCGACCCATCATCCGAACGAATTTTGAGCCGACTTTCCCCCGAAACTACCCCAACTTCCGCACGGCCCGTCGGCGTGCAGAGGAGCGTGTCTCGTGAGCATGGGCGAAAGTGCCTACGATCGTATCAACGATTACGGCGCCGTCAAGATCGGGCTGGCCAGCCCCTACGACATCCGCAGCTGGTCCTTCGGCGAGGTCAAGAAGCCGGAGACGATCAACTACCGGACGTACCGGCCCGAGAAGGATGGCCTGTTCTGCGAGCGGATCTTCGGTCCCGAGAAGGACTGGGAATGCGCCTGCGGCAAGTATCGCGGGATGAAGTACAAGGGGATGATCTGCGACCGCTGCGGGGTCAAGGTCACCCACTCTCGCGTCCGCCGCAAGCGGATGGGCCACATCGAGCTGGCCGCGCCGGTCGTCCACATCTGGTTCTTCAAGGCGATGCCGAGCCGCCTGGGAACCTTGCTCGACATGAAGACGTCGAGCATGGAGCGGATCATCTACTTCCAGGACTACGTCGTCGTCGACCCCGGCGATGCGCCCTTGAAGGAGCGGCAGCTCCTGACCGAGGAGGACTTCCGCAAGGCCCGCGAGCAGTTCGGCGACACCTTCCAGGCCGACATGGGGGCCGACGCCGTCCGCAAGCTCCTGGCCAGGCTCGACCTCGTCGGCCTCTCCAAGCAGCTCCGCCAGGAGCTGACGGAGACCTCCAGCAAGCAGAAGATGAAGGATTTGACCAAGCGGCTCAAGGTCGTCGAGTCGCTCCGCGACTCCGACAACCGGCCCGAGTGGATGGTCCTGGAGGCGATCCCGGTCATCCCGCCGGACCTCCGGCCGCTCGTCCTCCTCGATAGCGGCAACTTCGCCACCAGCGACCTCAACGACCTCTACCGCCGGATCATCAACCGGAACAACCGGCTCAAGAAGCTGGTCGACCTGAATGCGCCGGAGGTGATCATCCGCAACGAGAAGCGGATGCTCCAGCAGGCCGTCGACGCCCTCTTCGACAACAATCGTTGCAAGCGGCCGGTCCTCGGGTCGAGCAACCGGCCCTTGAAGTCGTTGACCGACATGATCAAGGGCAAGCAGGGTCGGTTCCGGGAGAACCTCCTGGGCAAACGGGTCGATTACTCGGCCCGGTCGGTGATCGTGGTCGGCCCCGACCTCCGGCTCCACCAGTGCGGCTTGCCGAAGAAGATCGCGTTGGAATTGTTCCAGCCGTTCATCATCCGCCGGCTCCGCGAGCTCGGCCACGCCGACACGATCAAGTCGGCCAAGAAGATGCTCGAGCGGAAGGTCGAGGAGGTTTGGGATATCCTCGAGGAGGTGATCAAGAATCACCCGGTCCTCCTGAATCGGGCCCCGACGTTGCACCGGATGGGCATCCAGGCGTTCGAGCCGGTCCTGGTCGAAGGCAACGCGATTCGGATCCACCCGCTGGTCTGCAAGGGGTTCAACGCCGACTTCGACGGCGACCAGATGGCCGTCCACCTGCCGCTCTCGATCGAGGCGCAGGTCGAGGCGATGACGCTGATGATGTCGACCAACAACATCTTCAGCCCGGCCAACGGCAACCCGATCATCAGCCCGACCCAGGACATCGTCATGGGCTCGTACTACGTGACGGTCCAGCGGCCCGGCGAGTTCGGCGAGTACAAGAAGGAAGGCAACGTCGAGACCGGCGTCTACTCCTCGCCGAACGAGCTGTTCCTCGCCTTCAGCCAGAAGAAGGTCGGCGTCCACGCCCGGATCAAGATGCGGCTCCCACCGCACAAGAAGCTCAAGGGCGAAGGGGAGAAGGAGTTCACCCCGGGGATGGTCGTCACCACGACCACCGGCCGGGTGATCTTCAACGACATCCTCCACCCCAAGATGCC
>JAABUK010008625.1_pt1 | contig 14210 bp, 19 predicted proteins | sample 5559141 | NCBI WGS metagenome assembly JAABUK01 (sample SAMN10711869, study PRJNA513367) | rock metagenome | isolation source: Antarctica rocks | place: Antarctica: Victoria Land, Pudding Butte nord | collected 2016-01-03
CATGCAATAAGACAGACAGCATCAAAATCTGATTGTTTCGCTTGTTTCATGATCTTCATCACCATCAGCAAGAGGGGAAGATGTGGACTGACGCTGCTGGCATTCTTCACACACAAACTTGCTGTCAGGACCACTGTAAAACTTTCGTCTGAACTCATTCTTCTCATAACCTAAGCACTCAGGATGGAACCTGCAGAACATTGCATAAATTTTGCCACTGAGGCGCGAGTCAATCATGGATTGCTTGTGTCACAGTGGGCATGGCTTGTGCTGGCGCCACCACCTTCAATGTGAGTAGAAAGCATATGAGATGATGTGCCTCCAACCAAGATATGCTGAATGAACAGCAGCACACGTATATGCACACCATCAGAAACTCATGTGCAAACATTGGACAAGCACAGTCGATGGCAGCTCGTACCAGGACTGACAGCTTGGACATTCAACCATGTGCTTGTCAGGATTGAATGGCATCTGACACTTACAGTACCTGTGACATTCAACAAGGAGTCACTTTACAGCTGATGTCAGCAAAAGAAACAAGTCAGATACTGAACAAAGCATGACTGCTTACACTGCTATCTGATCAGGCTGGAAGGTTTCAGACCCTGCCTGCGCTCAGCCATACAACTGAATCAGCAGCTGTGACAGTACGGTGTCTTTACAAAGCAGCACTCATGTTGGCACAGTTTGAGGTGTGTGAAGCGAGGGTGCAGGCAAGCAATGTGGACTGACCAGGTAAGTGAATCTGGAGTAAAAGTCCTTGGGCGTTTTGTTCTGAAGTTCCTGCAGGGTTCCAGGTACTGTTTATAAAAGCTCATATGTGTTGGACATGATCTAAAACTTTTCAAAATCACCATATACTGCTCCAGTGTGTGAATTTTACACTTGCTGACAATGCTTGCAGCTGGCTGAAGATGGATCTCAACATGATCAGAGGCCATCACCTCCTGAGCGCTATGGAAGGCCTGTAACAGAAATATCTTGGTCAGCTAGCATATATAAACTATGCATACAATGCTTTTTGCATGCACAAACAGTCATTATCCGAATCAGAACCCCTTGCAAGGAGTAACAAGTAGTTTATGCCACCAATTTCTGAATGTCAGCATTCACCCTGCGACCACTGCATGTCTCCTCTGGCCGGTAAAACCATTTCACTTGCATGGCAGCATCCTTGCCCTTGACTACGACCTTCTCTATCTTGCAAATCTGCACAGGCATTTCACCATTTTGAAAATGGCCTGTCCAGCGGCAGTGACCTTCTGAGGGAAAGAAGGGAATTGAAGCACATACGAATGGTGCGTCAGCGTCCTCTTCATTCAGCAACAGCACATTGTCTCCGACTGCACCAACAAGCACAGTTGTCGCAATTTTGATCTGTCCAAGAGATAGCAAATAAAATAAGACAGTTGTGGCCTGTCTCGGAAACAGGCCGACCCGGATACCTTTGTACAATATCCCTTTGTGCTCGAAGGTCCTGGGCTGTGCTCTCTTGCTAGCCATTCGCTGGTCGAACAGGTTTGTAAGTAGCTTCAAAAACTTATGGCATGCATACCAACTATGGGCGTGGTGTGAAGCTGATATCAGACGAGCGGCGGGTCTGCACTGTTGTGCTTGTGCAGCGTTTACACGCAGCAACGTACACCCAGCAACTTGTGGTATCTGCAACGCTTGGGGTATCGCCCAGGACAGGCAGGGCACATGCTTGCATGTGACTTTCGATCTGCTGCTGCGCATGCTGTTCCATTGATCTTCATCCTAGCAGGATTTATTCGATTAAAACTTTGTTGGGTAGTACTTTATGCGGATTTGATAGGCAAGATCGCCTGAGGATGAGGTAGGCAGAGCAAGAGCACGTCAGATAAATTGCTTCTCGACAGATCCTGCCCTCAAACTCGCGACTGTTATCATGGCTATGACAATGCAGTCCCTCAGCGCAAAGGGAACCTTTGTCGGCAAGAGCGCAGAGCTGAAGAGCTCTCCTGCAGCAAAGGCTATTCGTGTCCCCGTTGTAATCAAGGCCCAGCAGCAAGATGCGGTGAGTGGCGCAGCAGCACAGCCACAATTCTAGCAGCGTGCCATCGGATGAAAGCTGTGCTTTGCCGTTTCTGAGCTGCGTTCGGGTGAACGCAGGCTGTCAGCAGACGTGCTGCACTTGGTCTGCTCGCTGGAGCTGCCGCCCTTGTCTCCCGTACCGGCCCATCAGAGGCTGCTTTCGGAGACGCTGCCAATGTGTTCGGCAGGACAACAAACAAGTCAGGTACTGTGTTCGCTGAAGCTGAACATACGTGGGAACGCGTCGAGATCACTATAGCTAGCTTGAGCTGCACGGTCTCGTAGGGTTTGTGCCTTACGCGGGTGAGGGCTACGCTTTGTTGCTGCCATCCAAGTGGAACCCCTCAAAGGAACGCGAGGCAGGTGGCATCCAGTTGAGGTAAACTCAACCTTTTTTAGCTGCCACCAACACATCAATAACACCAGACTTTTCGACACCTGAGGTCAGGACCAATGCATCCACTTGTGGGGATGCAGGTACGAGGACAACGGTGATGCAGTGAACAACCTGCTGGTCATCAGCAAACAGACAGGCAACAAGTCCATTGAGGACTTTGGCTCTCCAGACAAGTGGCTGCAGGAAAATGCCAAGCTTCTAGGAGAGGATGTATGGAAGGGTGAGCAAGAACATTGCTGGCCGTCTCATAAGCCATGTTGTGCAGCCAGTCCGCTCTGCTAACGCCAGCATAGTACATTGCATCAGGCTTGAGACAAGCCTGAGCAGTGCGGACTGGTGTTTTGCAGGGCTGTTGCTGGGTTGATGCAGCGTTTAGTAGTCCTCTCAGCTGACTGACGATGATGCTGTACAATCAATGCAGGTCTGTCAAGATCTGAGGGAGGCTTCAAGGAGAACAAGGTTTCCTCAGCCTCTGTTTTGGATGTACAAGCTGCCAATGACAAGAAGGGCAAGCCTTACTACAAATACGAGATCCTTACCAGAACAGGTAAGACAACCCTTGTTGGTCTGCTGACCAGGGCTGAACACGTTGACTTGCACTGTCTTGTCAGTCTCAGTGTTTTCCAAAAAGCATCAAGTAGTTCAAGAAATTCCTGATGTCTGCATGTTGCGCTCACAGCGTGTTGCTTGTGCAAACCTTATTGTACAGCTGCATCTGCGTGTTCGCTTATCAGTTGCTGCTTCAGCAGTTGATCTGATGTGTTCGTTACAGCTGACGGAAACGAGGGAGGCAGACACCACTTGATCACAGCAGCTGTTGGCAACGGAAACCTATACATCATGAAGGTACAGATTGGAGACAAGAGGTGGTTTAAGGGAGCCAGGAAAGATGCAGAAGGCGCATGGAACTCATTCACTGTAGCGTAACATGCTTGCGTGCTGAACTAGAGCATTGTTATATCCTTCTGAGCAGATTATTCAATCAATTTTGGCCATCTCCAGTGTTGTCACTAGCTCTGTATATCATTTGCCCATTGTGGCTTGCTGCCAGAATCGTGCCACCATAAATTCAGAACAGCCCTGCAAGGGGTCACAGTGCAGGACGAACACCTTGCAGTGCCATACATCACTTTGCAGGATTTATGAGGAGGCGCCCTCAACACTTTTTTGGCACTACCCTAGTGAGTAGCGATTTGAGTGAATGCGCTGACAGCTTGTAAGTCTAGACATGCTAGTCACTTCAGACGTATCTCTGCTTGATCTGAAAGCGCCAAAGCGGTGTGCAGGCACTGCACATGCACCGCACTTGTCATGATGCTTTTATGATTGGTTGTGTCTCCATAACCCCAGCTTGTTTAGTGTCTCAGGCATGCTAGCCAGTGCTGATGACTGTGCATGCCCTCTACACAGAAGCTATTTTGCAAACTCAAAGATAGTCTCTGTGTTGCGATCATTAGCTCGAATTAGGGAAAAACCAGAAACCAGGCTCAAACCCAGCCAAATAGTGATAGCTTCATCAATGATGGACAGCGGTACTGTTTGCATCATGCACACTAGGTCCGAAATTGGGGGCTCAATGCACAGTTTTGGTGCAACAGTTTCTGATCAGGTTCTAAAGCTGAGTATTTCAGTGCATTGCGCAGCCTAACACAGCCTTGCTTGAATGCATACTGTATCTGACATGTTACCTATGATCCAGGCATTTCACCGGGCTCTGCAACTCAGTGCATCCTTGGGGACGTGTATCTGAGATCCAATCTATCAAGGAAAGCTGAACAGAATGCAGGCATACAATCTGCAGCTTGCTGGACTGTAATGCTCATTTAGTAATGCTGATTTACACATGGCAGTCTCCACCCAGAAACTTGAAATCTGAAGCCAGTCGTTGTCATGCTATGGGGTTCAAGGCCGATTACAAAAAGTGGAGCCAAGCCAATCACAACATCAGCAGATTGCAGAACGTTCAGTCTCTCAATGATTTTTGCAAACATCAAGGCAAGGCTTTAGACAGAAATGACAAAGCCCCAATGGTGGTGGCTTATGGCACAATGGCTGGGCAAGGGAATGAAAACCATGACTGACTTGTGAGCAATTGTCTCAACCCACTTCAGCTCTCAGAGCAGCAAGCTTTTCTCGCAAACTTCTTGCTGTACGAGAGCCCTCTTGTGTGGTGGAGATCCCCAGGGCAGAGCAAAGCCTGCAGCAGTACACACTCTATGATCCCTGGAAGCTGCATACAGAATGTTTGGCCACTGTCTTGCAAGGAGCAACAGAAAGCATTGCATCAACGCTTTGTGCCCTTGACTTTGTTGCACACGTCGCCAGAACCTAAACACTCATGTCAGCACTCTGTTACCTGTCGACTTCTGCAGCAGCGGTAGCAAGGTCACGCTGCCCTTTGATGGTCATATCAGCATTGCTGCCATACAGCTTCTGTTTCAAGTCGCGTATGCTTCTGAATAGATCCTCTGTGCCTTGACGCTGGAGGTTCTCACCCCTGGGCTGCTGCATAGTTCTATCCACAGGCAGTGAGCTTGCATCCTCTTGGGGGATGCCCTGACCATAATCAACAGGCCATGCTTGGTCCTGCTGCTGCATGACAGCAGCTTCGCCTATAATAGACTCAGGGGTGAGTGCTGTTGCCTCTAGCTCAGCTTTGCGACGTTGCTCAGAGTTTAAATACTGCACTGATGCAAACGCTAGGCCCAGGAATAGAAAGAGCAGAGCGGCTGCTGGGTATGGGTTGTGTGAAGGGTGCAGGGAGATGCGTGTGCCAGGCACGGAGACTCTCCTGCTGCCTGCAAACACTTTATATTTGGCTTATGCATAAATATGAGTGACACAGCCGTTCGCTTGCTGCATGCCCACCTAGCATGTACCAAAGTAGCACAGGCACAATCAGGACAGCAGATTGTACAATCAGGGTCGCCAGCCAAGGAGCTGCCTTTCTTGTGCACCTGATCAAAGAGACCAGTTGCAAGAATCGGGGTGGTTCAGGCAGTAAGACACACCATAAATAGTGCAAGTCATGGCTGGCAGGCTGGTGGCTTTTGTGCATATTTCACTGTAAGATTATAGGCAGCTTGTTGACACACAGAAAGATGTGCTCTGTGTCGAACAAGAAAGACCAACACAGGTTATTTGTTCGGTGATTTGACTTTGAGGAGTCAAGGGATTGCAGCACTTGCTCTTCCTGCAAGCTGTAAGCCGTCGATACGTGAACTTGCACAACGCACCATACGACCAGGAGAGAGAACAGGAGAGGGAGAGAGAGAAAGCGGGAGTGTAGTACTGGTGTCTTGTCAGGAACAGACGTTTTAGGAGTTTCGGGTTGGCCTACACATTTGAAAGCAGAAGACGAATGACATGGCAGGCGACAGGTGTGGAATAGCTCAGTTGTTGAGCCAGGCGGTCGCTGCATTCCCGTCTGGGGTATGTTGGTTGACAGACGAGGACTTGTAACGACTCCCATTAGACTCAGCCATGATTGAAAGCAGGACATGCGTTGCTAGCAATACTGTGCATGCTTGTTCGTCACTCAGCAGGCACTGCTACAAGCGACTGCCCAGACAACACTGTAAAAATCGGTTGAGTTGGGCAAACACTCGCGCTGGGGTCCGTTGCGCGCAAGAGCGCGAGCTGCACATCGGGCAGTCGATAGACCCTCCTCCGAAACCAGTCAGGTAAAATTTGCCAAGCATGAAATTTATTCGCAGAACATGGTGCAACAGGTTGCCTGGTCATTTTGTAGTTTGCCCTTGTGGCAGAAGGGACTAGGGTTAGCGTTGATCGCAAGCGTTGCTGGATTTTTGCTGGTAAAGCAGTTGACAAACAACAAACGTGACAATAACAATGAAGCTGACTCCCTGCAAGACCTACAGGTATAAGCAGTTCATTGGCTTAAGAGGTCTTGCTAGGTGGGATAGGTGACGACATGGATGCACCAAAGCAGATCTTGTGTCTTGCAGGGTTCTCAGGATATTCGCCAAGATAGCAAGGACTTCAAAGCTGCTGTTGCTAGGACTAGACAGGCGGTCTCAGTGCAAAAGGCTATTGGCTTCATGGATGCATCCAGCCCCGCCAAGTAACTCCTGCTCAGCTGTAATTGTTGCATGGCAGTCACGATGCTGTCAAGAGTCGCTGACTGTGTTTGCCATGCAGGGCCATAGTTGAACTTAAGCATGCCTTAGAGGAGAATGGCATCGCTCGAGGCCCTTTGCTGACAAATAAATATGATAAGAATGATGTAGGTTTGCTTTTTCACGTCATAGCACAAATGTGAAGCAGACTTTGTTACACGATGACCTGTGCTGCAGAGGTTGCGACTGTATCAACTCCATCTCCAAAATACTGAGGTGCCACCAAACTTTGCAATTTTGTTGCAACTACGGGAGATGCTGGCAATCTCAGAAATGGATGCAGAACAGCTTGAGACAGAAGTGTTTGACAGTGGGTCTGCTTTTTCAATATAGTCAAAAATACAAGCTGTGCAACCATATTTGCTGTTCTGGACATCCAGTCGCAAAAGATATGTCTAAACAAACACTGATGATACAGCAGATGCAACTGAACTCTAAGCTTGGCAGGCAGTTGCATAGCCATGCTCTATTGAGAACCAATGATCATCTGTATGGCTGCAATTTCTGAGTGGCGTTAAATTGGAGCAGTCACCACATCCTGACACCATTCAAGCTTGTCTGCCACCAACTTGATGAATCACCACATCAATGCTGTCCCCATCCTCCATGCCAACCTGCATGCATGTCGCCTGAGCTTCTGTTGATGCAAACATCCCAGTACCTGTGCAAGCTACTCGTCAGAGATGTTCACCTCCTGTGGCGTTTGTTCGCCCCTCAGCCTCTCTCCCTCAAACAGAAATACAACTGACTCAGATGCAACAGACTGGCGGTCACAATAAGCTGTCATCAGTTTTCTGAAGGGCGTGGTAATCTTGGCTTTGAAGTGAACCACATTGCCATCCTGAAAGTCACAATTACTCTATGTTGTTCGTCAAAGCCAAGCCAACGATCTGCACATCCTTGCATTCAAACTTTGCCAACAGTAGGCTGTGCAGGACTGCTCAGCATCTCCACCTGCGATTTGACTTGAAGATTCAGGTGCTCGGGTCCTGCTCCCACATTTGGCTTTTGCTCTTCACCTTCGTCAGACATGTCGTTTTGTCAAGATCGCTTGCCCTTGGGTGCAGTGTCTGTGCAAAAGCTATCAACAAATGTAGGAGATGCAAGAAAGCGCTCGCTGGGAACTGTATGGACAGCAGTGTCTCAGTGAATTCAAATGTTGTGAGACAGGTGCTTCGACCAAGACTTGACTGTCATAGCATTCACATCATACAGAGACCCTACGTCCTTTCGATGCCTACCTAGGGCGTTTTAGGCATCGAAACGCTTGCGTTGTATAATAAACGCAAGGATCAGCGCTAGGGTCGTGGGAACACGTCTTGCAGGTGCAAATCGCATTCGAAACGCAGAGCACAAGCATAAAGATACACGCAGCGAGTTTATAGCCGACCAAGAACATCCCTCACGCTTCATTCAGGCCACGAGCGCTGTGTTTCAACCTGAATTTTTGCCGTCTCAAGTCGGATTTGAGAACTTTGTCGTTGATGGAGAACCAAAATATCGATCTGCATCACGTCCAGCAGGGGCTACAGCTGTGATGGCAGTGCTAGCCCCAACCCAGTGCAAGCTGCTGACTGGGCCAGCAGCAGCCTCTGCACAGCTCTTGTTGGCAATTGCTGCCTTCAGCGGCCTTGTGTACAAAAGGTCTGCATGTGCTTCGATGATGCAGCGTGACTGCTTTGACTGCAATACAGAGTTCAGGCGGTTGCATATAGGTCACTTGAACATCCGCAACGACCGTACAAGGTATGGAGCATGGATGTCAGCAAGCAAGTGGTGTCATCAGCGGCTGCTCATGTCTGTGGTATGGGAATAAGACTACTGATTGCTCCAGTTGTCATGCCTAGCATCAGAGTTGATACCAATTCATGCAGGAATGATCATTGCTGTTTTGGCGTCACGGGCACAAGCTCATGAGGTTTCATCATGTGCATGGTGCGCAAACCAACTTGTCCTCTTCCCTGAACACACCTGCTCACTCGAGCATGTTGCCTGACAACAAATACCAACCAGGCTAGCAATTTGGCCCAGCAAACTTGCAGGTATTTTGTAGCTTTTTCATTTGACACGACGCTGGGTGTCAGCATTGCTATAATCTTTCACAAAGCAGCTGTGAAATGGGCAAAACAGATAGCCTCTAGACAAGGGCCTGAAGACATGAGCTGGCAAAAAGCATTGGCAGAATGTGGGAGCTACGGTGAGCTGCTGCTGGACTTTGCAGCAGCCTTGCTCCCCAGCTGCTGATATGCTTTGAATGCTGTGCTTCAGCTTGAGTGGATGTGCTACAGGAGATCCTCCTTCCTTCAAACGGTTTTACATTCAGCTAGCAGAGTTCAGTGTGGCAGTCATCATAGGTCGGGTCATATGTGGTTCCTTGGTAACAATTCTCCACTGCAGCTACATAACTTTGTTTTGGCCTGCATAGCAAGCTTGATGATTGACTGGTATGCAACACTGCAACATGCAGCAGTCACAGTCTTGATTTGTCTTTGCAGGTGATATTAGGCCGGGGTGTACTGATCCATGTGGCAGCACTATTAGATAATCTGTTTTATGGGCACCCTACAGCGCTGCTGTACTTTGTGATGGTGATGTGCCCATTATGCATGAACCTTGTTCAGGTGTGCCCTGCTATTGTTGCACCTGGATGGCTGTTTTGTGGTGTGCAAACATGCATGCATTCTGGGCATAGGCTGTGTATGAGTTTGAATTGAGTGTCGTGCATGTGTTGTCAGTTTTGAGCCAGCAACTAACAGCCTGCATGCAACAGCTCGAATCAGTGCTCAAGCCATGTGGATGCTGACTCTGAGTTCTTGCCTCCCAGGCACTTGTTCAAGATGCTGTCCTCAAGTTCAAGAAAGATGGCAAGTCATCTCCCAAGACACAGCAGAGCTTAGAATCTGACAGTCAGCATCTGCTGAGTCCTCGCAACGCATCAGCAGCTGGGACATCACAACAAACGAGAAGCAGCCCTGTCATGGATGGCCGTAATATTCAGCAAGTCTAACCGTTTAAACATCATTGATGAACATCAAATTTGTGAATGAACATGTACCGTCTGATTTGACGACACAACTGACACTGTCTGACAGGCCCTGCGTAGGCTTTGACAGGCCCTGTGTAGGCTTTGACAGCGTATTCTGTTTTGCTGCTTTTGAATCATGTTGACATTAGAGAGAGTGAGGCATGCTGTTTTCATGCAAGGCCGAAGCGCGTTTTCATCATGAATGTGCGTATGACAGCCTTCGGATGGACACGTTCAATCCACGCTGGACAACGCCAGAAGCTTTATCCATGACTAAAGATCTTGCGTGATAGCCCCATGCCTGCCGATCACATGATCGTGGACAGACTTGACACAGCTGTACGTAACCCGTGATAACGATGCGTACAGTCGCGGCACGCAGCGTGCGGAATTCTGGCTAAACTTCATGTACATGGACGGTCATGTTGCCCACCTGCCATTGAGACCTACTCGACCTTTGATTGCAGCCTTGCTGGTTGCACACAGTTCGTCATCATCTGCAGTTTGTCTTTGGAAACTTTCAGTAACTTTTGGCAGAGTTTGCTGCGTGCAGAGCGCGTAGCTTGAGGCTACAGATCAGGAGTTCGCAGGTGATGCGGCTTCAACCTTTTCAGCCCTTTCCATCTTCTGACGCTGTGTCCTAGGCATCCCGCCTTGGAACAACCTTTCTTCATTATTGCAAGGTGCGAATCACTAGCTGTTTATGACCGTCATACTGGAGCTTTCGACGGTTCTAATGCGTCTGCTGCCTGTGAAGTGCCGCCGGGCCTGTCGAAAGATGTACGTGTTGTGACGTCTATTTTGCAACCCTTTCTTTGCAGTATGCGCACTTTAGACGCGATTAAGCAAGTGCCTCACAGACCACTTTTTAGGTTGTATCTTGTACGGCACATGAACGCATCCTCTTGCGTTTCGCTCACCCTTCAGCCTTGATGAAGCTGGCGCTGTCCAAAGTCTTTTGAGTTCACGCACTCTTATCAGCAGATTTGGCTGTCCTTGGCTGCAGTCCAGTCCTGTTCAGGTAGCACAATTTCTGATAGCTCAATACTAGGATGGCAGTGCAGGTAGTGACCATACAGGATTGTGGACTTCCTTACTGATGGCCAGCTTTGAGGTCAGTGCAGACTTCAGTAGTACATGGGGACCGCCTCTGCTAAACACGGTAGGTTTGTGTGAGTACATGCATTTGACAGTACGTGTGTTGGAATTATGCTGCTGCTGCTGCTCGTCGCACGTCTGGTTTTGAGCCTGACTTTAAATCCCATGTCCTGCAGCAAATAACTCCCCAGAGGCCAGCAGATCCATCAGCATATCTGGACCCACCCCCTGGGTTTCCCAAAACTGTGGGCAAGGCTCAGAGCAACAGTCCAGACGATGTACTGGCGTCAAATTTTGGGCGCAAGCTTCATGTCGATGATGCACCTTCAGGTGCGTAAACAGTTATGCCCAGTACGTCAGTGCCATGCGAAATGCACCTTGTTATACACATTGTCATGCTACTCTCTGTCATGGCGATTTTTTCCCTTGTAGGCAACAGGATGCATGCGTCTCAGTCTGCTCAGCGGCTAGGATCTTCTGGAGACGCGTCCACTTCAGGCGGACCATCTGGTGACAGCGAGGCTAGCAGTCAAGCAACCAGTAGAAATCAGCAACAGCTGCCACATGCTGGCGCAATGACTGCCAGTAGCAGCACCAACAGCCTGAACAACCTGCCAATAATGCAGCCACCGCAGCATGACCTGTCACGTCGTCAGCATGATGAAGACATTTTCAGCATTGTTGGTGGTTGTGAATTAGGAGTAGACTCGCGCCAGCATCCTTTGCAGCAGGCGAACAATGCATCCACCAATTCTTTAGGCAGTGCAGCAGGCCTTCCAAACTCTAGTAGTGTTGGGAATCTGAGCCGCACGGGAGATGGGGCTACTGAGGAGCAACCTTCTCGAATAATTTTTGTGAGGGGTCTGGATGCTACAGTATCTGATGAGGCGTTAGTACATATGTTCGAGGTATGTGCACCACCGCATGCATCTGAATGCAGTTTTAATGCGGCCTTCTGAGTGGCAGTTTTCGCTCAGTGCTGCATCTTGCATGTGGTACAGACACCTGGCATGTGCAGTTTAGCCCCTGCATTTGTCAACCATCCTTGTATATCATATTGTTTGCTGCTGCAAGTGGTATTCATATGCAATGGCATACATAATGACTCTGCTGAGCCCTGTTGTGAACATGTGCAGGCGTATGGTGAGATCAGGTCTTTGTACACAGCTTGCAAGCCTCGTGGCTTTGTTGTGCTGTCCTTCTATGACCTGCGGGCGTCCTGCCTGGCTATCCATGCCCTGCAAGGAGCACGCGTCGGCACCGGCAACTTGCACATCAGCTTCTCCACCCCCAAGGACAACATGGGAGATAAGGATGCGCATCAAGGTAGACCTTCATGTCTTGCTGCCTGCCCAAGCTTATCAATATATCACCTCATCTGTATGGCTGCTTTGAGAGCATCAACTCTGTCATCTTGCTGCCTGGTACCTGTACTTTCCAAGCTTCCTGTACTTTCCAAGCTTCCTGCCTTCAGGAACACCACCTGTTTGCTGTAGGCCAATGCATGAGATGCAGGTGAGTGCTGATATGCTGATGTACTGCGAATGTGCAGGCACTGTCACTGTCTTCAACGTGGCTGCAACAGCTACCCCATACCAGCTGGCTGAGCAGTTTGCACTGTACGGTGACGTCAAGGATGTGCGTGAGGACCCTCAGATACAGGGCTGCTGGTTGGTGGAGTACTATGACATCCGCCATGCCACGACTGCCTTCAAGTCTTTGAGCAGGAGCAGCAGCATGCACGCTACTCTGCCAGTGGTGAGTGAGACGACAGCCAGTCAGGCTCCTCAGCAGCCGCTGCGCAATGTCCAGTCCAGCCACGTGCTGCACAGCGAGTATGGCAGCAGCAACCAGCTGCAGGCTGATGACTCGTGGCAAGGCCCACGTAGCTGGGACAATAAGACTGGAGCTGCCTTCCAGGAGCATCTCGCATCTTTGATGCTGCAGCGCAATGGTGAGCACCTGCATGGCTGAGCCCTTGCATTGCTGAGCCCTTGCATTGCTGAGCACTTGCATTGCTGAGCACTTGCATTGCTTCTGCCATTGCAGACACTGCACACTGTTGTGTGTGTTGCACCTTGAATTGTCTGATTAACTTTTAGAAGTCAGCATTGAGACATGCCAACTGTTTTTGGCAAATCTGTGAACAGCGTAGTGATGACTTGATGTTATGAATTGACATGTCTCAGGCTGAATATTCATTGGCAGCAGCAGTGCAAGCACTGACGCCAGGCCTCTCCCTTGGCTTTCATTCATCTGAGTCAGCAACACATGTCTTCTGTATGACTTGCAGGTTTGAATGGCAACGGCCAGCAACAGGACTTCAGCAGAGGCCTGAACGCCAACCACCTGGGCTCTGGCGACATGTCAGAATACCTACAGCAGCAGGGCCTGCTGCAACAAGGCTACTCCAGCAATGGTCAAGTGCAGCCCAACAGCCTGGAAGCTCTCCTGCGCAACACAGCTCTGGTGCAGCAGCTACAGAACAATGCTGGTGGGATGTCTCAGAGCGCCAGCAGCAACAGCCTGGCAGGGCAGTATGCACAGGAGCCTCAGATGCGTGCAAGTGGCAGCAGTGGTAACTTGAGCATGGGGGGCAACAGCCCTCCACAGCTGTCCTCAAACCATGGCTCTCAATCAGGCTCAGCTGTCAAGCTTGGGTGGGATTGATGGGCAGTACGGCTTGGGCAGGCGCGCTCCTGGGGGCATGAGCATGAGCACTGGAGATCTTGCTGCGCTCTACGAGGCTGCTCAGGTACACCGTCAAATCTTGATGTTTCCTTGACTTTCCTGGATTGAGCATGATGTGCTGTCTGTTATCAGTGCATATCAAGCTGAAGCATCATTACATTGTTTATTGCACCTCATTTTAAAGCGTTGCCAGGCAAGACAAGAGTAGTGCGGCATTGTTTTTGTGTTGAGCTCAGGTTGAGTTGTGATTTTCACTTGTTGATACATATGATGTTCATGCCCTGGCAGCTCTGAGTAATTTCAGCCCATGTTGAAGAGGTCTTCATGCCTTTATGCTGTGTGTGTATTGCAGCTGACTGGCTCTCAGGCAGACCTGGTGGCAGCAGCAAGCAGCGGCAATCTGCAGGCCCTCAACAGCATGAGCACTGGCAACCTCACAGGCTTGGGCAGCAACGGGTCTCTCTCACAGAGCCAGGTATGGCCTCGTCTGTTACCAGTATGTACCACAGTAGATATTCCCAGGCCATGTCTTGTAATCACTAGGCTATATCCTGCTCTTGTTCATGGCCATCTTGCTGCGTTGTTTATGGCCATCCTCTGTGTTCAGCCATGCGTCATGGCTGTTGCTGATTGTGTCAATTGCCTAGCAGCACCCAATGTTTGGTGTTGCCTGGCTGCAGAGCGCCAACAACCTACTGAACAGATATAGGGGCAGCGACACCAACCTGTACCAGCGCAACCTGGAGTCTCAAGCGCTGATGGCCCAGCAGCAAGCTCTGGGGCTGGGCTTGCAAGGCCTGTC
>JAABUK010008626.1_pt1 | contig 14209 bp, 14 predicted proteins | sample 5559141 | NCBI WGS metagenome assembly JAABUK01 (sample SAMN10711869, study PRJNA513367) | rock metagenome | isolation source: Antarctica rocks | place: Antarctica: Victoria Land, Pudding Butte nord | collected 2016-01-03
CCGTTGCGCCGTCTACAACGGCGCGCTCGGTTCCGGCTTCGGCCACCTCTTCGGGCCAGCTCCCTCCCAGCCGCACCCGTCACTGGTAGAGGCGGCGTAACCGCCCCCAATCTCTGGACAGTCCCGGCGGCAAGCACCAGGATGCCATGCGACTGCCCGACCTCGGCCAAGCCGGACCGCAGCCCGGCCAAGGTCTCGCGCGCCTCGGCAAAGCTGGTCGAGGGCGGCGTGGACACCTCGACCTGCGACTGCAGCAGCTCGCGCTCCACCCGCGGCAGGCGGGTGCGGGCGGCCTCATGGAACGCCTTGACCGTCCGCCGGGGCGTGCCGCGCGTCTCGGCGTCCGCGAGGAAGTACTCCTCCTCGATGCCGAACTGGTAGGTCTGGTTCATGGCGTCTCCGGTGGATGGACGGCTGCAGCGCCATGGCCTGCGAAGGTGCCTAAGCAGGCTTGCGCGCCATGTCGCACAGACGGCCCGTGGCCGGGCAGGGTGCGCAAGCCTGCTTCGCTTTTGACCTGCACACAAATCTCAGGGGTTTGCTGGGATATCTGGTCCCGGGGTGCAGCCGAACGTCGGGCTGCCACCTGATCTCGGAACCAAAATCAATGCCGCGCCAACTTTAATTTGCGGCCCTATTTTGATGCGATGGCTGCACCATGGGATCGGCCGCCGCGAGAGTGACTTTGGAACACGTCGCACGGGAGGTTTGCGTGTCCATCGCTACCGTGGACCGCGCCATCAACGGCCGTCCCGCAATCAAGCGTTCCTGTTCTGCTTCGTCCTGCCCACCGGCGGCACCAGCTTCGTCGAATTTCGGTCCGAGCAGGTCCGGCTGACCGCGGAGTGGATGGCGCCGCAGCGGGCCTACATCGGGACAGTGATGGTGGACAGGCCCTAGTGCCAGACCCGTGCGGACACGTCAGCGATCCGGCTCGTCGCTTCCTCGACCGAGCCGACCGCCACGGTCCAGCCGCGGCAGTCCGGCACCGCCCGGTCCTCTCTCAGCGACAGCCAAAGGTGTCCCACCGCCCGGTGCATGGTCCAGGTCGCACGGGCGGAAACGGCGTCAACAAGGGCGACCTCATCAGCGAGTGCGGCCCCGGCCGACGCAACGGTGACCGCAAGCTTGTTCGCCTGGCCCCAGTGGGTGAGGTATGCGATCTCAGCCGGAGTAATCTCGGCAGGGTCAACGTCGGACGTGGTGGCGGACATGGCGGGCCTCTTTTGCAGTCCCGCTAGAAAGCACGGCGCGGCCCAATGCCTCACGCCATGTTCAGTCAGGTTAAGTCACGCCAACGGCTCCCCATTTTGACCGTTCCTCGTCAGGCGCATCACGACTGACTGAGCCTGACGAAGCAGCGGCCTTTGAATTCCTCGAACGTCGCGACCCCGCCGTCACGCCGACACAGCACTCCTCACTGCCGGGGCACGGCTTTGCGACGCAGCCTGCGCCAAGGCCGGACGCATCGCATGCAGACCGGTCGCAGCCTCGAACGCCGCGCCGATGCGCAGCACGGTCGCCTCGTCGAAGGCGCGCCCGACGATCTGCATCCCCAGCGGCAGGCCGGTGGCCGAGAACCCCGTCGGCACCGAAAGCGCCGGGTTGCCGGTGACGTTGAACGGCATGGTCTGAATGGGCCAGTTCGGCAGGATGCCGGGCACGAAGTCATCGAACCGCGGCGCCGGCGCCAGGGCCGTGGCCGTGATCAGCGCGTCGTAGGTCAGCAGCTGCCGGTTCACCGCCACCGCCAGCTCGCGCCGCAGCCGCATCGCCTGGTGCAGGTCCGCGCTGGTGATGAAAGCGCCCAGCACCATCCGCATGTAGGTCAACAGCGCGAAATCCAGCGGGCGCTGCTGGAAGTCCTGCTCGTGGATCGCATAGGCCTCGGCGAACATAATGACCCGGCCGCAGGCGTTGAACTGCTCGTAGGGGGGCAGCGTGACCTCCTCGACCACTGCGCCCAGGCGGGACAGGGTTTCCGCCGCCTGGTCAATGGACGCCGCCACCTCCGGCGACAGCCCCTCGGCGTCCCGGTAGAAATGGCGCGGCAGGCCGATCCGCAGCCCCTCCACCCCGTCCCGCAGCCCGGCGCGGTAGTCGGGCACCGGCAGGTCCACGCTGGCCGGGTCCAGCTTGTCGTAGCCGGCGATCACCTGCAGCGCGACCGCGCTGTCCTCCACCGTCCAGCTCAGCGGCCCGCAATGGTCCAGCGTGGTGGACAGCGGGAACACGCCGCGGCGGGACACCAGCCCATAGGTCGGCTTCAGCCCGACCGTGCCGCAATACGCCGCAGGTCCGCGTATGGACCCGCCGGTGTCGGACCCCATCGCCATCCGCACCAGCCCGGCCGCCACCGCCGCGCCAGAGCCGGACGAGGAGCCATCGGGGATATGCTCCGGGTTCCACGGGTTGCGCGCCGGCGGGAACGGCAGGTCGAACGACGGGCCGCCCAGCGCGAACTCGTGCGTGGCGACCTTGCCCAGCAGCACGCCGCCCTGCGCGCGGAACCGTGCCGCGACCACGCTGTCCCGCTCCGGCACATTGTCCAGGCGCAGCTTGGAGTGGCAGGTCGTGCGTATGCCCGCGGTGTCGTAGATGTCCTTCAGCGCATAGGGCACGCCCTGCATCGGCCCGCGGTCCACCCCGGCGGCGAAGTCCCGGTCGGCCGCGGCCGCGTCGGCGCGGGCACGCTCGGCGGTCACGGTGATGAAGCTGTCAATGGCCGGGTCAATGGCGGCGATGCGGGCCAGCGCGTCCTCGGCCAGCGCCACGGATGTCACCGTGCCGTCGCGCAGGCGGGCGCCGGCCTCGGCGATGGAAAGCTCGTGCAGCTCCACCCTACAGCCCCCGCGTGACGCTGAGGATCGAGTAGGTGCTGGCCGGCTCGTGCGTCGCGTCGCGCGGCTGGCGCAGCAGCGCCTGCATCTTCCGCAGATCCTTGAACCCCTCCAGCAGGGTCGCCTTCCGGTCCCCGGGGATGTCCAGCCCGGCGTAGCGCGCCAGCATCTCCATTTCGCCCATCAATGCCGTGTCGTCGCTCATATCCGATATCCTCCAATGGTGGGCCGGCGCTTATGCCAGTCCGTGTCGCGCTGGTAGGCGTCGCCAGCCCGCAGCAGCAGCGCCTCCGCGAATGGCCGTGCCGCGAGCTGCAGGCCGATGGGCAGCCCGTTCGGGTCGAACCCGCACGGCACGCTCAGCGCCGGCAGGCCGAGGTAGTTGAACGGCCGCGTGTTGGCGGAGATGCCCAGCGCCACGGCCTCCGTCCCCGGCGGCCCGAAGTCTATGTCCGTCTCCGCCAACGTCGGCAGGCAGGTGCGTATGGTGGGCGAGGCCAGCACGTCCACCTGGCCGAACACCTCGGCGGCGAAGGCGCGCAGCACCGGGCCGCGGCGGCTCAGCGCCTCGACGTAGTAGGTGCCGGGGATCGCGTAGCCCGCGAACACCCGCGCATTGATGTGGGTCGCAAGGTCCTGCGGACGCTCCCGCATCGAGGCGGCATGGATCGTCGCCGCCTCCACCCGCGACACGACGGCGACGTAGGCCGTCACCGCGTCCATCAGCGGCAACGGCAGGCGCACCAGCGTCGCGCCGCGCCCGGCCAGCACCTCCAGCGCCGCCTCGAACGCCGCCAGCACCGGCGGGTCCACGCCGTCCAGGAAGTAGGTCTGCGGCACGCCCACTCGCACCCCGCGCAGGTCGCCGTTCAGCCCGGCCTCATAGTCCGGCACCGGCACGTCCGCGCTGGTCGGGTCGTGCCCGTCATGGCCGGCGATGACGCTCATCACCCGGGCGCAGTCCCGGGCACCGCGGGTCAGCGGCCCCACGTTGTCGGCCGAGAACGACAGCGGCATCACGCCATAGCGGCTGACCCGCGTCTGCGTCGGCTTCAGCCCCGTCACCCCGTTGGCGCTCGCCGGCAGCCGTATGGACCCGCCGGTGTCCGATCCCAGCGCAGCATAGGTGAACCGCGCCGCCAACGCCGCGCCGGACCCGCTGGACGAACCGCCGGTGACGTAGGGCGGGTTCCAAGGGTTGCGGCAGTCGCCGTAGTGCCGGTTGTGGCCGGTGCCGTTCTGCGCATACTCCGCCATGTTCAGCCCGGCGAACGCGAAGGCCCCGGCGTCGGCCAGCCGCGCGATCACCGTCGCCGTCACTTCCGGCACGAAGTCGCGCCGTATCTCCGACCCGCAGGTCGAGATGCGCCCGGCCTGGTAATACATGTCCTTGTGCGCCAGCGGCAGGCCATGCAGCGGACCCGGTGCAGTGCCCCTCGCCAGCGCCGCATCCGCCGCCCGGGCCGAGGCATAGCCGCCCTCCCGGTCCACCCAGATCGTCGCGTTCACCTGGGCCTCGTGCGCGTCCAGCTCCGACAGGCATGCCTCCAGTAGCGCGACGGAGGTGACCTCGCGCTTGCGTATCGCCTCCGCCGCATCCACCAGCGACAGGTCGGCCAGGTCTAGCACCGTGCTCATGGCATGTGCTCCGGCGCCGCGGTCTCCAGCAGCGCCGCCTCAAAGCTCGACGGCTCGTCCTCGAACCGCAGGGTGCCGCGCTGGGCCTCGAAGTCTGTGATGATCTTGCGCAGGTCGGCCACCATGCGCAGCGCCGCCTCGTTCGGCGGCGCAACGCCGTGCCAGGTGGCGATCATCGCCACCGTCGCGTCAACGAATGGGTCGTCTGGCATGGGTCCTCCTTCAGTGCTGATGCCAACCGTATTCGAGCCCCACCCCCGTCATTGTGAGGAGCGCAGCGACGCGGCAATCCAGAGGCCGAAAGAACGGCGCCCGCCGCCCCTGGCTTGCCACGCCCCAAGCGGCTCGCAATGACAAGGGTCAGGCCGAAAGACGGTTGGCCCTATGCCGCCTGCGCCGCCCGGCGGCCCAGGCGCTCGATCACCATGTCCGTGTCCATCAGGTCGGTGAACGACAGATACAGCGAGATCAGCGACGCATCGTGCTCCGCCGGCGTCATCGCGGCGTTGCCGTCGCTGATCATCACCACCCGGAAGTTCGTCATCATGGCATCACGCGCCGAGGACTCGCAGCAGACGTTGGTGACGGTGCCGGTGATCAGCACGGTGTCGAAGCCACGCGCCCGCAGCCGCTCCGGCAGGCCGGACGCGCCGGGCAGGAAGGCGCTGTAGCGGTATTTCAGCACTACCTCGTCCTCCGGCCGAACCTCCAGCGCCGGCCACAGCGCATGGCCCGGCGTGCCCTCGGACATCGCGGCCGCGCGGCGGCGGCGTCCTTCCGGGGTCGCCATGTCCTGCATGACGGACCATTCACGGGCGCTGTCGGCGTTGAAGGTGTTCTTGATCCAGAACACACCGCCCCCGGACATGCGCACCGCCGCGGCCAGGCGGTTCACCTCCGGCACAATACCGCGCGCCGCCGGGCAGACGGCATGGCCGACCGCGTCATCCATGAAGCCGTTCTGCAGATCCACCACGACCAGGGCAGTGCGGGCCGGGTCCAGGATGTCGAACGGGTGCGGCGTGCCACGCCGGGCCACGACGCGGTCCACCACAGACTGCGGCAGGTTCACTCCGTTCATGCGTGGACTCCGTGTTGCGAAGCGCCGGGGTGCGAAGGACCGGGTTGCGGGGCACCAGAGTGCGAGGCGCTGGGATGCGGAGGGCCAGCGCGCAGTACATCGGCCACACGCAAGCAGCGCGCCATGCGGCCCGGCGCGGGATAGACCGGGTCCGGGAACCCCTGCCGACAGGCCGGCATCGCCCAGGCGCAGCGCGGCGCGAAGCTGCATCCCGGCGGCAGGTGGCGCAGGTCGGGCGGGCTGCCGGGGATCGCCGCAATGTCCTCGTCCGGCGCCTGGTCATGCACGGTGGAGGCCATCAGCCCGGCGGTATAGGGATGCGCCGGCGCCCGCAGCACGTCGGCCACCGGCCCCTCCTCCACCACGCGGCCGGCATACATCACCGCCACCCGGTCCGCGATCTCTGCCGCCACGCCGAGGTCGTGGGTAACGAAGATCGTGCCCATGCCCAGCTCCTGCTGCAGCCGGCGCAGCAGGATCAGCACCTGTATCTGCACGGTCGCATCCAGCGCGGTCGTCGGCTCGTCGGCCAGCAGCAGCCGCGGGCCGCAGCTCAACGCGATGGCGATCATGGCGCGCTGCCGCAGCCCGCCGGACAGCTCATGCGGATAGGCGTCCAGGCGCCGGGCCGCGGCAGGAACCTTCACCAGCTCCAGCATCTCCAGCGCCCGGGCGCGCACCTCCGCCCGCGTGCCGCCCTTGTGGCGGCGGATCATCTCGGTCAGGTGCTGGCCGATGGTGTAAACCGGATCGAGCGCCGTCATCGGCTCCTGGAACACCATCGAGACGGTGCCGCCGCGGAAGCTGCGCAGCGCGCCGCCGTCCAGCGCCATCACGTCCTCCCCGGCAACGGTGACGCGGCCGGCGACCTGCGCCCGCTTGGGCAGCAGCCGCATCAGCGCCCGCAGCGTCACCGATTTGCCGGAGCCGGACTCGCCCAGCAGGCACAGCACCTCGCCCGCGCGCAGGTTGAAGGTGGCGCCGCTGACCGCGTTCACGGTGGCCTCACGCCCGGTGAAGCAGACGGACAGGTCCTGCACGTCCAGCAGCGGCGGGCCTGCGATCCCGTTCATCGGGCCGCCGTTCATCGGGCTGCCATTCATCGCCCCGTCCATCACGCCGTCCCCGCCAAGCTGTGCCCCGACGCCGGGTCGGTCATGTGGCAGGCCGCAACGTGGGAGGCGCGGTCCCTCCACTCTCCCAGCACGGGTGCATTGGCCTCGCAAACCGCCTCCGCATGGGAGCAGCGGGTGCGGAACCGGCAGCCGGAGGGCGGCGCGATCGGGCTGGGCGGGTCGCCGACGATAGGCGGGGCCTCGATCCGCCGGGTGCTGTCCATGGACAGGCGGGAGCCGAGCAGCGCGCGGGTATAAGGATGGCGCGGCGTGGCGAACAGTTCCGCCGCCGGACCCAGCTCCACCACCTGGCCCAGATACATCACCAGCACCCGGTCGCTGATATAGCGCACGACGTTCAGGTCGTGGCTGATGAACAGGTAGGTCAGGTTCAGCGTGCGCTTCAACTGGCGCAGCAGGTTCAGTACCTGGGCCTCGACCGACTTGTCCAGCGCCGACACCGCCTCGTCCAGGATCACCATGCGCGGACCCATTGCCAGAGCGCGGGCGATGTTGACCCGCTGCTTCTGGCCGCCCGACAGCTCGTGCGGGTAGCGCGGGCCGAACAGGTCCGGGCGCAGCCCGACCTTGACCAGGATGTCCTGCGCGACCCGACGGGCCTCGGCGCGGCCGGCGCCGTTCACCATCGGGCCAAACGCGACAGAGTCCTGCACCGGCATCCGCGGGTTCAGCGACGAGTAGCTGTCTTGGAACACCATCTGCACCTGCCGGCGCAGCTGCGCGACGGTGATGCCGCCCGGGGCGTTTACCACCTCCCCGTCGAACACCAGCTCGCCGGCGTCGGGGCGGACCAGGTGCAGCAGCAGCCGGGCCAGGGTGGACTTGCCGCAGCCGGATTCGCCGACGACGCCCAGGGTTTCCCCCTTGAACAGGGTAAACGAAACGCCGTCCACGGCACGCACCACGGCGCCCTGCCAGCCCTTGACCCGGAAGTGGCGCTGCAGGCCGCTTGCGATCAGCATCGGCTGCGCCGGCCCGCCGCGGTCACGGGCGTCCACATGCGGGTCGGCCAGAGTCGCGCTCATTCCGGAGGCCTCCCGTCAGCGCCTGTCCAACCCTCATTGCGAGCCGCACTTGCGGCTTGGCAATCCAGGGGCCGGCAGCACTGCGCTTGCGGCCCCTGGTTGCCGCGCCGCTGCGCCCCTCGCAATGACGTGGAACGGTCAGGGCAAGACATCCGCATCATTCCCGCACGTCCATCGCGGCGCGCGCGCCGTCGCTGACCAGGTTGAAGCAGATAGAAGTCACGAAAATCGCCGCCCCCGGCAGGGCGCAGCCGATGGGGTCCACATACAGCGACTGCCGCAGCGTGCTCAGCATCAGGCCCCAATCCGGCTCCGGCGGCTGCACCCCCAGCCCCAGGAACGACAGGCCGGAGGCGAGCAGGATGCTGACGCTGACCAGGCTGGAGGCATAGACGAACACCGGCCCAAGCACGTTGCCCAGGACGTGGTGCCGGATGATCGTCAGCGTGCCGGCGCCGCTGGCCCGCGCGGCCTCGATGTAATCCAGATTCTTGACCTGCGCCGTCGCGGTCTCGGCCACGCGGCACATGGCGGGGATGAACACCAGGCTCAGCGACAGGATGCCGTTCGCGATGCCGCCGCCCATCGCGCCCGAGATCGCCACCGCCAGCAGGATGGAGGGGAAGGCGTAGAACACGTCCATCGTCCGCATGATCGCCGCGTTGGCGAACCGCCCGGCGAACCCACCGACCACGCCGAGCGTGCCGCCGATCACCACCGCTACCAGCACCGGCGCAAACCCCATCAGCAGGGAGATGCGCCCGCCGTAGATCAGCCGGCTCATCATGTCGCGGCCCAGCTCGTCGGTGCCCCAGGGATGCCCGCGCCAGCCGAACGGCTTCAGCCGGCCGATGACGCTCTGCTGATACGGATCGAACGGCGCCACCAGCGGCGCGAACACCGCCAGCAGCAGGATGGCCAGCACTACTGCGCCAAATCCAAGCGTCACCCAGTCCCGGCCCAGCCGGCGCAGCACCGACCGCCAGTAGCCGCGCACCCGGGTAGCCGGCGCCCCGTCGAGCGTACCGTCCGTCGCCTCGTCCGGGACCGCCCCGGCGGTGACCGCCCTCATGCCCGGCGTATCCGCGGGTCGAGCACCGCTTGCAGCAGGTCCACAACCAGGTTGGTGGCGACGAACACCAGCGCCAAGGCAAGGATCGTCCCCTGCAGCACCGGGATGTCGCGGTTGATGATGGCCTTGTTCAGCAGGAAGCCGCTGCCAGGCCAGGTGAACACCGTTTCCACCAGGATCGAGCCTCCCATCAAGTAGCCGAATTGCAGCCCCATCACCGCCAGCACCTGCGGCGAGGCGTTCTTGAGCACGTGCCGGATCACCGCGCCCTCACCCAGCCCCATCGCCCGCAGCGTGGTGACGAAGTCCTGCCCGCGCACCTCCGCCACCGCAGCGCGCGTGGTACGGGCGATGATCCCGATGGGGATCATGGTCAGGGTGACCACCGGCAGCACCAGGAACCGGGCGTCGCGCCAGTCAAGCAGGCTGAACGCCCCCGACCCCGCCTGGCCCATGCCGCTGGCCGGCAGCACCATGAACTCGACCGCGAACAGGATCACCAGCACCAGGCCAAGCCAGTAGTTCGGCAGGCTGACGCCCACCACTGCGGCGCCGGTCACGATCCGGTCTACGATGCCACCCGGGAAGCACCCGGCCAGCGCGCCCATCGCATAGCCCACGGCGAACGACATCGGCACCGCGAACAGCGCCAGGATGCCGGTGTTGGACAGGGAGCCGACCACCTCCAGCACCACCGGGCGCTGGGTGGAGATGGACCGGCCGAAATCGCCGTGCAGCACGTGCCACAACCAAATAGCGTACTGCACCGGGATCGGCCGGTCGAAGCCGTAGGCGTGCTTCACAACGGCAATCGTCTCCGCCGTCGCGTCCGGCGGCAGCACGGTCTGCAGCGGGTCGCCCGGCGCAAGATAGACCAGGGAGAAGCACACGATGCTGACCCCGATCGCGATGGGGATCGCGAACAGGATGCGACGGATGATGTAGCCGAACATGGCGCCCTCCTAGCTTGGCCTTGTCAGGCCAACTGCCCTCACCCTCCCCCTGTCATTGTGAGTCGCGCATGCGGCGTGGCAATCCAGGGGCCGACGGGACTGCTCCTTGCGGCCCCTGGATTGCCGCGTCGCGTCGCTCCTCGCAATGACGGGCGCCGGGCCGGGAGACAGGTGAGCTCCGAAGGCGTTGAGCACTGCCTGCCTGCCCGCGTCACGGCGAGACGCTGATCGGCGTCAGGTCCTGGAACCAGTTCTGCGCCTGCACGAAGCCGTGCACCTTGGGCGACAGCGCCCGCGGGTTGAGATCGTGCACGACAAAGATCATCAGCGCCTGCTCGGACTCGTACTCGTGCAGCTTCGTCAGCAGGTCCATCCGCTTCTCCGGGTCGAACTCCTCGAAGATCTGCTTGACCAGCGCATCCGCCTCCGGCGTGCCGAAGTGGCCCCAGTTGCTGCCGGCAGGCGACCAGTAGGCGGTGCTGACCGGCTTGATGATGGCGCTCACCGGATCGAGCAGCCCGCGCGACGCGTTCATGCCATCCACGTTCGGATACTTCGGCACGCCGGACCGGCTGACGTCGAGCAGCGCGTTCCAGTCCATGACGTTCAGTGTCACCTGGAACCCGGCGTCTTCCAACTGCTGCTTGACCAGCTCGTTCATCGGCAGCGACTGCATCTGGCCGGAGCCGGAGGTCGAGATCGCGAGCGTCACCTTGCACGGCAGGCAGTTCGCCTCTTTGAGAAGGGCGCGCGCCTTGGCCACGTCGTAGGGGTAGGTCATCGGATGGCCGTAATAGGGCAGCGACGGCGGCACCTCGGCGTATTCCGGCGTCGCCATGCCGCCGACCAGCTCCACCACGTCGTCCCTGTTGATCGCGTGGTTGGCGGCCCGGCGCACCCGCAGGTCGGTGAACGGCCCTCGGGTGAAGTTCAGGATATAGGGCCAGTTGTGCGGGTAGGTGTTGGTGATGATCTGCATCCCCGCCCGCTTCAGCACCGGGACGGCATCAGGGGACGGAGCCTCGACGAAGTTCACCTGCCCCGACAGCAGCGAAGCCGTGCGCGTCGCGGCCTCCGGCATCGGCAGCAGGATCAGCTTGTCCTGCTTCGGCACCCGCGCCTTGTCCCAGTAGGCGGTGTTCGGCGCCAGCTCCATGCGCTCATGCGCCGTGGCACTGGTGAAACGATAGGGCCCGGTGCCCGAGGGCTGCGCGGCGTAGGCGTCCCAGTTCAGGTTCAGCGCCTCGGCCCGGCAGCGGCTGATCATCAGCACATACGACATGTCGTAGGGAAAGAGGGACTCTTCGAACTTGGTAGTGATGGCGACGGTGTGGTCGTCCACCTTCTCGATGCCGTCGAAGTTGGTGAGGTAGGCGCGGGACAGCGCAAACTGCTGGATGAAGAACTGCGGCGCCTTCTGGTCGCTGATCCGTTTGAAGTTCCAAACCACGTCGTCGGCGTTGAAGTCGCAGCCGTCGTGCCACTTCACGCCCTGGCGCAGGGTGAACAGCCAGCGCTTATGGTTGGCCGGGTCAACGTGCCACTCGGTCGCGAGGCCGGGCTTGATGTCCGAGGACTTATCGGACTTCGACAGGTCCCAGTTGATGAGGGCGTCATACAGGTTCCAACCGACGAAGCGGAACCCCTCGAAGCCCTGGTCGGGGTTGCCGGTGGTGACGGGCAGGTCGCCGGCGGTCATGGCGACCGTCAGGACGCCTGCTGCATGGGCTGGTTGGGCCGCCAATGGGAGAGTGGCCACTGCCATGCCGGCCAGGGCCAGGGTCCGTAGGACGTTGAGATGATATTTCCGCTGCATCATGCCTCCGCGACCAGAACGCCCGGTGTGCGCTCAATCAAACTGTAGATTGATGCCTAAAGATCATGCAACACAAAACTACTGCGCTACAATATGCAAATTTTTGGGCTTATGCTTGCGTCACATCTAGAATTGGTTATATTACAGGCATATGCTTTTTAGTTATGCCTATTTATTATACATGCGTAGGTTCCGACCATCCAATTTACGCCCTGCCCCTTACGGTCCCGCACCATTACTGTGAGCCGCTTGCGAATGATGGTTACATGGTTACCAGGCTGGCAGGGCAGGCCTTGCCGCCGCTGGGCAGCAGCGTCGCTGAGGTCCTCGCAACGACACGAATGGTCCAGCAGAGGGCATTTTGCCTGGTATAAGGCCCTCGGCTTAACGACTGTTGAATGCACCTTGGTGGCGCTGAGTGCCGGGCCGGGCAGACAACCTCGGCATGCCCGTCATGGGTCTATATCAACGGCCATCTGCCCTGACCCTTACACAACCGCTCCGTCGTTGCGAGCCGCCCTTGCGGCGTGCCATCCAGAGGCCGAGAGCGCCGTCCTGGCGGCCTTGGATTGCCGCGGCGCTCGCCTCGCAATGACGGGAGAACGGTCAGAGCGGATGGCCGTTCTCCCGGTAAGTCTCGCAGGGCGTATAAGCGAAGCGTCATACGCCGTCTCACAGCACTGCGTGGTGGCAGAGGGCGCTGACCGCTTGTCCGCCCTACAAAGACCACCGCTGCCAGACCGGTCAAAGCAGACGACGGTTGGTCTTGTCGGATAGATGATGGCTGCGGACGGATCGCGGCAGCGCGCCCGGCACACGGCACCGCCTCCCTGCTCCAGGCCTCACGCCCCGGCCGAGGCATCGGCCAGATCACCCACACGGCATCAGGGCAGGAGCGCGAACCCGTCCAGCGCCCCGACATGCAGCCGCTCGGCGAGAAGGGTAACGGACCCGTCCAGGCCGTCCAGCGCGGACTGAGCGCTGCTTGTGTCAGCAGCGGCAACGCAGGGTGCGCGGGGTGCGTCAAGCTCCGGCACGTTCTTCTCTCCAGCCAAATGTGCCAGCCTCGCCTCGATCCCGGCTGCCTGCGCCGACAGCCCAGCCGCGTCACCCACGACCTCCCGGTCCTGCGCCGCCGCCGCTAGCACCCGCGCCCAATGCACCCAGTCCAGCAAGGCCGGCACGGGGCGGTCCAGCGGCATCCGGCCCAGCAGCGCGCAGCCGGCAACCAGCGGCGCCATGGCCAGGCGAGGTCCGTCACCTGCCGGTCCACGCCGCGCATCGCCTCGGTCGGCAGCGTGTCCGGCACGCCGAGCATCGCATGGCGGCTGGCGCGCACCGCAGCCGCCAGCGACGCCAGCATCGCCCGGCCCGACAACGCGACCTGGTCCCGGGTCCGCGTCGGGAACACGAGCATCGCAACCAGGATCGCGGCGGCAGCGCCGACTGCCGTCTCCTCCAGCCGGAGGGTCAGCACCGTGTCCAGCGAAGCTCCCAACATGCCGTACAGCAGGCCCAGCATGACCGTCACGCAGAAGATGCCCGCGGTGTAGGACGCCAGGAACAGATAGCACATGCCGAACACCGACCCGGCCAATGCCGCCGCCTGCAGGCCGGCGCTGCCGGCAAGCCCAAGCGCCAGCACCAGGCCGCTCGCGATGCCCAGCAGCGTCCCGCCCAGGCGCTGCAGCCCGCGGGTGATGGCGTCCCCGCGGGTCCGCGCGTTCAGGAGCACGACATAGACCGTCATGACGGCCCAGAACCAGCGCTGGGGCGACAGCGCCATGCCGCCGGCTATTGCCAGCGCCGCCGCCAAGGTGACCCGCATCGCAGGCTTCCAGGCCAGCGGACCCGCAGGCGGCGCCGCCGGCCTGGCCGACCCTGGGCGAGCGACGGCCGCGGCCAGGGTCAGGCCGTGGATCGCGTGGCCCAGGCCCACCAGCGCATCGCGCAACAGCCCGGCGTCCGGCAGGCCGCGCACCATGGCATAGCGGCGCCCCCGCCGCATCCGCAGCTCATGCAGCCGGAGGCGGACGGCCTGGCGCTGCACGGAGCCGGCGCCGCTGACCGGGCCGCTTCGCAACGCGACGGCCAGGCGGGCAGCAGCCAGCTCCACGTCCACCAGCCCGGCGTGCAGGGCGCTGCGTCCGCCGGGATCGGCGTCCACCAGGTGATCCTCAACCTGAAGAAAGGCCTCGCGCACACCAGCACGCCCCGCGTCAGGGCGCCTCGTCGCTTGTGCAGCATAAACGGTAACATTGGACCGTGCGGACGGCCGATACAAGCCGCGACAGGTCTCATACAAGGCCATTGCACGCAGCAGCCGAAGTCGTCCTTCTCCCTCTCCCTCCGGGAGAGGGTCGGGGTGAGGGGGTCTTCAAGCACAGCCCCTGGCCCGGAAAAGCTAAGCAGCCTTTTTTAGGTTGTCACGCGGATGTGCCTTCATGCGTTCCTTGTTGAGCTTTTTGACGGCGGCGTGGATGGCGCTGTTGAGGTCGGTCGTGTCCTTGAACGTGTGGTAGGCCAGGTGGTGCCGCTTGAGGTCGCGCCAGGAGCGCTCGATATCGTTCAACTCCGGCGCATACCGCGGCAGCCACTCCACCGTGATCCAGGGCCGCTCGGCCAGTGCCGCCCGGCTGGCCTTGCTG
>JAABUK010008627.1_pt1 | contig 14209 bp, 14 predicted proteins | sample 5559141 | NCBI WGS metagenome assembly JAABUK01 (sample SAMN10711869, study PRJNA513367) | rock metagenome | isolation source: Antarctica rocks | place: Antarctica: Victoria Land, Pudding Butte nord | collected 2016-01-03
AATCCTGGAGGAGCGCGTGGCGAGCTCTCGCGGCAGGCAGGTGCCGCGCGGGGTCAAGCGCAAGATGAGCGGCTATCCATTGCGCCCGCGCACGCCACAACCGACCACGCGCATCGACTTCAGCGCCGCCATTCGGATCGCAAAATGAACAGTATTGGGGTAATTGGAAACCTGCTTGCGGGGCTCGACCTCGATGCCCTGCACTGCCACCGGCGCCGCACTCACGACCTCGTTCATCTCGACCTCCTGACAAAGTGTCCCAATTCTGTCCGGGTCGCCTGCGCCAGGATAGATTGATCTTTCCGGTCAAGCTTCAAATGACGCGCCCGGCGTAGCTGCCCCGGAGGCAGCGCGACATTCCGGTCAGTCGAGCTGGCCCAGGCATTCTCCAAGGAAGTCCAGAGCGGCAGCCTCCGGTGGTCGCCCGTTGTGGAAGGCTTTCAGGTGATCGACGTCCCGGCGCACGCACCGGGCCCGGGCGAAGTGGCGATCAGGCAAACCGCCATCGACATCTATCAACGCCTCGGCATGTACCCCCTGCCGTTCTCGGCGTCGAGGGCGCTGGTGTGATTGTCGCCTTGGGCTCCGACGTGAGCGGGCTCCGAGTAGGCGACCGGGTCGCCTACGCGGGCGCGCCGGGAGGGGCGTATGCTGCCAAGCGGGTGATCCCGGCTTGGCGCGCGGTGCCGTCACCGGCCACCATACCGGACGAGCTGGCGGCCGCAGGGCTCATCCGGGGCCCCACGGCCTACATGTTGCTGACCGCGACATACGGGTTGGCCCGGGGACGACGATGTTGGTGCATGGGGTGGCGGGCGGCCTGGGCAGCTTGCTCGCGCAGTGGGGCAAGCTGCTTGGAGCAATCGTCATTCTACCCTGAGCGGGGTGCGCCGCTCCGGGCGGCGACGGAGCAGGAGGTGTTCCCGCGGACTGGAACCGGGGTAGCATCCGCACCCGCCGCCGGACCTTTCATCGATGGCGGGGCGAACTGGGAGGAACCCCAATGGACGCGAGCGATCTGCGGGTGTTTCACGCTGTCGCGAGGCTCGGCAGCATCGGCAAGGCGGCGTTGGAGCTGCACACCGTGCAGTCGAACGTGACCGCGCGCATCAAGACCCTGGAAAACGACCTTGGTGCCAAGCTGTTCGAGCGCAACCCCCGTGGCGTGACCTTGACCTCGGCGGGGAAGCGCCTCCTGCCATTCGCCGACAAGGCTGGCGCGCTCTTCGTGCAGGCTCGCCGCGCCGTTGCCGATGACGGCGATCCAGCGGGCCCGCTCTGCGTGGGGAGCCTTGAGACCACTGCGGCACTCCCCCTGCCACCCTTGCTGTCCCGGTTCGCGGGCGCCCACCCACGCGTCGACCTGACGCTCGTGACCGGGACGAGCGACAGCCTGATACGCGACGTCCTGGAACACCGGCTTGAGGGCGCCTTCGTCGTAGGCCCGGTCAGTCACCCGGACCTGGACGAGGAGATCGTCTATCGCGAGGAGCTCGTGCTCGTCACCGCGCCAGGCGTCAGGAGCATCGAGCAGCTTAGGGAAGCAGCGAACCTGAAGATCATCGTGTTCCGGTCCGGCTGCACGTACCGGCATCGGTTGGAGGCTTTCCTGGCCGCGCGCGGGCTGGTCGGTATCCGGCAGCTCTAGTTCGGCACCCTCGGCGGGATCGTAGGGTGCGTTTCAGCCGGGCTCGGCGTCACCCTGCTGCCCCGCGCCGTCATAGCGGCGGAGCTCCGGGACGGATTGGTTGCTGCCCACGACCTACCGGCGGGTGAGGCTCGGGCGGACACGGTGTTCGTCCGCCGCAGTGATGCTCTCGCCTCGAGCGCGATGACGGCGTTCGTCGAGGCAGCTAGGCCTCTTCCCATCCGGCTCGTACGCCAGTCGGACTGAGCGGGGCGCCATCGCCCGCAGCGATAGGCGGCATCATCATGTACCGTTATTCCGTTGACAAGGAACGGCTTACGGATGCGGCATGTTGCATCGATCGCCGTTACCTCTACGCCCCGGGTCTCCATCGCCACTTCACTTCCATACCTGGTGGGCCGCCCTTGCTGGTCTATGCGCCAGCCTTGTCGGGATCGGCCTTGGACGGTTTGCCTACACTCCCCTGATACCGGCACTCGTCGCGGCTGGGTGGTTCACACCGTCCCAGGCCGTCTATCTCGGTGCGGCAAACCTTGCGGGTTATCTCGTGGGAGCCCTGGCTGCCCGGCGGCTCACGGCCCGCTGGGGCACCAGGTCCGTCCTGCGCGGGATGATGCTCCTCGCCAGTGCCAGCTTTTTTGGATGCGCCGCGCACCTGCCGTTCGCGTGGTACTTTTCCTGGCGTTTGGCCGCGGGCGCGGCTGGCGGTTCCATAATGGTGCTCGCCGCAACGGCGATCCTGCCGCACGTCGCCCCGAACCGCCGTGGCCTCGTAGGCGGTTTCATATTCACGGGGGTCGGCTTAGGTATCGCGGCTTCCGGGACGCTGGTGCCCCTTCTTCTCGTGAACGGGCTCGTGCCGACGTGGTGCGCCATCGGCGAACTGTCCGGACTGCTGACCGCGTTGGCCTGGAACGGCTGGCCGCAAGACACTGTTCCGAGTGGGCCAGGATCAGTATCCGCGGTCCGCGTCGGGCGCACTAAATCGCTGGCGGCCAACACGCTCATCCTCGGATACGGCCTCAATGCAATCGGCCTCGTCCCGCACATGATCTTCTTGGCGGTGTTCGTGGCGCGCGGCCTGGGTCTGGGCATCGAGGCCGGATCGCATGAATGGGTGCTCTACGGGTTGGGCGCGATGGCGGGCCCGCTTGTTGCTGGGCGCCTAGCGGACGTCCTTGGCTTTGCGGCAGCCCTTCGCGCGTCTTTCCTGTTGCAGGCCGTCGCTGTCGCATTGCCCGCCTTCACGACCGCACCCGGATGGCTGGCCGCCTCCAGCATTGTTGTGGGCGGGTTCACGCCCGGCATCGTGGCTCTGGCACTTGGGCGCTTGCAGGAACTCATTGGCCCGGATGTCGCCGAGCAAAGGCGGGCCTGGGGCCGGGCCACCATCTCATTCGCTTTGTTCCAGGCTGCGGCGGCCTACGGTTACTCGTTCCTGTTCGCCCGCATGAACGACGCCTATGGGTTGATATTCATGATTGCGTCGGCGGCAACCATGCTGGCGCTGCTGCTCGATGTCGCGGTCAGTATTGCCGCGCGGGCGCGCGTCCACCCTGCATAACGCCTGTCGCAAGGGTCCGAGCAGGGCGCCGCCGACGTTCATGACTGCCACCTGGTTTGCAGCCATCCCTCCACGAGGCCCACTCGGGAAGGGGCGAGCCTTAGCCACCGGCCTCGACGGGGCGGGATGGACGGGAGAGTGCGCCGTGACAGCGGCACCTGCCCGGCCCAGGACCAGACGACGAGGGCGACGCTTCCCTCAGGCGCACGCTCCTCGCCGAGGCAGTAGCGCAGGACCGCGAACCCTAGCGCAGGCCCGCCTCCGGGGTCGGCCAGGCAGGCCCGGAATGCCCGTGCCGCCGCGTTCGCATCATCAGCCCCAAGCGCGCGTGGGTCACTGGACAGGTAGAGCTTGACCTGCCATCCACCGCCGGTCAGCAGACCCGAGCGCCGCATCCGGCTTCCACCGGGACCCTCGCATCTATGCGAGCCCGGCGATCGTTGCGCGGGCACGGGCCCGAACGGGACCCCCCGCAAGACATCCTCCCGGGTGAGTCCGGAGTCTGTGAGAAGTCTCGCGTCGGCCTCGAGCAGGCAGCGTCGATCCTTCCTCCACCTCAGCCATCGCCACAGTCGGTTCTCGCCGATCGGGCCGACCGGGACCGCGAGGGCGCCCGGCAGGCGGGAGACCTCGCTTCGGGGCCCGTCCGGGCTGCTGTTGGACAGATGCATGGCGGCTCCAACTTCGGTGTGAAGCCATGCTGAGGCGTTCCGCAAGACCGGTGCTACGGTCGCGACCGAACCATTCGGTCCAATCTCGCGCTACGGTTGCGGGCCACCATAGGAGAGCAGCAATGCTGACGACCTCGGCCTTGGCCGAAACCGCCTCCCTGGTCGGTGACCCCGCCCGGGCGAGCATGTTGACCGCGCTGATGAACGGGAAAGCGCTGACCGGGACCGAGCTTGCGCGCGTGGCGGGCGTGGCGCCGCAGACGGCGAGCGGCCACCTCGCCCGCCTTGGGGAGTCCGGCCTGGTTTCCATCGCCCGCCAGGGCCGCCATCGCTACCACCGGCTCGCGTCCCCGGCAGTGGCCCACATGCTCGAGGCCATCATGTCCGTCTCCGCGCGGGACGCCGCCACCCGGCCTGCTCGGGTGGTCGGTCCTCGCGACAAAGCCCTCCGGCGCGCAAGGACGTGCTACGACCACCTCGCTGGCGAGCTCGCGGTTGCGATTGCAGACACCATGGTGGAGCGAGGGCATCTCGAGCTCTCGGAGAACGGCGGTGCCGTCACCGAGGCCGGATCCGGCTTCTTCCGCGAGCTCGGCATGGACCTTGGCTCTGAACGAGGCCGGAGCAGGCGTCCGGGCTCCCGCGTGTTCTGCCGTCCTTGCCTGGACTGGAGCGAGCGGCGGCCGCACATCGCTGGAGCGGTCGGAGCGGCGCTGTGCGCCCACTGCCTGTCCCGGGGATGGATAAGGCCGATCGAGGGCACCCGCGCCGTGTCGGTCACCCCCGCCGGGTCGCTAGGCCTTCTACAAGCGTTCGGAGTGCGGCTGGACGGGTAAAGCGAGGAGGCTGAGCGCAGGTGCGGGTGACGCGAGCCAGGCGCCGGTGGATCATGCATCGACGCGAAACGGCATGCCAAGGAAGCCTAACTGGGCTGCAAGAGCGCTGCCGAGAGGCAATAGCGGCAACCCTTTGGGCTGATCGGTATGCGCACGGGGTTGGTGGGGCGGCCGTGCGTCAGAAACGACTCTGATACCGGTCGCCCGAGCGATGGCTGGTATAAGATGAGACAAAGGCAACGAGTTCGTGCGCATACATCAGGAATGATTCTGCCGCTCCAACTTTCCCCACCCTTCAGCGTTCATCGCGCGCTTATGGGTAACTGGCCACAGCAACCCAGGCCGTCGCCGTCCTCGCTTGCAGCTGAGCGACCATCTCCTCCGTCGTCATGACCGCGGCGAAGTCAAACGCAAGCGTGGCCACGTGGGCGCGATGGATCTCTTCGGCGGGAATCGTCCCGCCCTGCCCGTCCGGAAGATCGAAGCAATCGCAGGCGTCCCCCACCAGAATGGCGCGGTAGCCCAAGTTGGACCCAACCCGGATCGTCGTCGATACGCACATATCTGTGGAGAACCCGAACACGACCAAGGTGTCGATTCTCCCTCGGCGGAGCCTCAGGTCCAGGTCGGTCCCGATAAATGCGGCGTTCACGCTCTTCACCACGGTCGGCTCGTCAAGCCGCGGCTCGAACCCGGGCCGGACGGCGTTGCCCAGCTCGCCTGGGCGCAGTTTCGAACCGGGCTCAACTGAATCATGCCGGACGTGGATGACGGGGAGCCGGGCGGCGCGCCAGCTTTGGAGCAGCCGAAGCCCGTTCGCGTCAATGTTCGCATTCCAGCGCCGTGGCCAGGGTGGCCCGTCGAAGGCTTGCTGCATGTCGACGGGTATAAGGACGGCGTGGGTGAGGTCCATTGCATACTCCAACACGGCGTGGTGCAGAACCGGCCGAGTTCGCTGCCAGACTCAACCCGGCAAGATGTGACGCGGGCCGGGCAGAACGACGGGGCGGCCTGACTTGTTAGCCTGGGCGGGGTGCCGTGCAGGATGACCATGCAAATCAGCACCCTACCGGCATCCCACCCCAATTCGGTCGTAGACCATTAAGGAAAACTTCTCGCACACCCTCCCGGTCGCAATCGAGCCTGGCGCGATCAACCCGTCCTGACCAAACCGTTGCTCAGGCAGCGCCGCACCGAGCGCAGTCAGGTGGCCGGCGTGGTTGCGGCAAAGACGACGGTCGGATCGTGGCATACCTCGAAGTTCACGGAGTTCGCGATGAAGCACATCATACCCGCCTCATGATGGATCGCACGCGCCCGGTCCAGATCGCTCCCGGGCGCCAACTCGACGCGAGGGCGCAGCATGACCCGGGTGAACCGGCCGCTTCCGTTTGCCTCGAGCGCCATCTCGCCCTCGGCCCGATCCAGGTACTCTACGACAACTACTCCGGCCTTGGCGCATAGGCCGAGATACCAGAGCATGTGGCAGGCCGAGAGGGACGCCACCAGCAGATCTTCCGGATTGTAGCGGGTAGGATCCCCTCGGAACGCCGGATCCGACGAACCTGGGATGTTCGGCTTGCCATCGGCGGTGATCTCATAACGCCGCTCGTAGGCGCGGAAGCCTGAGGTGCCGGTCCCGGTGTTCCCCGTCCACTCGATCCCAGCGTTGAACGTGTGCTGTCCCATGTTCGATGCTTCCCATGCAGTCAGTCCTCGACCTGGTCCTCGACGACGACCGCTGCAAAACGGTCGGCGAGTTCCGCCAGTGCAGCGACGTGCACCGCCTGCCCGGCGAGCGTAGGGCCGCCCAGGACGCCCGGCAGCGCGCGGGTTGCGGTCGCGTCTGCAATCACTGTGACGGCGTGGCCCAGATCCAGGCCAGCCCGCGCAGAGGAGCTGATGCACATGTGGGTGGCAAAGCCTACGAGGATCAGGTTGGGCCGTCCCAGCTCGCGCAGCCTTGCGTGCAGGTCCGTTCCGGCGAACGCGTTGGGGAGCGTCTTCTCGACGATGGTCTCCCCTTCGCGCGGGGCAGCCCTCGCATCCACCGGCCAGCCCGGCCCAGCCGGGTCGAACAGCCCACCCGCACGGCCCCGCTGGACCACGTGGATGATCGGCGTCCCAATCCGCCGGGCCCGCTCCAGCAGGCGTCCGATCGTTTCGAGGGCGGCCTCGACGCCGTCCAAAGGGAGCGACCCGGTCGTATACTCGGCTTGCGCGTCCACGACGACGAGCACCGCTTCCGACAGGCGGGCAGGCCCTATTCGCGCTCCCGCAAACATCAGCAGGGTCGAGGGGCGGGGCAGGCCCGCAATTGCCGTCTCGAAGTGCGCGACCGCGATTTCGAACTTGTCCCGGCAGCCGGTGTTGCAGAAGCCGACAACATGGCCCTGGTAGAGCGTCAGGGAGTCCGGGCTGACCGGCTTGCCCGACCATGGGCAGGTCTCGTTGACGGCTCCCTTCGGGATGGCTGTGGACGACATGAGTGACCCTCGTTTGCTGACCCAGCCATCTTTGCAGGCGACAGCAATGTCATAAAGGACATCATGCCCTCGTTTCCTGCCAACATTTCTCCGCGTGTGGTAGTCGTGACGACCTATACCGGCGTCATGCTCCTGGACGTCGCCGGGCCGGTCCAGGTTTTCGAGAGGGCCGCCGCGCTCGCCGAAGCCGAGAACGGCGTTCGGGCTTACGAGATCGTCGCGGCCTCGCGCGCAGGCGGCCTGGTCGCGACCGACGTAGGCATTCCCATACAGACGTTGGCGTGGGCTCAGATAGCGTCCCGGCCTGTGGACACCGTGCTGGTCCCAGGCGGTCCCGGCGCGTGGGAAGCCGCCGCGGACCCGGCGTTCGTGGGGCAGGTCGCCGCGTTCTCCCGCTTGGCCCGGCGAACCGCGTCCGTATGCCTGGGCGCGTTTGTGCTCGCTGCGGCGGGCCTGCTGGACGGACGGCGTGCCGTCACTCACTGGCGTCACTGCGCCGCACTCCGGGCCAAGCACCCCGAGATATCGGTCGAGGCCGATCCCATCTTTGTGCGCGACGGCGAGATCTGGACCTCTGCAGGTGTCAGCGCCGGGATCGATCTGGCGCTCGCGATGGTGGAGGCGGACCTCGGGCACGCGATGGCGGTGCGGGTCGCCCAGAGCCTCGTCGTGTTCCTGAAGCGGCCCGGGGGGCAGGCCCAGTTCAGCGTCGCCCTGAGTGCGCAGACAAGCGACCGCGACGGCATGTTCACCGACCTGCTGGCCTGGATGCGCGAAAACCTAGCCGCCGATCTGCGCGTCGAGGCGCTTGCTGCCCGGGCCCGGATGAGTCCACGCACGTTTGCCCGCGCCTATCTTGCCCGGACAGGGATGACGCCCGCCAAGGCTGTGGAGGCCATGCGCGTGGAAACCGCACGGCAGATGCTGCAAACGGAGCGGGACACCGGCATCGCCGCGATCGCCCGCCGTTGCGGCTTTGAGGACGACGAGCGCCTGCGTCGAGCGTTCGTGCGTCTGCTCGGCGTGTCGCCCACCGACTACCGCATCCGCTTCGGGCGCGGATCCGTTCAAGCCTGAGTCGATCCGGGCGCGGGACCAGCGATCCCGTAGACCGCGAAACCGGAATGGGCCGCAGACTTCATGTGTAATCCGATCAGAATGACCGCCAGATTTGGGTGCATGCTCGATGCACCCTGCGCTCCTGCCCGGCGCGGCGCATCGCGGCATCGACGCAAGGGCAGGGTGCGTCCGTACCTGACCCACATGCGCCCGCTCGCCTCTAGGCTCCGCGGCGAGGAAAGCATCCGTCGCGCTTCGGCCTGCCTGACCGCGCGGCCGAGCATCCAGGTCACTAGAAAGCCGAGCCTGTGAGACACAATCCGTGACCGCAGCAGGGACACCGGCGCGGGTGGAGGCGACCACCCTGGCCGCGAACGTCGAGGCGTTCAGGCCATGATCCATGGCCCCCACGAAGTAGGTTCCGAGGCCCGCCACCTCCCGCTCCGAAGAGACTCCGCCCGTCACCATGCAAAGTAGGTCGGCCGCGTGCCCGACGTGCGGGTTGGGCTTCAGCGGATCGCAGCTCGCGCCGATCCGCACTGCCCCCGAAGCCGCCCGCTACCGTCGCCACCAGGCGCATCTTGAGGTCGCGCCCTTCGTCCGGCACGCTCATGACAAACAGGCGCAGCGCGGACATGGGCGACATGCCTTGGGCCGCCGGGAACAGCCGCTCCAGCGAGGTGAACGTATCGGCCCTGGCCTGACCCATGTCGCGGCGCACGGCGGCCTCATCCAGATCGCGCCAGATGAAGCCGCGCCATAGCTCGCCCAGGAGCCATTCGTAGGCGCGGCCAGCCACATCCTCCAGATGATGGCTGCGGACGACGAGCACCCCTGCCGCCCCGTCCAACATGCTTTAAACGGTCTCGGCGACGACCACGCGCTCGGGGCCGGATGCAGCGGCGGAAAGCGGATTGTCGTCGGATGGAATGACAGGTTCCATGAAAGCTATCCCACGCAGGCACTGCCCGTTTGACCTCGCAGTCAATGTGGATCAATATATTCAACATGCCATGTATCCGAACTTCCGCAGCCGCCAAGCTGATCACGGTCGAGGCGGTGGCGGCCACGCTCGGCATTTCTCGGGCAACGGTCTATGCCTACGCGAGCCGAGGTTTGATCAAGGCATCCCCTGATCCGGCGAACCCGCGACGGAGCCTCTACGACGCCCACGACGTCCGGCGCCTCGCGGCAAAAAAAAGCTCGGCCGCAGCAGAAAGGCAATCGCCGCCTCGACGGTCGACTGGGGCGATCCGGTGCTGCGTTCGCGGATCACGAACGTCGACGGCGGGCGGCTGCATTACAGGGGAGTGGACGCCGCCACGCTGTCCGAAAACGCGACGCTCGAAGAAGCGGCGGCCCTACTCTGGGACTGCGACGGCCTTCCCGAAGCCGTCGGCGCTGCCGACGTAAGATTTCGGCATCCGGTAGGCGCGCGCCCTCTGCCTGCCGCCCGGCGCTGCGTGGAGCGGCTCGCGGAACTGGTCACGCTCGGCCCTTGGGCCCCGTATCGGGAAACGGCCCTTCCGGCCGCGGTCAGCATCATGCGGGAGACCGCCGCCGCGGCCGCCGGTTCCGAGGGGCCGTGCGCCGGTCCCGTTCACGAGCATCTCTCGCTCGCCTGGACGGGCGGGCTTGATGCGGCGGATGTGATCCGGCGATGTCTGGTGCTCTGCGCCGATCACGAGCTGAACGCCTCCACGTATGCCGCCCGCGTCGTCGCCTCGACCCGGGCGCCGCTCGGGGCCTGCGCCCTGGCTGGCCTAGCCGCGCTGACGGAACCTCTCCATGGCGGGCTGAGCGACCTCATCCGCTCACTGCTGGCCGACGTTTTGATCCTGGCGGAACCGGAGGCCGCTATCGGGGCTCGGCTCGCCAGGGGCGAGGGCGTGCCCGGGTTCGGCCATCCACTCTATCCAGACGGCGATCCGCGAGCCATCGCCATCATGTCCGTCGTATCCATCCGGCCCTCCTGGCGCCGCGTCGTCGATGCAGTCGAGAAGCTCACCGGAAAACATCCTCACATCGACTTCGCCCTCGTGGCCGTCGAGCGGGAATACGAGCTGCCTCCGGACGCCGCCTTTGCGATGTTCGCGACGGGAAGGGTGGTCGGCTGGATCGCCCACGCGCTGGAGCAGTGGGCCGATGGCAAGCTCATCCGCCCGCGCGCGACCTACATCGGGCCATAACGTCGTGGCGCGTCCGCCCGAAATGCTTTCCAACGCCCAGTTCCGCAGTGCCGTCGTCCATCGGGCGATGGTATGGCGGTGAGGCTAGCCGACCCACATGGTCCATGCGGCCACCGAAGGAGCGGCTGATGCCTTCTAACGTCCCACCACCGCCGAATTCGCCGCCTGGCATCTCACCACGGACCGCTTCTTGCCTCCTGCTTTGCCGCCTGGCACCAGCGAGGTCGTGGTCTGGGGAACACTCGAGCTCCGACCGGAGGCCTTCGGCTGGGTCGGCTCGTGGCAAGCGCGCTGGAACGGGGCCGACTAAAAATGGGGTGTAAGCGGCGTCGGCTACGACGTCGCGTTCGACAGCCTGGTCCGCGGTATCCTTCGGCTGGGATCTGGACACTCGGCGCCCGAATGACAGGCAAGCTCCGCCACAAAGGCCGCCCGAAGCCAGCGGAAGCGGATAAACGCGCGAACGTTTGCAAAGGCTGTCCTGGCGCTGAACACGGGCATACGGGAGTTCCGCTGGCACGATGGCGGCAGGAAGCCCGATGCGTTCCCGTTGCTTGATGGCGCCGTTCTGTAGCAAAGGGTTCTGTAGCGAAGGGTTCTGGGGCGGAGCTGCTCAGGAGCGTCCAAGATTCTCGGTCGCCACCAGGTTCACGGCCGCCGCGATCTCCTTTGCAAGCGCCGGGCTTGCCACCGCACGCGACAGTGTCACGCCGCCTGCGAAAAGCGCCAGCGCCGCCCACGCACGCTCCCGGCCGTGCACTGGATCATCGAACGGTGCCTTGGACGTGAGCTGTGCAATCGCCTCGAGCAGCCCGGCCTCGTAGACCTCCTTCGTCGCCTCGTCGGCTTTGACGACTTCGGGCGAGAGGCTCGGCATAGCACAGCCACCGCTCACGTCGGCGCGGTGCTTGCTTCCCATGTACCATGTCGCGAGGGCCGGGAACCAATCAGCAGGCTGCCGCTCCTGGAACCGGGCGATCCCTGTCTTCAGCCGCGCGACCCCGGCTTGGACGACCTCGCGGAACAGAGCCTCTTTTGAGCCGAAATGCTTATACAGGGCACCGGCCGTGAGCCCCGCCCCGGCGGCCAGCCCATCGACGCCGATGCCGTCGTAGCCTTTCAGTCGGAATTCACGGGCAGCGACGTCCACAATGCCAGCACGGGTTCTCGCTTTCTGCTCCGGCGGATAGCGCATGGCGGCCTCTCTTCAGAATGGGATTGCGTTCGTAATCTGATCGCGCGATAAGAAAGCGTTCGCAACCCTACACGGTCGCGGGCCGATCGGCGACCCTGCCGATCGGCGCCGGGCGCACCCTTCTTCCATGCCGTTAAGCCCGGCGCGCGCAGACGCTTAACTCTCGGAGGACAGCCTCATGCCAACGACCGTTTCCGCACCGCTGATGATTACGGGCGTCCGGGTGCGGGCGGTCAACGCGCCCATGACCAAACCCGTGCAGACCGCCGCGGGCGCAGTCACGTCGGCGCCGATGGTGCTCATCGACATCCTGACCGATGGAGGCGTGACAGGCTCTGCATACGTGTTCACCTACAACACGATCGCGCTCGGACCGACTGCGGCGCTGGTTGCCAACCTCGCACCCTTGCTCCAAGGGCAGGCGCTAGCTCCCGCCGCGGTCAGCCGCATGCTTGCGGGCCGCTTCCGCCTGCTCGGCCCACAGGGTCTCGCCGGGATCGCGCTCTCCGGCATCGACATGGCCCTTTGGGACACGCACGCCAGAGCCTGCAACATGCCACTATCACGCCTGCTCGGAGCGACCGGAAATGAGCGTATTCCGGCCTATGCCTCCCTGCGGGGCTGGACCGCCGTGGAGCTCGCGGAAGAAGCAGGGCGCGCAACGGCCGAAGGATTCCAGGCCGTGAAGCTGAAAGTTGGCCATCCCCGGGTTGAAGACGAAGTCACGGTCATCAAGGCGGTCCGTTCCGCCGTGGGCAGCGATGCCGAGGTGATGGTGGACTACAACCAGGCGCTGACCGTCCCGGAAGCGATCCGCCGCGCTGCGGTTCTGGATGATCTTGGCGTTTCGTGGATCGAGGAACCCGTCAGGGCCGATGACTCTGGGGGCCATGCCGAGGTCGCCCGGGCTGCCCGGACACCGATCCAGGTTGGTGAGAACTATTGGGGCCCCAGCGAGATGGCGCGCTCACTGCTGGCGGACGCCTCGGACCTAGTCATGCCCGATGTGATGAAAATCGGCGGCGTGACCGGCTGGATTGAGGCTGCGGCCCTCGCGGCGGCCGCGGGGCGGCCGGTGTCGAGCCATATCTTCGTCGAGTTCAGCAGTCATCTGCTGGCGGCGACCCCGGCCCGGCACAAGTTGGAGTGGCTGGACCTGGCAGCGCCCATTCTGTGCGAGGGCACGCCGCGGTTGAATGGCGGCTACGTCGTCCCGAGCTCCGGACCCGGTGCCGGGCTGATGTGGGATGAGGCCGCGATCACCAAGTATGCGTTTGCTTAAGCCGGGGCGCAGCCGTAGGCGGACTGTTTGTGCCCGGCGGCATGCGTCGCAACCACCCGTGGCTGAGCCACTGCACAATCGAACGGATTCCGAGAGATGATGCTGAGCGCAAACCGAGCGGACGAACTCGCCACAGCTGAAGGACCCGGCGAACTCTGGCGCGAGATCACGGAGCACGGCGAAAGAGTGGCCAGAACCGAGCGGGCTCTCTCTGGCCTGCTCGAGCGGCATGTCCTGCGGCACCGCTGCCTCCCCGCCGCTCTGGCCGACATCCTGGCTCGCAAGCTCAGTGAGGATGATGTCCCGGCCGGCGAGCTCGAGCTCTTGTTCGGCGATGTCATGCGTGGCGATCCCGGCATTGCTGCTTCGGCCGTCGCCGACCTACTCGCCATACGTGACCGCGATCCGGCCTCGGCCAACCTCTTGGACCCTTTCCTCAATTACAAGGGCTTCCAGGCGTTGCAGGCGCATCGGATCGCCCATGCACTTTGGCAAGCGGGGCGATGCGAGATGGCGCGCTACCTTCAGAGCCGCGCCTCTGAGGTGTTCGCCGTCGACATCCATCCTGCTGTCCCCGTCGGGCGCGGCGTGTTCATCGACCATGCCACCGGGCTCGTCGTCGGGGAGACCGCGGTTATCGGCAACGACGTCTCAATCCTGCAAGGCGTGACGCTCGGCGGCACGGGCAAGGAGACGGGCGATCGGCATCCAAAGGTCCGCGACGGCGTGCTCCTGGCCGCCGGGGCCAAGATCCTTGGCAATATCGAGATCGGGCGGGGCGCAAAAGTCGGCGCCGGGAGTGTGGTTCTCTCCCCGGTTCCGCCCTGCGCGACGGTGGCGGGCGTGCCTGCCCGCATCGTGGGCTGGTGCAGGGACATGATCCCGGCACTGGCGATGGACCAGAGCCTACCAAAGCCGCAGGGCTAAAGCCTGAACACGCCGTTGCATTGTTCCAATCCGCTCCCCAGACCGCTACTCCTGTCACACGTCAATATCATACCGGATGAAGCCGCGGTGGATGCCGACCTTGTCGTAGAGCAGGCGGGCGGTGGCGTTGGTCGCCTGGGTGTTCCAATAAACACGCGAACACTCCCGGGCGCGGGCAAAATCCACCACGCTCGCGATTAGAGCGCCTTGACATTTAGCTTTTCGGGTAACAGCCCAGGTCTTTCAGCGGGGTTAAGCCATGCGTAGGTCATTGATCAAGCGGTCGGGCTGAGTGGTCAGTGTCTCGAGCATATCCCAACCTTGCTTCCTGGCTGTCGAGAGCAGCGACCGG
>JAABUK010008629.1_pt1 | contig 14208 bp, 11 predicted proteins | sample 5559141 | NCBI WGS metagenome assembly JAABUK01 (sample SAMN10711869, study PRJNA513367) | rock metagenome | isolation source: Antarctica rocks | place: Antarctica: Victoria Land, Pudding Butte nord | collected 2016-01-03
CCCGCGCGAGAGCATGCGGCTCCGGGCTCCGCCCTCCGCCGCATCCTCCCGCATCACCGCAACCCGCCTCAGACTGGGGAATATTCAAACGCCCCAAAGTGGGGAATTTTCAGTTGACGATGACACTACGCCACGAACACTTCCGACAAGTTCAGCGATATCGCTCGTTCTACGTTTAGCCAGCCCTTCTGTATCCAGAAGCGCCGCCACCCGTCAGCGATTCGTTTACTGGCTCAGTTGTCGCGTGACACGGTTTCTTGCTTAACTCTTGCGGCTGGGAACTCGGGACGAACTCTCCATTCTTGTACGCTTCGCCCTCCTTCTTGCTCTCTCGCGTACGAAGTAGGCCGAGGTTCATGTGCTTTTCGTTGTACAGGTAGTTGCTGAGGAACTCGACCCTCTTCTCAGGAAATCGTCGTGGGAGCATGTTCCCTGCCTCCCGTGAGAGGAAGCGGCGAAGCTGCTCATCGGAGACAACGAAGGTCGGTTTCCCGCCGTACGTCTCCGGGGTCGCTTCGAGATGTCCGGCGCTGATCCAATGTTTGAGTGTCTCGGGCCTGACGTTCAAGAGCTGTCTCAGCTGATTGAGTCCATATTGGCCAGAGCAGTGGCCAACCGCACGCTGCTGCCGCTCCATGGCGTTATAGAGAGCTTTCTTCGAGCAGCCGAACTTCTGAGCCGCTTTCATGTAGCCATGTTCCATCACGAAGTCGACGATGCTTGGATCCCACATCTTGCGGGTGCCAGAGCCTGGCCTTTGGATTCCATGACGTTGCAGAAATCTCCAACAAGCGACACTGCTGAATCCGGTGAGCTGTTCGAGTTGACTATGGAGCAGGACAGCATGTGGCTTCTTGTCTTGCACCCGAAGAGCCTTAGCGACGAGCCGCTTGGCATCCTCCGGCCAGATGTACCGAGTCACCTTTCGAGAGTTGATCTCCATAAACGGTGAGCACCCCTTCCTTCTTGGTTAAGACACAAGGACTTTCAATAGCCAAGCTTCAACTAGAGGCTTTTCAGCATCCTTCCACCTGTCCGGGCGGATTGCTTCGTGGATGACGCTTGAGGTGGAGGTTGGCAGCCCTCTAAAATCTAAAGGCACTTTGGGTTGCCAAGTGTAGTGTGGAAAACTTCAAATCGTTCTGTGGCCCGACAAATGTCTCGGTTCCGACCGGGGTAGACGTCGGCCCAATAGGGGGTCTATTCTCTTGATGTTCGGTCGGTGAGGCAGGGTAAGTAAGCCTTCCCCGACCTATGACGGGCCTCGATCGATTCCATGGCGACAAAGACCTGTGCAGCAAACTTTCTCTGGAGATGGGAAGCTTCTCTGGATGAATCGCTCAAAACGAAGCTTCTGACTGCGGTTGAGTCCTGCTCGTCGTATGCGCACCTTAGTGCATGGTCGTACCTGCACGATGAGACCGTCGCGGCTGAGATTGTCGTTGCAGCGTTAGGAGTCGTTCGTGCCTACGCGCTTCGTACGACACCCAGCCCAACGGTAGAGAAGCTGACAGCCCGGCTCCGAAGTCAGATACGCCGCGTGACCAAGCAGCGCGCGAACCGGATCAAAGAGAATCCGATTGGTTCTCTTCGTGATCTGGAGATGTACTCTAGGACCGAGAATCCGGATCCCACGGACGTGCTGTATCTGGAGCAAGTACTCAATCTGCTTAGCCCGCAGGCCAAAGAGGTCGCTTCATGGATCCTGACGGGCTACTCATGGCGAGAAATCGGAAGATTGTCGGGAGTGGATCACAACTCGATACGCAGAGCATTTCGTCGTGAAGCAGATGCCGCTCTCATTCAGTTGGGAAGGGGCATACGACTTGAGCGGTAGGTATTTAGTCGGTATAACTTGCCTCCCCCAATTCAATCTGAAAACAGGTTTCGCGTGTTTCAGAAGAAACCGGGCTCACTGAGGCTTTCAATTGAATCTCTGGAACAGACAATCTGCTCACGTGCGGCACTCGGAAGAGTGGTTCGCCGCGCTGTATCGAAACATGCCTCTGCCCGAATCATCGGACGCAGGGCATTGCAACGGCCCTGACGACATCTTTCTAAGAAAACTCGCCAGCTCTACCAATAAACCATCGCCCTTCGATCCACGCGTGGCTCACGTTGCCAGTTGCCCCCAATGTCTGCGCAAAGTGAGGAGTTTTCGGGATGAGACCGGAAAGAGCAAGAATCGCCCTGGCTATCTTACCGTCTGGGCATGGACCGTTGCCGTGGTGCTCATCGTGCTTGGCCTCACCCTTTATCTGAATCGGCGCCCCGCAGCCGAGCGATCAGTTTTGGTTTCTCAGACTCTCGATCTCTCAGACTATGGAACTACTCGCGGCGGCGCGCCCTCTCCGACTCCTGTTGTGAAGCTTCCCCGGCGGGTTGTAGAGGTAACCATCATCCTGCCACGTCTCAGCGACCCAGGCCCGTATTCAGTGAACGTCCTGGAAACGAAGCAGGCGACTCTTAGTGCTGCAAAGGCATTGGGCACAGCTGTCCAGCAGGGAGCGAAGACGATTCTCACCGTGAACCTCGATCTGCACTCCGCGAAGCCTGGGCTTTATTATCTATCGACTACCCACGGCACCGATGAAGCCTCTTATTTCTATCCCCTAGAAGTAGTGCGGTGAGGAGTTGCGCCGAGCACTTCCATAGCGCGATCCAGCTGGGCATCGATACCCGATCTTCTCTGCTTCCAATCAAATCTGATCTCGAGGTCCGGTGCGATCGGCGTTCCCTCAAGCACAGTTCCCTGCCAGGTGTGGTAAGCGCCTGTGGGAAGGGCAAGGCGGTAACCATGCCCGACCTTCACCGACATAGCTGACAAGAGTCGGCCGGCAGTACTCTCTCCGACGATGGTAGCGAGATGATTCTCTCTTGCGAATGCCACGATCATCTCGGCTGCGCTGGCAGTATGCCGATCAACCAGCAGCGCGATCTTTCCATGAAACGAACGGTATCCGAGCCCTTCGGTCTCGAGGACGACAGGAGATTTCCTGACCAGGGTCGGAAAATAGCGCAGAGCGAGCAGCCACAACGAACCCTTGGTTGCAGGCACACTGTCGAAGCGTGTGAAAGAGTTTTTCGAGGCTTCTAAATCTCGTCCGGCCCACTTCTTCCCTGGCGAGTAGCCGACGGGGATCTTGAGAGGAGTGAGCATGCTCATGACCCGCAATGCACCGATCCCTCCTCCAGTGTTCCCTCGAAGATCGATGATCAGGCGTTCAGCCGCTCCCAACTGTGCAACGCCCTCAGATATCTGATTCGCCACATCTACACCGATCGTGCCCGGAAACATCGCAATCTTCAGGTAGCCTATACCGCCCTCTAGCTGCCTTGCCTCGACAATAGTGGGTTCGATGAAGTGCAGCTTTTTCCCCTTGGGTTGGGCGACCTCCACCGTCACCGTCTTTCGTCCGCCGTCGCCCGCAAGTACTTCGACGCGCGAGCGGTCTCCCATGGCAAAGACCGGATGCTCCGGTGGGCTGATCTCTTCACCGTTCACAGCCAGCAGGACGTCCCCAGGACGAACGCCAGCCAGTGCCGCGGCACCTCCAGAGTGCACGTTCTGAAACACCCATCGCTTCCCTGCTTCCGTATCTTCTTCGAGGTACGTCGCGCTCAGCGCAGCCCTGCTCGAAGCTCTTCGCGCTGACCCATGAAAGAAACCGAAATGCGATGTCTTGAGGACGCTCAACATACCGGTGACAGCCTTCTCAAAGTCCGCCGGTGTCGCAGCCTTTTCGATCAAAGGACGATGATCGACAATAGCCGCGTCCCATGAGGGAGTGAGAAGCTCGGGCCTGTAAAACTTCTTAGAAATTGCGTTGAGGATTCGATCAAGAATCTCGCTTTTCGCAGTGTGCGTCAGTGGCGCCAAGGTCGGAGTGCTCATCTACTTGCTGTCTCGCTTCCTCTTACGTTTGATGTTGACGAGAGGACCACAGGCAGTCCCGAATAGAGATGACCGCTCGGGTCTCCCACCACCTCGAAGCTGGCCCAGTAGTAGGGCGACAGGCCGGCATGGGCGAGTTCCAGCTGCGCCTGTTGCAACGCTTCAGCCTTTCCCATGCCCTGCGAAAGGCGTGAGTAGAACTGCGCCATCAGACGAGCTGTCGCATGATCTTCGAGGTCCCACAAAGCCGACACGACTGTTTGCGCTCCCGCCTCTACGAAAGCGTTCGCTAGGTTCGCTACCCCGGTCTCACCTACTGGCCCGAGGCCGGTGTCGCAGGCAGACAACGTCACGAGACTGGCGTTCAAGGTAAGTTTACGGATCTCGCGAACTTGTAAAAGGCCGTCGTTACCTCCGTTGCTTTCGGGGGCGAAGACAAGGGCTGACCGGCCTGGGTAGTTCAGATCGGCGTAACCGTGAAGAGCAAGATGGAAGACGCCATAGTCACGCAATGGCAACTCCTTGAATCGCGTCTCCGTGGCGTTCTCTCCCAAGAGAATCATGCTGGGTTTAGGCAGGTCGTCAGCTACCATCTGGACCTCATGCCGGCTCTCGGGAAGCGGAACGAACTCGCTCTCTTCGGGACCTCCGACAGCTCGCTTCACCTGGGTGATCGTTGAGGGTGTGGCTTTCGTCCAGGCTGCTACTCCGACATAAGGATGCTCAACATACCCTTGTGACTGGGCACGGTTGCGAATGAGGTGCAGCACCGTGCTCGAAGGAATGGTGCTCACGATGTGGGTTGTCAGCACATAATCCGGTCCGTCCATCAGAGCAGAAAACGGTAACAGGTCGAGTTTGCCGTCTGGAACAACGAGGATGGACTGCTTCTGGCGGTAATCAGGAACACCGCCCAGCAACGCCTGAAACAAGTGTCCGGCTAGCTCGGAGTTGATCTGACCTTTGCGGAGCTGTCCGCGGTATTGGTCAGCTGCCGCCTCGATGACTTGCCGGGACGCAAGCGGATAGCGCGCCACCGTCGTGCTGCTCACAGCGAGCACGTAGGATTGCGGATCGGCTAGAACGTACTCAAGCACTAGCTCGGACGGACCCAAATCGTGCTGCAGTGCGGGAAGCTCGACAGGATCGTCGGACGTCTTCTCGGCCAAGGAACTGTTGTCTAAGTGGGATTCCGCATCCGTGATTCTTTCGAGCAGCTTCGAGCGTTTCGCCTGATCATCGGTTTCCAAAAGCTGCGTATTGAGTAGGACCAGTTGGTGCTCCCCGGCCGTGACCTTCTCGGGATCGATCGCCTCGTGATGTTGAAGAGCCTGAGTTTCTATGCGCCCCCTCGCTTTTTCCAGAATACGGAATGCGTCACCGTACCGGTTCTGAGCACAGAGTGAATTGAAATAGCCCGAGTAGACAAATCCAAGCTGCGTGATCAGATCTCTTTCTATTCCTGGAGTGGGAACATTGACCAGCAAGGAGTCGATCAGGTCCGCCGACTTCTGGTAAAGGTCATTGGATGTCTTCGTCTGGCCCACCTTCGCGAGGATTTCCGCCTTGATAGCGAGATCGCGAGGCACAAAATAGATTTCGTCGGGAATCTGCTTATTAGCCTCGACGGCGTTATCTATGGATTGGAGAGCAGCAGGCAGCTGACCCTCGTGCTCATAGGCGCTGGCCAGGAGTCCGTCTCCTTGCGTCTCGCCGCGCCAATAGCCGATGGATTTCGCGTAACCGACGGCCGTGGTGTATTCCTCGAGCGCTCGAGGCCAATCGCCCATCTTCTGGTAAGCGTCACCTCGGACCCGGTCCAACTCAAAGAGATGCGCTTGCAAGTGGTAGCGTCGTGCTTTGACGCTGGCCTGGTCTGCAAGAGCGAAAGCCTCTTGGTAACGCCCTAGACCAGTGAGCGCCTCGATCTTAGCGATCGTGGCGATGGAAGGATAAGCGATGCCGGATTTCCGATTGGCTACGCCGATCGCCTCGTCCAGAGGCCCAAGAGCTTCCTGGTAATGATGAAGTTCCACCAGACCCGCACCGTACACACTGGCATACCGAACGCGGGCTGCTGGATCCCCGAGGTATTTTGCTATACCCCAAGCCATAAGCACCTGCTTCTTTGCAGAAGTAATATCACCGAGCAGGAAGGAGGCGATACCCTGCTCACCGGTTGCGCGCGAAGCTAGCCTATAGCGATGTTGGCTCCTCGCCATTTCCCCGGCCTGCTTCCATGTCGTTCGAGCGAGGCCCGAATCATAGTTTGTCTCGAGCATCCCTCGGATCTCAAGAATGCGCAGCCGTGTCTTGGGGTTCTGCGCTCCGGGTAACGCAAGATCTGCTGAAAGCGTACTGATCTGCACGGGGAGACTTCCGAGTTCGCTATCAGCCGGGACCTGACTGACGCGAGCGTACAGCGCCTCTGCATCACGATGTTGCTGCATAAGAAGGTGTTCAGCCTTCTGATACAGTGGCTTTGCTTCAATCCACTGATTCGTCCAGGAGAGGTCATTGGCACGCCGAAGAAGGCCGTCTGCGGTGGAACGGTTGGGCGTATGCCAGCGATGTACTCCGTACCAGACACCGACGCTGACGGGAATCAGCAAAGATCCAAAGAGGAGGATGCGGGAGATGCGCGGGAGATTCACCAAGGAGCCCATATACCTGACCCGATTCGTTCGGTTGTCGGATAGCGAACAAACCGGCCTAGAAAAGTAACGGTCTGCCCAGCTTGCCTTCCTCTACGATGTACTAACTATATGCAATCAGGCCGGCGGAAGGTTCCCGTGGCAGTGAACATCAATTTTGTGACATCCGTCCATCTCTTTCAGATAACAGCCGTTTCTCTGTCTTTCGCACGTACTCAATCCAATGCGCGATCTGCTCCTGACAGAAACTACAAAGTGGCATATGTCTCGTCTTTCCAGAAAGCAGGAACTTGTCAGGATTGAATGCGAAGTGTTTAATCTGCTGCTCTGTATAGCAGACGAAATCTGCCTCCGTGACTGTCCCACGAGTGATCGCAGCCTTGTCTCGGAGAATCTGTTCCTTCTGTTCTGCAACCACATCAGACAGCCAGACGATGCGGTTTCCAGCATCGCGCCAGGGCGTATCGTCGGCTGCCCAGTAATCTTCGAGCTTGGCGCTCGTGTTGATGGCCAGGTAACGAATAGCGGAGCGGCGGTCGCTGATCGCGGTCTGCGCATCCACAAATGCTGCGGCGGCGACCTTTGCCAAGCCAATGACCGCCTCGTCCGGGTACGTCTCAGCCAGTGTCCTGAGACGCGCAACCTCATCCTCGGCGATAACACGAAAGGTCGAGTCCGCCTCGGCTCGATCGAATACTTGTGTATTGAGCGGTGGAAGCTCAATCCGCACGCCGGGAGGCGCTCCCCATGCCGGATGATCGACCATGTACATCACCGGATCGAAAAGGAGATCGAAATCGTCCTTGTGATCGGCGACGCCGCGCAACTCGTTCATCATGTGGAGAAACCAGCTGAGTTCATTGTCATTGAAGGCGGTTGCTGCTTTGCGCATCTCCCGCCTCCGGTGGTGCTCGAAACAATCCATCAACGTCCCTGGAAGGATGAACTCTTCGACCGACCGGGTGTACTGTTCGAGTTGTTCTGATAAAACGTCCATACTGCCTCCTGCGTTTCTTGTAGGGACGTTATCCCACGGACTCCATTTTCTGTCAAATGCTCAACAAATCGCTACTTTGGGAGCAGCCGCAGCAGTGTAGCCGTGCTGCCGTTCAGCGCCACAAGAGCCGTACCCGACCCTGCAGCCGGCTCCGCGCAACGGGCCTTGATCTCGCGATTTCGCTGCCGTACGAAAACGAAGCTTGGACTGGCGATTCTCACGACGACATCCCGCATCCGAAAGATGGGAGTGGGGTTCCCGATCCCGAACGGCTCCATACCGCGAAGCTGCTCATAAAAGATACGGCTCGCCGACTCCAGTTCAAGATCCGCCTCCGCCATCGGTTCCTCCATGCGCCGCGGCCGATGTCCGAGCAGATAGGTTTCGAACATCTCCCGAAAGGCTGGGATGTCCTCGACCTTGAGCGTCACGCCGGCCGCTTGCTCGTGTCCACCGAAGAGATGCAGCACGGAGCTGCAGGCGCGCAGCGCGTCGATGAGGCTGAAGCCGTCGACACTCCGGCCTGAACCCACTGCCATACCAGTACGAGATTCGTGTACCAGCACGAAGGCTGGGACCCCATACCTCTCCCTTGCCCTGCTGGCGAGGATTCCGGCGATCCCCTTCTTCCAATGCGGGCCATAAATGACCAGACCTGGAGGAACCTCTTCGGGAACCATAAATAGCAGATCCTCGAGGGCCTCCTTCTCTCGTTTACGGCGGTCCCGGTTCAGGCGGTCGAGGGCAAGTGCGAGCTCTACCTGGTCGTCAGGAATTGCTGCGTTCAGCATTTCCAAAGCCTCCCGCGGATGCCCTATCCTGCCGGCTGCGTTGATGCGCGGAGCCACCCGGAAGGCGATCTGTTCCGAGGTCGGAACCTCGCTGCCCCGGACGCCGGCCATTAGCAACATCTTGCGCAATCCGGCGTGGCGGGTGAGGGCGAGCTCGGCAAGGCCGATTCTGGTCAGCGTTCTCGTAGATCCAACCAAGGGTACGCAATCCGCGATCGAGGCGATCGCCGCAAGCCGGCACAAGCTCCCGAGGAAGGGCATCATTTCGCGAGTGGGAACGCTGGCTCTCTCGAGGAGTGCCCATGACAGTAAAACTCCCAGACCGGCCGCGCAGTAGCGGTTCGACCACACGATCGTGGCGTCGGCTCGTGTTTCGATGTGGTGATGGTCCACCACGACCGTATCCAGTCCCAGTCGTCTCGCAAGATAGATCGGTCCCATGGCATTGATGCCGTTGTCGATCGTGATAACAAGACTCGTGCTGGCTTTAGAGAAGTAATGCACAGCGTCGTTCGTCAGACCGTAGCCCTCGTCACGGTGAGGCAGGTAGACAAGAGGTTCGGCTCCTAGCCTGCGGAGTGTGGCCTGGAGGATTGCGGTCGAAAGTACACCATCGCAGTCGTAGTCGCCAAAAATGGCTAGCTGTTGCTGCGATTGAACTGCAGTCAGGATTCGAGCGACAGCCTGCGCCATCCCTTCGATCAGAAACGGGGAAGGCAGGTCGCCCCAGACAGAGGGTGCAAGGAATTGATCAGGATCGTCGATGCCCCGATGCTTCAGGACATCGACAAGAGGTCGACACAGAGGCATCATAGGATCTCCATAGGGGCAAGGGTTGGAATTGTGATGGTGTAACAAGGACCGCTCCCACTTTCGAGCGCGGCTTCTCTAAAGCACGAGGGCCAGCTTTCGCCGGCCCTAGCCCGATTCAATGTTGAAGGAGGTTCTATCTTCCGTTTTCTGCCGTCCGGCCGTGGACTGATAGCCTCTGGGGAGGATACTTGTCGGCCTGTTTCATCGCCCTCAACTCGTAGCCATTCCACGGCCACCCCTTGCCGCGCTCGATGAGCTGAGCAAGTTGTCGGTGGGTCAGATACCACACGACAGTCGAAGTACCCATCGTTGAATGTTCAGATCATGCTCCTCCATCTCCTGCGCTGAAACGTTTCCCCAATCGAGGAGAGTTCTAACCTCATCATGGCTGTCGTGGAGTACCCAAGGGACAATTCGCGTCTTCCCGTCTGGTGAAATGAAGTGGACAGCTAATCACTCCCAGCAACGTTGACCAGGACCCGATGTGTTGCTGTGTCGCTCACGCCTCACCCTCACCTATTTCCCTTTTCGTTACTTCATAGCAGTTCTACCCCATGAACTCCCATGTTGATGTCTGTCTCGATCCACCCCTCTTTCCAGGGAGCTGTCCGATCCCCATCAAAGGGGATGCCGTTCACGCGGGCATCCCCTCCAGCGTCGAAGAGCAGACCCCAAGTTTCCGGGTACTCGTCTTCCCCACCGTCCGCCAGGATGCGCCTATGGCGTGCCAACTCCAGCATTTCCGTGTCGGCATCTTCCCAACCACAGCGCCAGCAGTGATGCCTCGTGTCCGAATTGGGAATCGCCGTCACGCGAGCCCTATAGCCAGCCGCGTACTCTGTGCGATCCCAGTTCTGCAGCCCTGCCAAACCAGGATGTATCACACGACACCTACTCTCTTCCAACTCTTCATTTCTCAGGCCGCATTCTTATCGATCCTCGTCGTGGCCACTGTCAGATACCACACAATCACGGACAGTTTACAGTTTTGCCATCCGGTGTGAACGAGATCATCTTGGCAATTAATTGGATTCGGTCGAGAAGACGATGACCGGGATGCTGCCAGGGTGAAAATACGCCGAACGAGTGCAGGTCATGCGATGGTCTGGATTGGTGCGGCAGTGAACGAAAGCGGATGTCTCCGCATCATCTTCAGTGGCTACCTGATGGGTGAAGCTGCAAGATGAGCATTTTCAGGTGAACATCGTCGATCCTTTCTCCAGCTCCGAAACTACTGCTGGTGGCGACCTAGTTAGTCTTGCGGAAGTACCCATAGACGCATCGGAATCCGGCCCCTGGTCGAATCGTGAGTGTCGTAAACGACGCCATCGATGACCGCTACGACGTGACGTGAGACGCTGACTACCAACCGGCCGGAGGGCAGCTCGTCTGCTCTGAGATGGACCGTGCAGCCTGAGCCGATCTGCATCGTGGGTGTCCACTCCCAGCCAAGAGATTCCATGTACCTGCTCAGGGTGGGCCGATGAACCCCTGTCCGCGCAGAGGACTTTGCTTTCGGTCGCTTGCTCAACCGCTCGTCCTTTCCTGCTGTGTTGAGCGCCGTGTAAACCTCCTCATAGGCCCGCTGTGTGGCGATTGCAATGGCGCGACATACGCAGTCTCCTGCTGTGCCTTTCCAACCCGCCGCAGCGCGTCCTCCATCGCTAAAAACCCACATTCTCAAGCCTGTCCTTTCTCCCCTGATGCATCTCTGAGCTGAGCGAAGTAGACGCTGGGAAGCGTGTTGGCGAAGTAATTGCGGTTCCTCCGCCAACGGCTGAGCGTCTCTTTTTGGTCGGAGACGCGGGCGGCAGCCGCCTCAGAGAGGCGCATATTGGGAAAGTTCCGCTTGCATCCTACCGCGATGAAATCACAGCTGATCTGGACGAACTCGGCGCGAATCATTGGTTCTTCTCCTGAGAAGACCCTTTTTAATATCGAAGTGGTTTGCTGTGGATGCTTCAGTCTGCATCTCTGGCATCGTCAGTGGCGAAGCCTGGTTAGACCCCGCCACTGGCTTGAGACATGCCGCCATTCCGTCTACGAGCAACCGCTCGTGCCGCCGCAGTTGACGCACTTGTAACAGCTACCGTTGCGCACCATGAGCGACCCGCAGGTCGTGCAGAGCGGCGCATCGCCAACCTCATACGCATCGTGCAGGAACTGGGAGACGCTGGCAGGGGCGTGGTTTGGCGCCCCGCCAGTTTCTCCACTGGCAGCCGCGGTCGTGACGAACAGCGGCAGCTGCTTTCCTGAAAGGAAACGCAGCTCCATCCAGCGGAAGAGATAGTCCATGATGGATTTGGCATAACCCATCTCCTCATTGCCGGTCCACCCCGAAGGCTCAAACCGGGTATGCGACAGCTTGTCACAGAGCACCTTGAGGGGCACTCCGTGCTGGAGACCGACAGACACCACCGTGCCGAAACACTCCATCAGGCCGGCGATGGTGGAGCCGGCCTTGGCCATCCGAACGAAGATCTCCCCCGGCTGTCCATTGGGATAGAGACCGACGGTCAGGTAGCCCTCATGGCCCGCGATGGAGAAGTGATGATTGATGGCCGAGCGTTCGTCCTGCAGGCGATGACGGTTCGCCGCCGGAGGACCTGAGAGGTCAGCCGGAGAGGGTGACGCAGCACTTGCCTCGGATGCGGCGGGTGCCGACGCGCTGACTGGCTGTGAGGTCTTCGAGCCGTCGCGATAGATTGCAACTGCTTTCAGCCCTTTGCGCCAAGCCGACAGGTAGGCCTCCTCCACATCCGAAACGGTCGCCTCGGACGGTAGATTGACAGTCTTCGAGATCGCTCCTGACAGGAAGGGCTGCACCGCCGCCATCATGTCGATGTGGCCACTCCAGCCGATCGACCGCGAACCCTTACCCGGCCGGAACGCACAATCGAAGACCGCAAGGTGCTCTTCGCGGATTCCTGGCGCACCTTCGATCGTACAGTTCGCCTCGATGTGCTGCTCTATCGTCTCGATCTCCTGTTCGGAGTAGCCGAGATGCTTCAGAGCACTGCTGACCGCCTGGTTGACGAGTGTAAGATAGCCGCCGCCGACCATCTTCTTGAAGACCACAACGCCGAGCATCGGTTCGATGCCGGTTGTGTCGCAATCCATCATGAAGCCGATCGTGCCGGTCGGAGCAAGAACGGTCACCTGGGCGTTTCGGTAACCATGCTCCTTACCGGAGTGAATTGCCTGCCGCCACAGGTAGTTCGCACTTGCCGCGATCGATGATGCCTGGCTTGTCGGAGAGACCGCAAGCTGCCTACTCGCTTCCGCGTGCAAGTCCATCACTGCCAGAAATGATTCTGCGTTCATGGAATAGCCCGGAAACGCCCCCTTATCGGAGTAGTTATCAAACTCTCCGGCTACTTCGAGGCGCGGCAGTTTCGACGCGATCTCGGCAGATGCAAGATAAGCTGCACCTCCCATTAGCGACGTGAGCGCCGCCGCCATCGAGCGGCCCTCTTCTGAATCGTAGCGAAGACCCAGATTCATAAGGAGGGCGCCAAGATTGGCATAGCCGAGACCGAGAGGGCGAAAGTCATGCGAGTTGCGTGCAATCGCTTCGGTCGGGTAGCCGGACAGGTCAATCAGAATGTCCTGGGCGATGATGAGCAGACGAACAGCAGCAATGAAGCTGGTGGTGTCGAACTCGCCATTGGGCTGCAGGAACTTCACGAGATTGAGACTCGCGAGGTTGCAGGCAGTGTCGTCCAGGAACATGTACTCCGAGCAGGGATTTGATGCGTTGATTCGCCCGGATAGCTTCGACGTGTGCCACTTGTTGATGGTGGTGTCGAACTGCATGCCGGGGTCACCACAGCGCCAGGTCTCCTCGGCGATCGAATGCAGCAGAGCGCGTGCAAGCACGGTCTTGACAGGCTCACCGTTCACGCGGCCGTTGAGCACCCAACCGCCATCCTCCTCTACCTGACGCATGAACTCGTCGGTCACTCGGACTGAGTTGTTGGCGTTCTGGTAAAAGATCGACGCGTATGCTTCCGAGTCCGGACCGTTGCCGTCGTAGCCGGCTGCGATCAGGGCTTGTGCCTTCTTCTCCTCGGTGCTCTTGCAGCGGATGAACTCCTCAATGTCTGGGTGATCGGCGTCGAGGATCACCTTCTTGGCGGCGCGACGTGTCTTTCCGCCCGACTTGATGACGCCGGCGAACGCGTCGTAACCCCGCATGAAGGAAAGCGGTCCAGAGGCAGTTCCTCCTCCAGAGAGTGCTTCCGTCGAACCGCGGATCGCTGAGAAGTTGGTTCCCGTGCCTGAGCCCCACTTGAACAGCATTCCCTCTGTCTTCGCGAGGCCCAGAATCGACTCCATCGAGTCATCGACGGAGTTGATGAAGCAAGCCGAGCACTGCGGTTTGTGGTAGCCGGTGCTGCTCTGAACCACCCTCCCGGGAGCATCGGACCAATGCCAGCTCTTGGCCTGATTCTCAGGTTCTAGGGTGTGGCAGCCAACGTTGAACCATACCGGCGAGTTGAAGGAGGCATACTGGTCGAGAACCAACTCAGTAAGTTCCGCTTCGAACGTGTTCGCCGCTTCCGGGGTGGAGAAGTAGCCCTGGTTCTGCCCGGATTCCCGAATAGTAGAGACCACCCGGGCAATCAGGGCGTCGACCCCTTTTTCGCGACCTTCCGTGCCGATCTTGCCGTGTAGGTATTTCGAGGCCACGATATTTAACGCGGTCTGCGACCAGCCGGCCGGGACGCGTACGTCCTTCTGCTGAAAGACGGTTTTGCCTTTGGCATCGTCGATGCGCGCCTCGCGTTCCTCCCAGGTCACGGTATCGAATGGGGGAAGGTTCTCTTTACTCAGGACTCGATCAACGGTGAGTCCCGCATGCGCTACGGTTTGAGTGGCCATCTCGGGCCTCCTTGATTGAATGAGGCGGCTGGTTGCCGCCCCTGCGTGCTAGGAAGGCTCTGCGTAAGCGCGTGATCTATGGTTTGCAGTGATGCGAGAGTGGAACTGCGAGCGAGATTCCGCTTGCTGATGACTCGTTGTGGCTGTTTTGGGGTGTGAGGACTTGAACAGTCA
>JAABUK010008630.1_pt1 | contig 14208 bp, 12 predicted proteins | sample 5559141 | NCBI WGS metagenome assembly JAABUK01 (sample SAMN10711869, study PRJNA513367) | rock metagenome | isolation source: Antarctica rocks | place: Antarctica: Victoria Land, Pudding Butte nord | collected 2016-01-03
GAAGTGGATAACCGCTAGCGCGAAAGCGAGTTGATTGAGGAGCAGCGTGCCGAGCGCCATCGTGTTGTACGTGGCGAGCCGAAGCCCGACGGCGGTTCGCCCGCCTGTGAGCGCCATCCGGTCGCGCCAGGTGATCGCCGCACTCAGGAAGAAGTTCACCTGTGTCGCGAGCAGGAAGGCCCCGATGTTGGCGAGATGTGGCTCGGCACCGAGGCGCACCACCCCGGCGAACACCAGCAACTGGAGCGCCGCGCATATCCCGCCGACCAGCACGAAGCGCGCAAGCCGCGAAAAGAGCGGTAGGCCTAACTCGGGCTCGACCACCCCTTCTTGCGCCGCTGATAGCCGTATGCGGTGCGATAACTTGGCGTTGACGCGCATCATGGTTGGAGCTCCACTTGTCCGATGAAGATGGTCCTACCGACGGCGTCCGGGAACGCCAGACCAATTTCATTGTATTGTCCGGGGGCGGATAGGTTCCAGATGATCCGGGACCAACGCCCGGCGGGTACCGTCTGCTGGAAAGCATCGTCGTGCCACTGCCACGCCGCATCGAATCCGGTCATCCCGATGCGCGTGTCGGGCACGGTGAGTAAATCACCCTCGACATAGACCCAGGCGACCACCTTGCTCACCGGGCCTGTCGGGCGTACCCCGATGGTGGAGACGGCGGCGGGAGTGAAGCGCAGCGTCGCATGCCCGTTCCAGATCCGGTTGCGATCGACCGTGACGTTGGCACCGGGTTGCAGCCCGGCGCTGTCCGTCCGCGCCCCCCACCCTTGCGCATCGGCATCGAAGTGGAAGACTGTCGAGCGCGGATCCGGCGGCGTCAGATCGATCTCACGCGGCTTGAAGATACGGACCGGCGCGCCGTTCCCCGAGTCGTTGCTGTAGATCTGCTCGTAATTGTCCGCGATCAACTGGCCATACCGATTTTTGAGCTCGCCCCCGGTCGGGCCAATGCCGCCGGTGAGGACGATCCGATCGAAGTAGCGCTCGCCGATGGCCAGGCGATAGCCGGTATCACCTTGCCGCCCTTTGTAGTCGATGAAGAACGGATCGGTGACCTGATCGGCGGCCAGGTGCGGATACAGGTAATAGCGGACGGCGCTATCGTCGGTGAGGACCGTTCGCGCCTGGGCGGTATACATGCCGATGGCCGGGAGGGACGGATTCAGATTCGGATAGAAGGTGACGAGTCGAGTCGACTCCGCCAATGCCGGTGCCGCCAGCAACCCGACCGTGAGGATCGCGAGCAGGACCGCCAGGAGCGTCTGCAAGCGTCGACGAGTCCCGACCCCGACCTGGCGCATTTCGAGCACCGGGGCCAGGGCCAGGGCGACAATGGCGATCACCACGAGCACAAACGACGCTCGTCGGATAACCGTGTCGAGTTCGGTGCGCGCCTCCAGGGCTCCGCCGCCCAGGAACAGGGCCGTGCCTACCAGCGCGCCGAGGACCACGGTGGCGAGGGCGACCACGAACGGATGTCGGCTCGCCGGACCCAGCCACCGCACCCCGAGGGCGAAGACGCGCTCCGTCGGCGGCAGTAGGGTCGTGGCCACCAATGGTGCCAGGAAGAAGATGACGTAGATAGAATGCTTCCAGAAGTCGAAATCGGCGCGGGAGTACAGCTGGAACGCGGCGATGATCGCGGCTCCGCCGCCGGTGAAAATGCGGGTCACCCAAGCCGCCTTACGCCAGCCGAATGCCGCCAGCGTCGCCAGACCCCACACTTCCGGGCGTTGCGAGACGTACTCGTGCAGCGGGGTTGCGCTCGTTAAGTCCACATATGCGGTGGAGAAGGACAACAAGATCGTGAGCTGCTCACGAAAAAACAGGAAATAGAGGACGCATGCTGCGGTGAGCGGGAGCACGAACCCGGCGAGGTTGCGCGCGAGCACCGTGCGCGTGCGGGACGACAGCAGCAGGTAGAGGCAGACGAAGGGGAAGAAGATCGCCACGACATACTTGGCGAGGAACGCGATGAACAAGCCCAGCGCCGCCAGCGGCAGCAGCCACCAATTCCCCCGCTGCCGCGCGATCAGGAGTATGGCGATCCCGAGCATGAATGCGGCCCCGGCGAGCGCGTCGTAGCTCGCGAAGCGCCCCACGCCGATCGCGGTCGGGGAGATCGCCATGATCAGGGCGGCGAGTCCCCCGACGATCCAGCGTCGGGTCGGACTCATCGTCGCTGGTGTGAGCGCTACGGCGGTGATTCCCGTCGCCAGCGTCATGATCGCCCCGAGGAGCGCCGTGACGGTGCGCACAAGGGTTAGGCCGCCGAGCATATCCGCCGCCCCGGCGAACAGTGCCCAGAGATACGAGCCATAGCTCCAATTCAACGCGTCGGCATAGACGGCGTGACGCTCGATCAGGTAGCGTCCGATCAGGATATTAGTGTTCTCATCCATGTAGGCGCTTTGTTGTTGGATGAACAACACGCGCAAGATGAAGGCTCCCAGCGCGATACCGACCACTATCGCGGGACCCGGGGATAAGGGCGACCGCAGTCGGGGGGTCGCCCGGGCGGTGAGTTCGCTGCGCTTGTCAAGTACCAGCATGGGTAGTTCTCCAGCCTCTAGGGGCTATTCAGCATCCGCTGCACAACGGCTACGGTGTCGTCGCGTGCCACAGTTCGGGCAGCGATCCGGTGTACAGCGCCAACCCGAACCAGGACCATTCCTGGCTGTAGAGATCATCCGGGTTACCCCAATACATGCCGCCGCTCGTCGGGACGGCCTGGCCCGCGAACTGCTGGGCATACAGGGCATTCGCCGCCCCCGCATCGAGGGTCAGGAGCGCTCCCAGCGCCCCGGTCAGGCCGACCATGCTCGATCCTTCCTCGATGACCGTCCCGTCGTGGGCGTACATTGCGCCGACCCGATCCTTCCTGGTGACGCTATCGGCGAAGAGGTGATCGACCTCGTCGCGCAGGAACCCCGCCTGCTTCAGGTATGCGGCGGCTCGCCCATCGCCTGACCACCGCTCGTCGAGCGCGATACGCCAGAAGGTTCGCGGCGCATCGTAGCCATAGCGCGTGTAGCGCGTCGGGTCGTCCTGCTGGAAACGGAGCGGGGTGAGGTGCCCGGTCGTACGATCGAGGCCGATCCAGTCGGGGGGTAAACCGGCCGATCGCGTCGCCCCGAAGGTGGTCGACGACGCCTCGAAGAGCACGCGATAGCTGGAGTCGATCACCGCCGACCAGTCATGCTGCGGATCGATCTCGGCGAAGATACGATAGGCGTAGGGCGAGAAGTAACTCGGGTTCAGGGCGACCACCGCCTCGCCTGCCGCCCAATTGCCTGCGGTGAGGTAGGGAGTCCCTTGCACGACGGATACATCGCTCGCCCACACCGCGCGCGTAATTCGCGTCCCTTCATCGATCAGCGACTGATCCGACCAGCGCTTCCCCGCCATCAGGAGCGCCAGGGCGGTGTCCGTATCGGCGTCGGTGGCATTATTCGAGTCGAGCACAGTACCGGCACGCCATTGCCAGAAGAGCAGTCCGTCGGGCCGTTGGAGATTGGTGTGGGTCCAGCCCCAGACCCGGTCAAATGTGCCCCGGTCGCCCGACCACACCGCCCGGAGCAGCGCGTAAGATTGCGCCTCCGAGGTCACCACGCCGGTTGCGTCTGGGTACGCACCGTTCTGCTCGAAGTGTTGCGTCAGGTAGCGTCCGGCACGCGTCTGCATAGCGCTATCCGTCGGTCCCGCTTTGTCGACCTTCCACAACTCGACGACCTGCTGCCCTTGCAGCGCTTCATCGCCCGACGGTGCTGCCCAGCGCTTGACGAGGTGGGCGTGCGTGAGCGCATCGAGCGCCAGCGTATTGTTCGCCGCGCGGAAGGTCTCTTCCAGGCCGGGTGACATGATCAGGTAGTCGACGGTGCGCCAGTCGTTTCCGAATACACCGTCGCGGATATCCGGGTCGGCCCCGACTTTCCAGTGGCTGTGGGCATTGGGGAAGGCTGGCCCCTGGGCGTCGGACTCACGCAGCGCCGCCCAGAAGCCGTCCCGCGTGATGATCAGACTCTGAGGGGCGATTGTGCCCTTGATCCAGGCGAGTGCCTCCCGCCCCGGCTGGTCCGCCTGCTCATGGTAGAGCGGAGCGCTGGCGCCGCTCGACCAGTAGGTACCGAGCAACCCGAGCGCGAAGACCGGCAGCATCGCGATAGCGACGGCGCTTGGGACACGGGGAAGGCGCTGGGCAAGGGCGGACAAGAGCACGGCCACGTTCAAGCAGAAGAACGGGATCGCGAAGAGGATATAGTAATTGAAGACCACGCCGCCGCGCGCCAGGTAGAGCAAGGGCAGCATACCGAGCAGGCCGGTCGCCATGGCGTGACGATCGGCGAGGCCCGCACGGCGCAGCCCACGCAGGCCGATACCGCGTAGCAGATTGGTGATCGTCGCGACCGCCCCGCCGATGAGGAGAAAGCCGTCACGTCGCAGCCAATCGGTCCGCACCAGGATCCAGAACGCATTGTCGAAGTTGAACGGGCCGCCACCACCACGCAGGAGCTGCCAAAGGAGCGCATCCGTGAGCGACACACCGTTGCTGGCGTAACCGCTGATTGCTTCGCTATTGAACTGGAACGTCGGCAGCAACTCCCCTTTCAGCGCGGCGTACAGCGGATAGAAGCTGACGATCGCCGCCGTGGCGAGCAGCCAAGAGCCGAGACCGAAGCTGGCATGGTGCCGCCGTCGCTGATGCCAGGCGATAAAGAGGAGGGCGGGGGCCAGGAAGATCGCCGTCTCCTTGCTCAGCAGGGCGAGGCCGAAGCAGATTCCGCTCAGCGCGACGCGGCTGAGACGCCCCCAGCCATCGAGCAACAGGTTCAGGCTGAGCAGCAACCAGAACAGCATGATCGTATCGAGGAGGACCAGGCGCTGATAGAAGATCGCGAGCGGCGATAGGGAAAAGACCAGGGTGGCGAAGCCAGCGGTCGCCGGGCCGCTGCCGAGCTTACGCGCGATCTGGTAGAGCAACGGTACCATCGCCAGGTGGAGCAGCAGCATGAGCACGCGCCCGCCATCGATCGCCCCCCCGAATGTCGCGGGGCCGCCGGTGACACCCAGCCAACCGGCCAGCAGTATCCACCCGGCTGGCGCATGGTCATAAACATACGTGTACGGCGTTAACCGCCCCTCGCGTAGGACCGCCCAGGCCTGGGACGCATAGATGCCCTCATCGTCGGTGAGCGTGAACGCCGGGTAGCGGAACATGTTCCACCCCTGCGCGACCAATGCGACGAGTGCGAGCACCGCCACGAGCAGTGCCTCTCCGGGGAGGCTGGCGACCCACTCACGAGCGCGCACGCGCGCCGGGATATCCTGCGAGCGGGTATGTGAACCGCGGAGTATCGAGTCAGTCATGCGCGCCATTCTCCACTTCGAACGTCGCGGCCCGCGTTACCGGGAGGGGGAAGGCCGCGACGTGCTCGGCCTCGCGGTGGGCACCGATGTGGGTCGTCTTCTCCCACGAGTTCCGACCGAGTAACTGCCGCCAGATCGCCCGCAGCGCGGCATAGCCGAGCAGCCATTGATAGGGCAGATAGGCCACCAAGAGGAGCACCAGGGTGCGCCCCGATGCGCGTTGTCCATGAATCTGGATAAACTCGTGGAGCCCGATCGCGCTGATAATCGCCTGGATGATCAGGACGTAGAGCGGCAAACTGCTCAGCATCGCCAGGCCAATCGGTACCTTCGCATACGCGATCAGCCACAAACTCAGGGGCACGTAGAGCACGGTGAGAGCTTGCAGCACGGGGAAGGCCAGGGTGTAGAACGCGAGGATGCGCTGACCCCACGTCGGCAAGCCGAACCAGGTGCCCTTGCCGAGGACTTGCAGGAAGCCCTGATTCCAGCGCGTGCGCTGCTTGATAAACTCGCCCACAGTCGGCGGCGTCTCCTCGCGCGTCACATACGCATCGTCGTAGAGGACCCGGATCGGCACCCGCGCCGCGCTGAGGCGTAGCCCGACTTCCGCGTCCTCGGTCAGGCAATCCTGGTCCCAGCCGCCGAAGTCTTCCAGGATGTCACGCTGCATGAACACGGTGTTGCCGCCGAGCGGCACCATCCCTACCGCGGCGTGATAGTGCATCCGGCTCTTGAACCAGAAGAAGTATTCGAGCACATTCAGGGACGAGAACCAGCGCGAGCCGTAATTCATCAGCTGCACCCCACATTGCACCACCGGCGCGACCTCGCGGGCCATGATCGTATCGACGACGCGGAGAATATCGGCGTGGGGCTCGTCCTCCGCGTCGAAGATCGTGACCACATCGCCGGTTGCGAAGCGCAACCCGACGTTGAGTCCGTGCGGCTTGTTGATTGGAGGGTCGGCGAAGGTGATCAGGCGCGCATTGTCGATGCCCCCCGCATGGAGCGACGCCAACTCCTCCTCGACCTTCGCGATTGTCCCGTGATCGCCATGCTCGATCACGATCAATATTTGCACGAGTTCACGCGGGTAATTGAGGCTCGTCATCTTCCGAATCGTTCCCCGGATTACCGCTTCCTCATGCCGTGCCGGGAGCAGTAACGTAAAGCTCTTGCGGGGCGCATCGAATGTCGTCGGCGCACGATTCCGCTCCTGTCGCTCCTCGTCTTCCCAGGCGTAGAGCATCAGCAACAGGGAATAGGCCGACTGCAACGTGAGCAATATCGAGCCATAGGCCAGGACGATATAAATGAGATCCATTCGGCGGCTCCTCGACGAATATACCGTTAGGGAGATCACTGTCCGTCAGCGCCGCGCGCCAGGCAGCCCGTAGCGGGCATTCGTGCATTAACTGGTTGTCTTGCCCGACCCGGCCCGAACGCGAGTGCGGGGAGCGTGCCGCTGCCAGACGCCGAACAGGCCAACGATGCCGCAGCACACGGGGAGCAGTACCAGAAACCCGAACCCGTTGGTCTGCCCAGCCGCACCGCCTCCTCCGGTGCTCGGTACACCGCGCACCCCGCCGGTGCGCGCGTTATCCGGGATGATGATCGCCTGGAACGTGTTGTTGCCCAGCTGCCCCATCGCGAAGACCGAATAGCTGCGGCCGGCATCCAGGGTGATCGCGTTCGTTGTCGCCAGCTGTTGGGTCGTACCCGCCGGGCGGAGGTCGAAACGATAGCTCCCTGGCGCTACGGCGAGATAGCCGGTCGCGCCTTTGAAGGGGACATTGCGGAAGACCGTCAGGCCGCCATTGGTGACCGCGACATCGGCGACGGGGGGGGCGTCGGGAGACGCATGGACGAGTCGCACATTGGCTTGATCCGCCGCGAAACGGTTGAGATCGTCGGTGAGGACAACCGGCTCGATGTTTGCCAACCGATCGGCGGCCACAATGGTGTAGGCCCGACCGTCTTGCAGATCGACGCTCGTGTCGATGAATGCTTTGCCACCACCGCCAGCGGCGGCGGAGAACACCGCGAGCTGATGGCTACCGGCGGGCACAGAGATGTACGCCGTCGCCTCGGTGAATTGCAAAGCCGAGAGGGTCTTCTGCCCGTCGATCAGCACCTCGATCGCCGGTGCGTCCGGCGACGCATGCACGACGCGCAGCATCGCCGAGCCCGCGGCCCTGGCGGGGTTAGGCGCGCTCAACACGACGATCATGAGGGCCAGCACAAGGCTTAGCGTCATTCTTCTTAACAATGCCATCGTTTCCTCCACTCCCGTTCACTGACGATTCAGCGGGGATGATCCCCCGTGTAGCGATGTGTTGTGCGCGCGATTCAGGGCCGCGCGATTGCGATCGGGGTGTTCCACCCCTGGTAGGAGATGCTTACTACCTGTCCTGTCGTGTCAAACACCTGCCGCAGGGTCAGCGGCACCCACGTCGCCGGGTCGACGGTGAGCGTCATAGCCGCCCCGCGCCGGGCATCATGCCAGCGGAGCGTCGCCGGCCCTTCGCGGGTAATCGCCGCCTCAGGAATCGAACCGATCGCGGGAAGGAGGCTCAGTATCTCTTCGCGCGGATCGTGCTGCGCCTTGTAGGTCCGCCACTGGGCTCCGACAGGGCGCTCCGAGATGCTGGTGCCATTGACGATACGCTCGGTCGTCTGCGAGCCGGTTTGGGCCTTATAGGTGCTCTGGAGTGCCAACTGGAATGGCGTCGCGCCGTCGGTGAGGATGAAGCGCGCGACCGAATATGTGGAACTGCCGTTGCCGTAGTCGATCGTCGTCATGAATTGGCCGCTATGCAGCGTCGCCTCGGAAGACGCGATGCGCTGTTGAACCGCTGTGAGGCGGATCGGGGCAATTGTGGGCGGGGCAATTGTGGGCGGGGCTATTGTGGGCGGGGCTATTGTGGGCGCAACCGTTGCGACCGGGATGATCGGCGCGAGCTTCGCCGCATCCACAATGGCACCGACATCGCTGCGATTCTCCCCAGCGATCCCTGCTACTGCCCGAGTATCGTTCGCATCGACACCACTTGTTGGGCTTCCTGTCCCGCCGACGAAACCACGCCCAAGGCCACCAGCCATGAGGCCGACGAGGATTGCGGCGGCGAACATCGTTGCCAGCAACGTTCGCGCATGGCGCGGACGGACCGAACGTTTTCCGACGTTCTCGAATAATGGGCGCCGACTCTGCCCCACCATTCCGGGAAGCGGGGCACTAAAGGCCGGTGGCATCGCACCATCACTGGGTTCGGCGATCACATCGGTGTCGGCGGTTGCTGGGGGCCTTGTTGTCCCTTCGGCCGTGCCAAGGGGCTCGCAGTAGGTGCGTGCATCGTCCCGCATAATGTCTCCCCCTATGCCATGCCACTCTACGTGGAAATAATTGCCATACGTGTCCGAGCGTTTGTCCGGTGCTGCTACGCGGTGACTGGCGTTCCAGCGACGAACGCGAAAAACCGACCGATGCAGAAGCATGGCCGGTTGCACCACTGGCTCGGCGCGGATCTAGGTGCCCAAGTGCGATCCGCGCGTCATCGCCGCCATTTCATTGTTTTGCAGGGATTTCGAAAGTTACTCTTCCCGATATTCCAGCCAACCAATAGCCGATTTCATGCGCCCGCCGAGTGGCCCGAAGAGACAGGACGCAAGCCAGATACCGCCGCCTTCGTCTCGCTACCCCGACGATGCTCGTGCCGGGAGCAGATGTCGCTTCGCGCCCCCTGGTCCCTGATGACTACTACGGAAGCAACAGCAGGAAGGATTAAGCTCGACTTTAGTCCTTTGCCGTTGATGGGGTTGCCCCGATGCTGTGAGTGCTGGCGAATGTTATGGCAACGGTCTTGGGACAGTATAAGCTAAGGGGACGGCCATTGCCACCTCGTCGCCAGGAGGATGACCATGCTGCGCCTCCAGCCGCTCCCGCCCATCCCCGCTGAGACCGCCCGGATCACGCACGCCGCCTTCCCCGAAGGCCTCGCGTATCTGGCCGCCGCCGATGCGCTCGGCGAGGTGTGACGATGCGTCCGCGGCGGTCTTCCGTCGGTGTGGGCAGCCCGCGCTGGCCCCGTGGCGGCTCGCGCTCGCGACGATCCTGCAGTTCGCGGAGGGGCTGTCCGATCGCCAGACCGCCGATGCGGTGCGCGCCCGGCTCGACTGGAAGTACGTGCTGCGGCTCGAGCTGGACGACCCGGGCTTCGACGCCTCGGTCCTCTGCGAGTTCCGCGGCCGCCTGGTCGCGGGCGGGGCGGAGTGGCGCCTCTTCGAGGCCGTGCTGGCCTGGGCGCGCACGCGGCAGTTGCTCAAGGCGCGGGGCCGACAGCGCACCGACGCGACGCACGTGCTCGCCGCCGTCCGGGCGCTCAATCGGCTCGAGGTGGTGGGGGAGACGCTGCGCCACGCGCTGGACAGCCTGGCGGTCGCCGCTCCCGACTGGCTGCGCCCGCGCTGCCAACCGGCGTGGCCGGAACGCTACGCCCGCCGCCTGGAGGACGCCGATCTGCCGAAGGGGCAGGCGGCGCGCGCGGCGTTCGCCGTGCTGGTCGGGGGCGACGGCCACGCGCTGCTCGGTGCACTCTCCGCCCCCGGCGCGCTGGCATGGCTCCGCGCGATCCCGGCCGTCGAGACCTTGCGCCGCGTCTGGGTGCAGCAGTTCCGCCTGGAGGATGGCGCGGTGCGCTGGCACGCGGCGGGCGACATCCCGCCGGCCGCGGCCTTCATCGGCTCGCCGTACGACGCCGATGCGCATTACGCGCGCAAGGGCACCACCTCCTGGGTCGGGTACGTGCGCTCGAATATGGCTTGTTAGATTCCTGCATCATGCAGGAGAGGTTCGGAGGAAGCACCTCTAGGTCGCCCGCCTTACTCCGAGGGGAAACCCGGAGGGAAACATAGCATGGCGGGAAAAGCGGGGAAGCACGAAGGCGTGTAGTGTATTGCGACCCGCAGACCTGCGCGACATGGTGCAAGCGAGACTGCTTGAATCCCAGCATCCAGTGGCGCACCCAGGCCGTCGCTACCACGCATGAGAGCGACCCCACCGGTACAGTATCCCGACAGCGGGTACTTCATAGGGACGAGTTGTACCCTCGGCCCGAAACCTCCGGCTGGTGGGACGATGGGGAACGACCCCGTCTACGGATACGAACGGGACACCTACCTCGCGCTGTCGTCTAGCGAGCAGGAAATCGAGGATTGCCTACGGGGCGCGAGCCCTATGGCAACGGAGTCTCCATAGTAGTCCGGGGCCGGGAAAGCCGGCCACATGGCGAAGGGAGACAGGGATTCGGACGGCGAGGAAAGGTAGGTACGCGCGATGCGAACAGCCGAACAAGTACTCGCCGTCATCAATGACCGCGGCAGGCGCGGTCTGCCGCTGGAGGACGTGTACCGGCAACTGTACAACCCGGCGCTGTACCTCACCGCTTACGGGAAGATCGCCCGCAATGACGGGGCCATGACCAGAGGCGTCACGACGGAAACGGTGGACGGCATGTCCGAGGAAAAGATCGCGGGGATCATCGCGCTGCTCCGCGAGGAGAAGTACCGCTGGACCCCGATCCGACGCGTCCTCATCGAGAAGAAAAACTCGACGAAGAAGCGGCCCCTCGGCATCCCGACATGGAGCGACAAGCTGCTGCAAGAAGTCATCAGACTCATCCTCGAAGCCTACTTCGAGCCGCAGTTCGCCCCCCATTCCCACGGCTTCCGCCCGGCCAGAGGATGCGGCACCGCCATCGCGGAGATTTACCACGGCTGGAGAGGGACGGCGTGGTTCATCGAAGGGGACATCAAAGGGTGCTTCGACAACATCGACCACACGGTCCTGCTGGCGATACTCGCGGAGACGATCCACGACAACCGCTTCCTGCGGCTCGTCGGTGAACTACTGAAAGCGGGATATTTGGAGAACTGGCGCTACAACAAGACGCTGAGTGGTACGCCCCAAGGCGGGGTCGTAGCCTCTCCCACAATGTGGCAAACACCCTGCTACAGTACGCGGTGACGATCCCGCGCGAGCAGTTGCGGCTCGGCTACGGGGCCGGGTTCCAGGGCGCGCCGCTCCGCCCGGCCCCGCCTTGCGCACACGGCCCCCGGCGGGAGGGAGGAGAGGGCGATGGTGCCGCGCGATCCGAAACCACCTCCGGCGCTGATGGTGCGCCCGGCGTTTGAGCCGAGTCGGCTCGCGCCAACCTGGTTGGCCGACGCCTATGAGCGGCTCGTGCCGTCGCCCCGGCGGGCGAGGCGGCGACCGCCCACCCCGGCACCGGCGGCCACGACCATTGGAGCACCGCGCGAAGGGCAATCCGCATGAACACCCCGCAAGCCGCCATCTATGCCCGCGTCTCGTCGGAACAGCAAGCGACCGCGAAGACGATGAGCAGTCAAGTGCAGGCGTTACAGGAGCGGGTCGCGGCGGACGAGCTGGCCCTGCCCGCAGAGCTGCAGTTTGTCGATGAGGGCTATAGTGGGGCCACGCTGATCCGGCCCGGGCTGGAGCAACTGCGCGATCTCGCCGCAGCGGGTGGCCTCGACCGCCTCTACGTCCATTCGCCCGACCGTCTGGCGCGCAAGTATGCCTACCAGGTCCTGCTGCTGGAGGAATTCCAGCGGGCCGGCGTCGCGGTCATCTTCCTCAACCGGGCCCCGGGCGAGACCGCCGAGGACGCGCTCCTCCTCCAGGTGCAGGGCATGGTCGCGGAGTATGAGCGGGCCAAGATCCTGGAGCGTAGCCGGCGTGGCAAGCGGCACGCGGCGCACGCCGGGGCGGTGAGCGTGCTGTCGGCCGCGCCCTATGGGTATCGCTATATCGGGAAGGCCGAGGGTGGGGGGCAGGCACGCTACGAGATCGTGCTGGAGGAAGCGCGCGTGGTGCGCCAGGTCTTCGCCTGGGTCGGGCAGGAGCGGGCGACGATCGGCGAGGTCTGTCGGCGGCTGACCCGGGCCGGCGAGCGGACCCGGACGGGGAAGACCGTCTGGGATCGCACGACGGTGTGGGGGATGCTCAAGAACCCGGCCTACCAGGGGACGGCGGCATTCGGCAAAACGCACAGCGGCCCACTCGCGCCACGCCTGCGCGCCCAGCGGGGGCGGAGTCTGCAGCCACGCCGTGCCGTCTCGACGACCGACGTCCCGGCGGCGGAGTGGATCGCCATCGCGGTGCCGCCGCTGGTGGACGCTGCGCTCTTCGCCGCCGTGCAGGCGCAACTGCAGGAGAATCTGCGCCACGCGCGGCAACGGCACCGTGGTGCCCGGTACTTATACGGAATCCTGTTGTAGACTTGCGGTATGGTGAAACGACTGCGGCTGAAGGGCCATCTGAACGTTGCCGAACTCGAACGGGCGTACCGCGGGGCGGGTGACCCGGTGGCGCGGAGCCAGTGGCAGATCCTCTGGCTGCTGGCGCGGGGCGAGCCGACGGCGGCGGTCGTCGCGGCGACGGGCTACTGCGCGACCTGGCTCTACCAGATCGTGCGCCGCTACAACGCCGAGGGCGCGACCGGGGTAGGGGATCGGCGACACCGCAACCCCGGCGCGGCCCCGCTGCTCGACGAAGCCGGGCAGGCCGACTTGCGGGCGGCGCTGGACAGCGTCGCGCCGGGGGGCGGGGCGTGGAGCGGCCCGGCGGTGGCGTCCTGGCTGGCGGCGCGCCTGGGGCGCCCGGTCGGGCCGCAGCGCGGCTGGGCCTACCTGCGTCGCCTCGGCCAGACGCCCCAGGTGCCGCGGCCCAGCCATGCCCAGGCCGATCCCGCCGCGCAGGACGCCTTCAAAAAGGGGGCCTCGCGGACGCCGTGAGCGCGGTGCGGGCGGCCCATCCCACCGTCGCGGTCGAGACGTGGGCGCTGGACGAGCACCGCGTCGGCCTCCAGCCGATCCTGCGCCGCGTCTGGGCACCGCGCGGCCAGCGCCCGGTCGCCACCGTCCACCCGCGCTACGCCTGGACCTACGTCTACGCCTTCGTGCGCCCCGCCACCGGGGAGACCTACTGGCTCCTGCTGCCGACCGTCAGCGCCGCCGCGTTCAGCCTGGCCCTGCGCGCGTTCGCCGACGCGGTCGGGGCCGGGGCCGGCAAGCGCGTCGCCCTCGTCCTCGACGGCGCGGGCTGGCATCGCGGGCACGCCGTCGTCGTGCCGGACGGCCTGCACCCCGTCACCCTGCCGCCCTACTCGCCCGAGCTGCAGCCCGCCGAACGGCTGTGGGCGCTGTCCGACGCGCCGCTCGTCAACCGCCACTTCGCCGATCTGGACGCGCTCGAAGCGGCGCAGGCCGACCGCTGCCGCCAACTCCGCGCCCAGCCCGCGGTCATCCGCGCCCACACCCGCTTCCACTGGTGGCCCGACACCGGCTGAGAACGCAACCGATCAACAGGATTCCGTATTATTGCAGGGTCTCGCGACGTGTGTCGAATGTGGCTACGGGTTCTACGGCAAAGCCGTCAGCACCGGGGCCGCCAAGGGCGCGCCGCGCACCTATGCCTACTATCGCTGCATCGGGACCGATGCCTATCGCTTCGGCGGCGAGCGCGTCTGCACCAACACGCCGGTGCGGACGGATCGCCTGGACGCGGCGGTGTGGGCCGAGGTGCGCGGCTTGCTGGAGGATCCGCAACGTCTGGCGGATGAATATCGCCGACGACTGGACGCCCCGCACCCGGAAATGGCGGATCGCGCCGCGACGGAGGCGCAGCTGCACAAGCTGCGGCAGGGGCTGGCGCGGCTGATTGACAGTTACGCGGAGGGCCTGATCGAGAAGAGCGAATTCGAGCCCCGGATCGGACGCCTGCGGCAACGGAGCGGCGCGCTAGAAGCG
>JAABUK010008631.1_pt1 | contig 14208 bp, 7 predicted proteins | sample 5559141 | NCBI WGS metagenome assembly JAABUK01 (sample SAMN10711869, study PRJNA513367) | rock metagenome | isolation source: Antarctica rocks | place: Antarctica: Victoria Land, Pudding Butte nord | collected 2016-01-03
GTTTTGGGGCCCCCGCCGGGGGGGGGGGCGGGGGGGGGGGGTTGGGGGGGGGGGGGGGGGGGGGGGGGGGGGCGGGGGGGGGGGGGGGGGGGGGCGACCCCGGCGTCGGCCTCGGCGGCCTGGAGGAGCCCCTGGATGAGGCTGGGGACGCCGAGGGCCAGCATCAGGTCGGCCTGCGCCTGGGTGGCGGCCCAGACGGCGTCTAGCTGGGCGTTTTCGAGCTGGATTAGCCTCTGCCGGGCCTGCTGGACCCGGGTCAGGTCGGTCTGGCCTGCCTCGAAGAGGCGCTCCAGGCTGTCGACCTCGGTGCCCAGCTCGCGGGTCAGGCCGGACGAGTCCTGGACCAGGGACGTGGCGCCGTTCCACCGGGCGACGGCCGATCGGACCTGGGCGACGGCCCGCTGCTGGGCCTGCTGGAAGGCGACCACGGCCCGACGCTGCTCGGCCTCGCGCTGGCGGACCAGGGGCTTGCCGTTGTTGAGGATCGGCAGGGTCGGGACCAGGTTGAAGCCGACGTACTGGATCCCCGCCTCGTCCTGGACGTACTGGGGGCCGAAGATGGTCGTCGGGATCCGGTCGCCTCGGGCCAGCCGGACGGCCGACGCCGCCCCCTCGATGGCGGCCTGCGCGGCGTGGAGGTCGGGCCGGCATTGGAGCGCGGCCTGGACCATGGCCTGTTCGTCGATCGGGGGGATGTTGCCCGGAAGGGCGAATTCGCCCAGGGGCTCGGACTCGGCGGCCGATTCCGGGATCCCGATCTGGTTGCGGAGGTCGGTCAGGGCCGTGACGTAGTCCTGCCGGGCGGCCCGCGCCTGCTGTCGGGTGGCCCGGCTCTCGACCCTGGCCAGCGCCAGGTCGGCTGACTGCACCAGGTTGGCCTTGAACCGCCGTTCCAGGGTCCGCAGGAGGTTGTCGTTAAAGTCGCCGAGTTGCTCGGCGACCCGGAGCTTTTCGCGGCGGTAGGCGGCCGTCTGGAAGAAGCGGTAGGTCTGAACCAGGGCCGTCAGCTCGGCCTGGACGACCTGCCACTGCACCTGCTTGTAGGCGGCCTTGGCGATCCCGTATCGATGGGTGGTCTGGTGGCCGAACTCGATCGGCTGGCGGAGGGCTACCAGGAGATACCCCTGCCCGTTGTGGTAGAAAGACCCGGAACGGGAGCCGGCCGGGGCCGCGGCGCCAGCTCCGCCGGCCCCGCTGTTGCCGAAGGTTCCATTAGGGATCAGGGTGATCGGCCGGTAGTCGACGAATACGGTGGGGTTGAGCGCGACCGGGAAGTGGCGGGCCACCTCGACGGCCTCCGCCGAGGCCAGCGCCGGGTTCCCCAGGCGGAGCGAGACGAGGTCGGGGTTGCTGGTCAGCGCCCCGGTGAGGGCCTGCTGGAGCGAGATCGACCGGCCGCCGGGGGTCGGGCCCGTCGAGTCGGTCCCCGGCCCGATCGCCGCCCCCATGTCGGCCGGCGTGGCCTGCGTCCGCCGGATCGGCTCGTCGTCGAGCGGCCGGGCGATCATCGGGGGGATGGCCGGCCGGGCCGGGATCGGGCCGATCGGGGATGGCGCCGCCACCGTCGCCGGGGACTCGGCGCGGCCCACGACCGGCCGGGCCGGACCCGGCGGGACCTCGGGTCGGGCGGGCCTGCGGAACCGGCCGAACAGGCCGCGATGGGGAGCGGCGGCGGGGGCCGACGGCGACCGGGTCGGTTCGTCGGCGAGGGCCCCCGGTCCGAGGCACGTCGCGAGGACCGGCGCGAGCAAGGCGATGGTCGGGCGCATGGGACATGCATCCTGCGATGGGAAACGGGCGGTCGCTCCGGCGATCGCCACAACCTCGTCGGGCTCCCCGTCCGTTCCGCCCTCCGGCCCGATCTCGGACGAAATCGAGCCTGACGTCCTTGTCCGATTTCGGGTAGCTTTGAGTATCGAAAGACCCCGGCCGCGGACTTGGCCCTTGAGGCGAAAATGGCGAGACTTCACAAGTTGGGTCGTGTTATGCGGCCTTTGGCAGCGATGGGGGCCTGGCTTCCCGTGGCGATCGGCCCGGCCGGATGCTCGCCGAAGCCGACGACGGCCGTGGTCAAGCCGGCCTCGCCCTCTTCGTTCGTGAAGCCCCCGGGCGAGGGCGACCTGGTCGCCATCGCCCTCAAGCCCGAGGCCGAGACCCGGCTGGGGATCGTCGACAGGTCGAAGGTCGAGCGGAGGCCGGTCGCCCGGTCGGTGACGATGGGAGGCGACGTCGTTGTCCCGCCCGGGCGTTCGTCGATCGTCTCGGCCCCCCAGACCGGGACGCTGGTGGCGGCCGAGGGCGGCGCGACGATCACCCCCGGCCTGGCGGTCAAGAAGGGGCAGGCGATCTTCACGCTCCTGCCGATCCTCTCGGCCGACCGGGCCGTGCTGACCCCGGTCGAGCGGGTTAACTTCGAGGCGTCCCGGGCCGACGCCGAGGGCCAGCTCGACGCGGCCAGGCCCCGATTCGCGATGGCGAAGGACTCCCTGGAGCGGACCGATCGGCTGGTCAAGAGCCACGACGTCCCGCCCACCGCGCTGGTGGACGCCCGGAACACCTACGATTCGGCCAAGGCGGCGCTCGACGCCGCCGAGCGGCGGTGGGGGATCTTCCAGAAGGCGCTGGGATCGGGCGCCGAGGACGCCGGCAAGCTCGCGCCGTTGCCGCTCCGGGCCCCGGCCGACGGGATTTTGATCAACGTCCCGGTGCAGGTGGGCCAGCAGGTCCCGGCCGGGAGCATCCTGTTCGAGGTGGCCAACCTCGACCCGGTCTACGTCCGGGTCGCGGTCTTCGTCGGCGAGGAGGAGTCGGTCGCCGTCGACCGGGACGCCGCCGTCGGCGGCCTGGCCGACGCGCCCGGCAAGCCGACCAGGGCGGCCAGGCCGGTCCGGACCACCCCCTCGGCCAACCCCCTGGCCACGACGGTCGACCTGTATTACGAGGTCGAGAACCACGAAGGCAAGTTTCGCCCCGGCCAGCGGGTCGGCGTGACCCTGCCGATGAAGGGCGAGGCCGAGTCGCTGGTCGTCCCCTACGCCGCGATCCTCTACGACATCAACGGCGGCGCCTGGGTCTACGAGAGCCTGGGTAAGCATAATTACATGCGCCGCCGGGTGGTCGTCGACCACATCGCCGGCACCGACGCCGTGCTCGCCGTGGGCCCCAGGACCGGGACCAAGGTCGTCACCGACGGCGCCGCCGAGCTGTTCGGCACCGAGTTCGCCGGGGGGAAGTGACCCCTCGTCGGGTGGCACCGGTGGCCTGCCCGCCAGTGGCCCCGGCGCCCGATCGGGGCCACTGGCGGGCAGGCCACCGGTGCCACCCGGCCGATCCGAGTATTTGCCCTGCGAGGTCGAAGCGATGATCGCGAATTGTCCCGCCGGATCCGCACGAAAGCCCGCCCGTCGGGGCCCGCCCTGCCGACCATTCACCTTGCTGGATGGAATGATCTTGATCGGCGGCGCGGCGGTCATGTTCGCCGCGTTCCACTCACGATGGCAACCCAACGATTTCGATACCGATCACCGGGTACGAACGGTCCATTACGAATCCGGCTCTTTTCTGATGATATGTTCGCTCCTGGTGTTAACATTGAGGATGCGACGACCGAGGCCCTCGATCCGGCGAATCGTCTGGCAACCGGGCTCGGCGGCCTGCCTTGCCGTGATCCTCTGTGGCCTCTATGAAAAAGCCGATTTTGAGATGAGCCAGATCATCGCGGGAAGTTCACCGTTGGATCGTCCGGCTTCGGCGTGGATCAGCTTCATGACCTGTCCCCCGGAATACAAAGGCGCATCCGTCATCCCGATTACCTGGTTGCTCCTGGTCCTGGGGCGACGCTGGCGGCCCGAGCCGGGCTGGATCGACCGGGCCGGGAGGCTCCTGGGTTGGTCGTGGATCGTCTGGATGATTTCGGACACGCCCTTGTCTTGTTATTGGTAGCTCTGGAACGGCAGGGCAGCACTGCCCTACGGATATTGCTTTGGCTTCATAGAGACGCGGGTCGGTCGAACATCGAGGAATCTTCATGAACTGGCTCGTGACCACGTCCCTCCGACTCCGGGTGCTCGTGCTGGCGGCGTCGATCGTCCTGATGATCTACGGGGTCCGCGCGGCGCAGAATGCGCCGTTGGATGTCTTCCCCGAGTTCGCCCCGCCCCTGGTCGAGATCCAGACCGAGGCACCGGGGCTGTCGACGGAGGAGGTCGAGAGCCTGGTGAGCGTCCCGCTGGAGAACGCCCTGAACGGGACCTCGGGCCTGAAGACCCTGAGGTCGAAGTCGGTCCTCGGGCTGTCGTCGGTCGTCCTGATCTTCCAGGAGGGGACGAACCTGATGACGGCCCGGCAGCTCGTCAACGAGCGGCTGTCGGTCGAGGCGCCGAGGTTGCCGGCGGTGGTCCGGGCCCCGGTGATCCTGTCGCCGCTGTCGAGCCTGAGCCGGGTGATGAAGATCGGGGTTTCCTCGAAGACGCTCACGCAGATGGACCTGTCCGAGCTGGCCAAATGGACGATCCGGCCCCGGCTGATGTCGATCCCCGGGGTGGCGAACGTGGCGATCTGGGGCCAGCGCGACCGGCAATTCCAGGTGTTGGTCGACCCCGACCGGCTCCGGGCCGTCGGGGTGACGCTGGACCAGGTGAACAAGGCGGTCGCCGACGCGGTGGCCGTGGCCGGCGGCGGGTTCATCGACACGCCGAACCAGCGGATCGCCGTCCGGCACCGGTCGGCGATCCAGACGCCCGGCGACCTCCGCGAGACTGTGGTCACCTTCCGCAACGGCGCCCCGCTCCGGCTCGGCGAGCTGGCCGAGGTCCGGATCGGCAACCCCCCGCCGATCGGCGACGCCGTCATTAACGACCATCCGGGCCTGCTCCTGATCGTCGAGAAGCAGCCGCAGGGGAATACCCTGGACGTCACCCGGAACGTCGAGAAGACGCTCGACGGCCTGGGCCTCAAGGGGAAGGGCGTGGAGATCGACTCAACCATATTCCGCCCGGCGACGTTCATCGAGCGGTCGATCGACAACCTCGGCCACTCGATGCTGGTCGGCTGCGGCCTGGTGATCGTGATCCTGGTCGGATTTCTCTACGACTGGCGGACGGCGCTGATCAGCCTGACGGCGATCCCGCTCTCGCTGGTGGCCGCCGGGGTAGTACTCCGGTCGATGGGGACGACCATCAACACGATGGTCCTGGCCGGCCTGGTGATCGCGATGGGCGAGGTGGTCGACGACGCGATCATCGACGTCGAGAACATCGTCCGGAGGCTGAGGCAGAATCGGGCCGAGGGGAGCCCGAGGTCGGCATTCACCGTGGTCCTGGCGGCGTCGCTGGAGGTCCGGAGCGCGGTGGTCTATGCCACCCTGATCGTGATCCTGGTCTTCATCCCGGTCCTGTTCCTGGAAGGGCTGACCGGGTCGTTCTTCCGGCCGCTGGCGATGGCGTATATCCTGGCGATCCTGGCGTCGCTCCTGGTCGCCCTGACGGTGACGCCGGCGCTCTCGCTGATGCTGTTGCCGGGTTCGGTGGACAGGCGGCACGTCTCGCCGCTGGTCCGGGGGCTCCAGGCGATCTACCGGGCGATCCTGCCGAGGCTTTTGCACCGGCCGGCGTGGGCGGTTGTCGTCCTCCTGGCGGCGTTCGGGGCCAGCGGATGGGCGGTCATGGGGCTGGGCGAGGAGTTATTGCCCAACTTCAAGGAGACCGACTTCCTGATGCACTTCGTCGAGAAGCCCGGGACGTCGCTGGCGGCGATGACGCGGATCACCGTGAAGGCGAGCAAGGAACTGCGGGGGATCCCCGGCGTGAACAACTTCGGCTCGCACATCGGCCGGGCCGAGGTCGCCGACGAGGTGGTCGGGCCGAACTTCACCGAGCTCTGGATCAGCATCGACGAGAAGGCCGACTACAAGCAGACCGTCGCCCGGATCGAGGACGCCGTCAACGGCTATCCCGGGCTGGTCCGGGACGTGCTGACGTACTTGAAGGAGCGAATCAAGGAGGTGCTCACCGGAGCCGGGGCGACGATCGTGGTCCGGCTCTACGGCCCCGAGATCGAGGTCCTCCGATCCAAGGCGCAGGAGGTCTACGACGCGGTCCACGAAATCCCGGGCGTGGCGAATCTGAAGGTCGAGCAGCAGGTGCTGGTCCCGCAGCTCGACGTCCGGCTCCGCCCCGACGCGGCGGCCCGGCTGGGCCTGACGCCCGGCGATGTCCGCCGGGCCGCGACCACGATGGTCAAGGGCCAGAAGGTCGGCGAATTGTACGACCGGCAGCGGGTCTTCGACGTCTTCATCTGGGGCGTCGAGAAGGTCCGCGACGACCCGTCGGCCCTCCGATCGCTCCTGATCGAGACGCCGACCGGGGTCCGCGTCCCGCTGGGCGACGTGGCCGACGTGTCCATGGTCCCGGCGCCCAACGTGATCACCCATGAGAAGGCGTCGCGGAAGATCGACGTCACCTGCAACGTCATCCCGGGCGCCGACCTCGGGCAGGTGGCCCGGGCGATCGAGGAGAAGGTGAAGGCGGTGCCGTTCGACCGCGAATATTCCCCCGAGTTCCTGGGCGAATACGCGGCCCGGGAGGAGTCGAGGAACCGGCTCATGGCCCTGGCGGGGATGTCGCTGCTGGGCGTCCTGCTGGTGATCCAGTCCGACTTCCAGACCGTCCGGCTGACGGCCCTGGTGTTCGTAACCCTGCCGTTCGCGCTGATCGGCGGGGTGTTCGGCGCGGTGCTCGGCGGCGGCGTGCTGTCGCTGGGGTCGCTGGTCGGTTTCGTCACCGTGCTGGGGATCGCCGCCCGGAACGGGATCATGCTGGTCAGCCACTACCGCCACCTGGAGCAGGAGGAAGGTGAGCCGTTCGGCCCCGGGCTGGTGATGCGGGGGTCGATCGAGCGACTGGCGCCGATCCTGATGACGGCCCTGGCCACCGGCCTGGCCCTGGTCCCGCTGGCCTTCGGCGGCGACAAGCCGGGCCAGGAGATCGAGCACCCGATGGCCGTCGTGATCCTGGGCGGCCTGGTCACCTCCACCGTCCTCAACCTGTTCCTGATGCCCGCCCTGTACCTGGCCTTCGGCCGGGGGAAGGCACCGGCCGCAGAGTGAGGGACAAATATCATCTTGCCCCGCGGAGGGCCCGCCCCCCGGGCCATCGCTTTGGTTATGATCTTATATTGATGAAAATAGTGTTAATCCCGGAGGAGAAAGGAGCATGGCAGGCAAACAGCCAAAACGCGTCCCACGGCCCGGAGTGGATGAGTACGGTCGAACACCGCTCCATTATGCGGCCGCAGAAGGCGATGCCGCACGGGTGCAAGACCTCCTTCGCGCCGGGGCCAACCCCAACGCCCAGGATGATAACAGCTGGTCACCTCTCCATTTTGCGGCTCAGGCGGTCTCGACCGCTGCTGTGGCTGCTCTCATCGAAGCCGGGGCTGACGTTGACGCCCTCGATCGATTTGGAAACACGCCCCTGTTCCGCGCCGTCTTTTGCTCGAAGGACGAGGGTGGGGTGATCCAGTTGCTCCGCGCCTCCGGCGCGGATCCGCGCCTGTCCAATATCCGTGGCGTTTCACCGCTCAATTTAGCCCGGACAATCGCAAACTTCGATTTAGCCCAATTTTTTGCCGATTTGGCATGAGAGTCTGAAGCCATCTAACCCGCGATCCCGGCGGAGGTTCCTCGGCGCGTCGGGCGTGGCGAAGGATCGACGCGGGCGGGCTTCGGGGCCGTCGGGGCGGTCGGGGGGGTGGGCCGGGACGAACTGCCTTCCAGGGCGGCGGCCCGGTCGTGGTCGGCCCGGGCCCGGGCCCCGGCGCCGAGTCGGGCGAAGGCGTCGGCGCGATACTGGTAAGCCCGGGCATTTTTGGGGTCGAGGCGGATCGCCTCGGTGAAGTCGGGGACCGACCCGGCGTAGTTACCCGAGCGATACCGGGCCAGCCCCCGGCGGTAGTGGGCGGCGGCGACGCCGGGGTTGAGGCGGATCGCCTCGGCGTAATCGGCGATGGCCCGGTCGTAGGCGCCCAGGTCGTGGTGGGCCTGCCCCCGGGCGGTGTACGCCGAGGCGTCGCCGGGTCGGCGCTGGAGGGCCTCGGTGTAGTCGGCCAGCGCCTCCCGGAATCGACCGGTCCGATGACGGGCGTCCGCCCTCGCCAGGTAGCTGGCCGCCCGGCCGGGGTCGAGCCGGATCGCCTCGTCGAACTCGGCGATCGCCCGATCGAAAGCCTCGCGGGCGGAGAAATCCCGTCCCCTCGCCGCAGCCAGTTCGGCCGGGCTCGGGCGGGTCGGGCGGGCCAATGCGGTCGGGGATCGGGTCGGGGAGGCCAGGGCCAGGGTCTGGTGCGTCGATTGGCCTTCCGGCGCGGCCTTGCGGTGTCTGGTCGCGGGCCGGACATCCTCGATGGGCCGGAGGCCCTCGGCCCCCTCGCCGTCCCCCTCGCCGGGGGGCAGGAACGGGCCGGCCTCGTCGACCAGGCCGGCGGCCGGGATGCTGGGGAACGGAGCCCGCCCCTCGGGTCCGACGCCCCGGCGGGCCCTCGGCCCCGGGGCTAGGTCCGACCGGCTCGCCACGGCGACGGGCGGCAGATTGTCCTCGGCGGGCAAGGTCGAGACGAGCCGGAGCTCCTCCGCGGCCGCGGCGGGGGCCGGCTCGGGCTCGGGCCGGTGACGGGGCGGGATCGCGACGACGGAGGCTACCTCCGGTGTCGGGGTGGGCGCCTCGGCCGGTGACGGGGCGGAAACCCGGGCCGGTGCCGTCGTCGTCGGTTCGGCCGGTGCCGGTGCCGTCGGTCCGGCCGGAGCCGGTGCATCGGGGCCGGTCGGCGTCCCGGCCCGGAACGCGGGACGGGATCCGTGTTCGCGGTCTCCCGGGGCATGGACCCCGGCGGTCGCCAGGGCGACGGCGGCCGCCATCGCCGCGACGGCGGCCCGCTTCGGCCGGGTTGAACGGCGGGTCGGGACCGGGGGGACCGTCACCGGGTCGGGCTCGCGAGGGGGGTCCGGCAGGATCGCCGTGGTCATCGAGGCCGGCGGCCCTCCGGATTTCTCGGGCTCGCCGGGCGTGTCCAGGGGGAATACTCCGCTGTCGGTCGACTCGAACTCCCGCCAGACGGGGGCCGACCCGGCCTCGTCGATCGGATCGGGACCGGTCGCGAAGGCGGCGATGGATCCGGTCGAGGACCGCAACTCGCGAGGGATGTCGCCGCGCCGCCCGGCCCCCTCGCCGGTGAGCTGCTCGGGGGCGACCTCCGGCGCCAGGGACCGGAGAGCCTCGACCAGGGCCCGGCAGTCGGGCCACCGGTCGTCGGGCTCCTTGGCCAGCGCCCGCTCCAGGATGGGCCGTTCGGCCTCGGGGAGGTCGTCGAGGTCGGGCCGGCCGAATAGGTGGCCGGCGGAGACCATGGCGGCGTTGCCCTCGAACGGGAGCCGGCCGGATCGGAGCTGGCAGTAAGTCACGGCCAGGCAATACTGGTCGGACCGGCGGTGGGTCTGGCCCCGGAAGAACTCGGGGGCGGCGTAGGGGAACGTCCAGATCCCGGTATGGCCGGCCACCGAGCCTTCCATCGTCCGGGCCATCCCCAGGTCGGCCACCTTGGCGCCGCCGCCGAACAGGAGGATGTTGGGCGGCTTGAGGTCGCGGTGCTGCACGCCAACTCCACCACGGCCGTCGAGCGTGTGGCAATAATCGTTGAGATGGTCGATCCCGGCCGCCGAATCGCCCATGTAGCCGAGCAACTCGGATCGGGGGATCCCGAGCAGGCCCTCATCGCCGGCCTCGACGTACCGATCCCAGAGCGACCGGTCGGCCAGCTCCATGCCGACGATCAGGAAGTCGCCGACGGTCCACGACCCGAAGCTGGCGAGCAGGTTGGGGTGGCGGATGTCGCGGACGAACTCCAGCGCCCGGAGCTCGGCGACCCGGGCCCGGGGCGAGAGCCGGACGAATTTCAGGGCCACGCGGAAACCGCCCGAGGCCTCCGCCTCCCAGACCTCGCCGAACCCGCCCCGGCCGCGCGGACGGACCAGGACAAACCCGGGGATGGGCTGGTCGCCCTCTCGGGGAGCGGAGACGTCGGGGGCGGTCGGGGCTGGTTGCATGCGACACCTCGGGAAAGGCAACGAACGTCCGCGAGCGTCGCGGTGTCGGTTGCCTCGACCTTCGAGGCGTAGGTCGGTCGGAAGGAAGGATCGGTGAGCGGGGGCGGTCCCGATCCGGGCGGCACGGCCTCCGGTCTCGAAGTCCCCTCCACCCGAGAGCATTATGCCCCGGCCCGCCTCGTCCTGGCAATACGCCGGCCCGGTCTCGGCAGTTCGAAGGTTTCCGATCTTCCGCCGCGTCCGGCCGGATGATGGGGCCTCGGCGGAAGCAGTCTCCGCCGCCGGGTCGGTCGGCGGCCCGGGATGCCGGGTCGACGACCGGACGATCGACCATCGGGCAGGGGGAAGGACTTCGTTTGTACTCGGGGGAGCCGGGAGAGGACGGTGCCGGGGGTTCTCGGGGTGATCTGCCGGCCCTCCCGCGGGCAACCGGCGGTCGCGAGGCCCTTCAGGACCCCGGGAGAGAAGGGGCCCCCTCGTCGCCGGTCGGGAGGGCTTTCGTAGGCCCGGACGTCGAGGACGGACCTTCCCGGGGTCGCTCAGCGGATCACAGGGGCCCGGGCCGAGGCCGTCGGCAAGCTGGGCCCGCCAGTGGCCCAGGGGTATCCCAGCGGCGCGGAGGAGGCGACCCGGGTCGATCCGGGGCCGGCGGCCATGGCGGGCCCGACCCCGGCCGGGGCGGTCGCGACGGTCTCGCCCCGGTCCGAGGCGCAGGCCGAGCAAGCCAGGGCGGCAATTGCGCCGACGATGAGGACGCGGGCTCGGCTCCCGGTCGCGGGGCGGGTAACAGTCCGGGTCGAACCGAGGGTCATGGGACGGGTCCTTCCGTGCTCGGGGCGGTGGCCGTCGCGATCCGACGGGTTGTGCCGGTTTTATCGGCACCGATGACGTCCCGGCTTGAGAGGACGGGGCCTTCTCGGCGGGACGGCACGATCACCCCTCGCCTCCCCGCCGTTACTTTCGCTGCTCGGCGCGGATCCGTCGGGCCAGGTGGAACCATTGGGTCGACGGCGACGAGGCGAGGCAGGCGATCGAGGCCAGGGCCGACAGTCCTATCGCGGCGGCGGGGCCGGCGGTGGCGAAGAACAGGTTCGACTCGACCCGGGCGCCGGCGTCGACGAACCCGTAGAGGATCCGGGCGCAGGCGAGGAGCCCGACCAGGCAGCCGAACATCCCCGCCCAGCGGCCCCACCCCCGGCCGGTCAAGATCGACCAGGCGACGGCCAGGATCACGAAGGCGACGCCCAGCCCGGTCGCCACGATCGAGCCCAGCCCCTCGCCGTAGCCGAGGATCCGCCGGGCCTCGGCCGGCAGGGCGCAGACCACCGAGGTCCAGAACAGGGCGAGGACCGCGACCATGGCGAACTCGAACGTGATCAGGATGATCGCCCTAGGACGCTCGGCGTCGATCTCGCGCTCGTCCATCCGGCACCGATAGGGCGGGGCCGAGACGGGCCGGCCATCGAGGACGTTCTTGAGGTCGGCCGCCAGCTCCCCGGCCGTCTGATATCGGTCGTCGGGGTCCTTGGCCGCCGCCTTGTGGACCACGGCCATCAGGGCCGGAGATACCGCGCGATTCATCCTCGCGACCGGCGGCAGTGCCTTGGTCACGACGTGGCGGAGGATCCCTTCCCGGGTCGGGGCGGAGACGGCCCGGCCGAGCGTCAGCAATTCGAAGAGCACCAGCCCGAGCGAGTAGATGTCGGTCCGGTGGTCGACCTCCAGCCGGCCGGTCACCTGCTCGGGGCTCATATAAGATGGCGTGCCGACGATCTGGCCGGCGACGGTGATCGTGCCGTCCTCGAAGAATCGGGCGACCCCGAAGTCGATCAGGCGGACCCGCCCGGACCGGTCCAGGAGCAGGTTCTCGGGCTTGACGTCGCGGTGGACCACACCCCGTTCGTGCGCATGGGCCAGCGCCAGGGCGGCGTCGCGGGCGATTTCGACGGCCCGTCGGACATGCTCGGCCGTCGAGGTCCGGGGGAACTGGACGGCCGGGGCCGGCCGGAGCCCATCGGGACCGGGCGGGGCCCGGCCGACCGTCGTGGCGTCGAACCGGACCTCGGGGGCCTCGGCCTCGACCGGATCCATGCCCGCCAGCGCCGAGGCGATCGTCGCCCCAGGATCGCGGTCCATCGCGTCGATCACCCGTCGCAGCGAGGCGCCGTCGACCAGCTCCATGGCGATGTAGCAGGTCGACCGGTCCTGGCCGACGAAGTAGATCCCGGCGATGTTCGGGTGGTCGAGCCGGGCCACGGCCTGCGCCTCGCGGCGGAACCGGGCGATGTCCTCCGGGCGATTCAACGCGGCCCCGAGCACTTTCAGGGCGACCACGCGGTCGAGCGAGATCTGGAGGGCCCGGTAGACCACGCCCATCCCGCCCGACCCGATCCGGCCCTCGACCCGGAAGTCGCCCACGAGGACGTCCACACCCAGGACCCCCGGCGGGGGATCTTCGGTCACTGCATCGGGCGTCCGGCCGGAATCGTCCATCGACCTCCCTCCACTCCCGAACCGGCGGTTCACCGGAAATCGCGATGGCCCCATGATATCCGGCGTGGCCGCGGTCGCAAACCGCCCGGTTACCGGGATGGACTCCGCCTGGGAAAAACGAAGCCAGATCGTACCGGGCCGCTGATCAGGGTTCATCAATTAACAGGCTATTCCAGGAGATATGCGTAGTTTGGGTGATCGAAAGCGAAACCATCATGGCTGTCAACGTCTTTAAGCAACTCGCCAGGCTTACGAGGTTCCTGACTCTATCGGATTGCAGGTATTGAGGTGCCGGGTATCTAGCCGGTGGCATTCTCGTCATCCTTTTTCTTACCACAGAAGAGGATGCCGAAATGGACGCGCGACCGAACACCCGGCGAGTGGATCGTGAACGAAAACCGACCCCGCCGCAACCATCACGCGACGCCAAGCAGATCGTCATCCCCATGACCCGGACGCACTACGACGAGATCTGGCACGATCCCGAACGCATCCGGGCGTTCGTCGACGGATGGGTCGGCTCGGACCCGGAGTTGTTCCCGGTCGGCTTTCATCGCGGCTATCGCCTCCTCGGCTTCGGTCGCCGGTCCCGCAAGCTTCCCGGGCTGAAGCTCCGCAAGGTGGTCACGGACGACGGTTCTTCCTACTGGCTCCGCCCCGGCTTCATCACCGGCTACATGACCGGGACCGTCGAGGAATTGGCGTATCCCTTGCTCCTGGCCTCGCATGGAGTCCCCCCGTGGCTGTTGACGATCGGCTTCGGCCACAGCGAGATGGGCTGGTATCGCCTCCTCGAGCGGCTGGGGCGAAACGGCCTGGTGGGGGCCACCATCCGCGACCCGGCCCGGTTGCCCGAGCATCTGGCGGCCGACGAGCATCACGCCGATCGGGCCGGACAGGAGGGCTACCTCGCCACGACCGTCGGCGCGGGCTGCATCCTGGGCGTGGCGCCGACGTCCTCGGCCAATGACGACCACCTCCGGGAGGCCTACGGCGTATTCGCCGCCGAGGCGCGAGACATCGAGCCCGAGTACACCCCCGAGACGGTCAACACGGACGGTTGGGCGGCGACGCGAAACGCGTTCCAGGCGTCGTTTCCCGCGATCGCGGTGGTGCTCCGTTTCCTGCACGGTTTCTTGAGGATTCGCGATCGGTGCCGCAAGGCCCATGAGCTGCACCGTCGGGTGTGGGACGTCTACCGGGCCGCCACCGCGGAGGAGTTTCGACGCCGGATGGATGTACGCGGGGCGGGGCTTGCACGGTCACCAAGGCTCGTCCGAGTCGAGGCTGAGAGGTTGGGAGTCGCTGCTGAACTTCCGCCCCTACGCGCCGCGAGGTAAGAGCCCCAGGGTTTTCGACAGCCCTGCCCATCGGCTCAACGGCAAGCGATACCATGAGCATTGGCTCCACAATCTGATGGCATCGACCTCAATGATGGGCTTCAGAAGCCCCAAACCTACAATCCGGTAGAGTCAGGGTCATTCGAGGCTACGTACTTGGTTACCGGGCTTCTGACCGCTTGGCCATAGCGTTTGGTCCCCCCGCTCGTGTAAAACACTCGTTATGGATGGCAAGCCACCCACTTACGAGCAACTCGTCGATCTGACCCAGCGTCAGGC
>JAABUK010008635.1_pt1 | contig 14206 bp, 12 predicted proteins | sample 5559141 | NCBI WGS metagenome assembly JAABUK01 (sample SAMN10711869, study PRJNA513367) | rock metagenome | isolation source: Antarctica rocks | place: Antarctica: Victoria Land, Pudding Butte nord | collected 2016-01-03
AAAAAATATCGGCCATTGTCAGTAATATCGCTAATTTCTGGACTGCTAATCACACTTTAACTCCAAATTTTGGAGCTTTTGGCTACAGCCCGCCACACAAAGACCCGGCTCGGCCATAGGATGGCCGCGCCGGGTGTTGTGGATTCTCCGGTAGGCTTGGCTCAGCGGGCGAAGACGGTCCGGTGCAGGTCGCGGACTTCCCGGGCGGTCTTGGGGGCCGAGCCGAGGGCGTCCTGGGGGTTGGGCGACTTGCCGTCGGGGCCGGCGGGGAGGGTCGGCAGGGCGACCCGGATTGCCTCGCCGGTCAGGGCCTTCATGAACTCGACGACGTCGGCCTTCTCCTGGTCGGTCAGGTTCAAGGGCTTCATGTCGGCGTCGAGTGTCGGATTCTTGTGGCCGCCCTTGTTGTAATACTCGACCACCTCGGCGAGGGTCTTCTCCGAGCCGTCGTGCATGTAGGGGCCGGTCCGGGTGATGTCGCGGACGGTCGGGGTCTTGAACGCCCCTCGCTCGGCCGGGTTCTTCGAGCCGATCGGCGAGATTTCGAACCGGCCGACGTCGGCGAGCTTGCCGGTCGCCGGGTCGGCACCCACCCCGATATTGTGGAACATCTCGTCGGTGAAGTTGTCGCCGGCGTGGCAGGCGGTGCAGTTGGCCTTCTTCAACAGGGCGGCGTCGACCTTGTACGGGTCGTCTTCGGAGAGCCTGAGGCCGAAGAGGACCATCCCGCGCTTCTGGCCCTCGGAGAGGACGCCAAAGGTCTCGGGCTTGTCGGGGTCGGCGGCCCGGTACTTGTCATAGGCCGAGTTCCCCGAGAGCGCGGTCCGCTCGAAGGCGGCGATCGCCTTGGCCACGCCGTCAAGAGTGACGTCGGTGCCGAAGACCTTGAAAAACTGCTCGCGGTAGCCGGAGATCGACCGGAGCCGCTCGACGATCTGCTGGTACGACTGGTCGCCCATCTCGATCTTGTTCTGGATCGGGCCTTGCGCCTGGCCTTCGAGCGAAGGGGCCCGGCCGTCCCAGAACATCGTCCGGCCGTAGATCGTGTTCAGGACCGTCGGCGCATTCCGGCCGCCCTTCTGTCCCTTGATCCCGACCGAGGTCTTCATGTTGTCGGTCCAGCCCTTGGCCGGGTCGTGGCAGGAGGCGCAGCTGACGGTGGCGTCGAGGGAGATCCGCTGGTCGAAGTAGAGCTGCTTGCCCAGCTCGACCTTCCCTTTGGTCATCGGGTTGGAGGTCGGGATGAACGAGGCGACCGGCGGGAGGCCGGCGGGGACGGCGATCTCGAACGGCTCGTCCTGGATCTTGCCCGGGTCGACCGACTCGGAGAAGAGGAATTCGATCGGGGTCGGGCTCTTCGACTCGCCCCCCTCGATCTCGCCCTTCACCACGGAGTCGACCTTGCTCGTGTCGACCCGGCGGTCGGGCGTGACCTGGTCGCCCGGCTTCGGGTCCCCGGACTTCTTCGGGACTTGGGGCCCCGCCTCGGGCGGGTTGGCGGCGGTGGAGGAGTTGGAGTCTTCGCAGCCGAGGAGCGCCAGAGGGGCGCCGGCGATCAGGGCGGCGAGGGCCTGGGGGAGTCGCAACATCGGGGAACTTCTCCAGCAAGGGGGGGCCGGCGGCAACCCCTCGATCGAGTCGGGCGGGATGATCTTCGGGCGTCGCGGGACGACCGGGGCGGGGGCTCGGGGCGGGGCTGGCGGGGTGAGCCCGGTTGCCGAAGGCGCCCGGACCAGCCATGATTATTGTGGGACTTCCGGCAAGGGTCAAGGATTCGCCTCGACCCGCGACCGGTCCAACGCGGGGAGCCGTCCGATGAAGTCGCCGCCGAGGGTCGGGATGTCGGCCGAGGAGCGTGTCGTGGTCGGCCCGTCGAACCGGATCGTCTTCGCCGACGAGCGGATGCCCGCCGTGCTGTCGACCCCCTGGCTGGTCGCCCACCTGGAATACGCCGCCAGGAACGCGATCGCCCCCTGTTTAACCGACGACGAGCGGAGCGTCGGCACCTTCCTGGAGGTCGAGCACCTCGCCCCGGTCCCCGAAGGCTTGACCGTGACCTGCCGGGCCCGCGTAATCACTGTCGACGGCCCGGTCGTCACCTTCCAGATCGAGGCCCACGACGGCCTCGAACCCGTGGCCAAAGGCCTGCACCGGAGGCGGGTCATCGACGTCGATCGCTTCGCCAGGAGGGTCGCCCGCAAGAAGGCCGCCGCCGATCTGAACTGAATCCCGACCCCCGCGCGATACCCGCCCGCAAATCGCTTGTTGGATGAATGGAGATTCTGATTGCGCGCATTGATGCCGCGTGTTAGGTTGGAAGCGGAAGACCCGGGAGTTGAAACCCTGGCCCGCGTCGGCTGGTAGCCTGGGTGGGGCTCGCAGGGAGGAGCCCTGGGATTGCTCCGACGGGTCCTAAGAAATTCGCGCGAACATCGTCGACTTGACGCCACTTTCGCTAGGCCCGCGAGGTGGATGCGGGTAACATTAAAGGCTTGTTGGAAATCCTTCCCGGAGGAGAGCCCCATGGCGCGGGTTCCTGGCGACCATCACGCGGGCTCCTTGGGCCAGAAAACCATGACCAGCACGGTCCAATGTCCGGCATGCGGCGTGGTGCTGAACGTGCCGGCGGAAGCGGCCGGCCGAAAGTTGAAGTGCCCCAAGTGCGCCACCAAGTTCCAGGCCGGCTCGCTCGGCTCGGCCGACTCGGCGATCTCGGGGACGGGATCGTCCTCGACGATGTTCCCGACCCGGAAGGCCCCCGGCGGGAGCGGCGGCGACTTCGATGCGATGCCCAGGGCCGGCAGCAGCGGCTCGGTCGAGTTGCCGACCTCGGGTCGGCCCGGCAAGGGCGGGGGCGACTTCGACCTGCCCATGTCCTCCGCGCCCCTCCGCGAGACCTTCGAGCTGCCGTTGCTCGGCGAAGACCTGCCCTTGCCGAAGGCCGACGCGGGCAAGGCGTCCGTCGGCGACGCGATGGGCCTGTTCCAGGACGAGCCGAAGCCTCGCAAGCCGAAGGGGGCCGAGGCGAGGGCGAAGGCCCGTCGCTGCCCGAGCTGCGGCGGGGTGGTCGGGGTCGGCATGTCGCTCTGTGGGACCTGCGGCCTGGACCTCGACACCGGCCAGCGGGTCGCCCCGCTGGACGTCTTCGACGACGAGATGCCCGAGGCCCCGAGGGCGGAGACCCCGCCGCTCGGCGTGCTGTTCGTCGGCAGCCTCGCGTCCCTGGTCAACCTGCTGCTCGGGGTCGCCTCGCTGGTCGCCTATTTCAAGGGCGAGGGGGTCGGATTCCTTTGCCTGATGGTCATCTGGGCCTTCGGGATCTTCGCCGCGGTGCAGTTCCTCCGGATCAAGTCGATCCGCCCGCTGTTCCTGGCGCTCGGCCTGGGGGCGGCGATCGGCCTGGTCTACCTGATCGCCCTGCCGATCTGGGAGGCCAATCAGGTGACCGATGCCGCCGGGGTGAACCTCGGCGACGCCGGGCCGCCCGCCGACCCGCTCGACCCCGACGGCCCGAGGATTCGCAACCTCGCCGAGGAGATCGACCTGCCCCGGATCTACTGGGGTATCTTCGTCCTCCTGGCCTACGCCGGGATCTCCTTCTACCTGAACACGCCGTCAATCAAGCGTCAATTCCACAGGAACTGATCTTTCCTCCGCGATCAGGCGGTCCCCGCGTCGAGCGGGCTCCGCCAGATCGGCCGGGGCGGGAAGAGGACGCGGGCGGCGTCGAGGGCCGTGCCGGTCGACGACTCGACCCCGTCCTCCTCGACGGCCCGGTCGACGTCGGTGTGGCCCATCAGGAGCCGGACCAGCGCGGGGGACGAGAGCGTCAGGTGCCTCCGGCTGAGCTTGTCCGGCTCGAACCGCGAGGCGCCCCCCTCGACGTGGAGCAGCCAGCGGCGGTCGCCGACGGTCAGGCCCAACTCGACCGGCTGCGAGACCCCGGCGGCCTCGACCCGGCTCGCCAGCTCGGGCAGGGCGGCGGCCAAAAACTTCTCCAGGTTGGGGATGTGGTACATCGAGGTCGAGCCCTCCCATTCCTCCTGGTCGATCACCTTGCCCGACGCCGCGCGGAAGGCGTCGATGACCGGGTGGTCCGGCGGGGCGTGGACGAGGACCTGCGGATAGGCCCGCTCCAGGGCCTCGGCGCGGACCCGGCCGAGCAGCGCCTTCAGGGCGTGCGGGTGCGCCGGATCGGTGGCGATCTCCAGGATCCGGTGGTCCTTGACGAAGGCATAGCCGCGGACGGTCTCGCCCTGGCAGGCGACCCAGATCACGTGGGCATAGCGGCGACCGATCATCCACCGCCAGTAGTCTTCCGAGCGGACGACCGAACCGTTGGTCAGGGCGTACTGGCGATCGTAGAGCGCCATCAGGTCATTCAGCTCGACCTGCCGCCAGGGGCGGACGTGCCAGAAACCGCCGCGACCCTCGACCACGCCGTCGCTGACCTGCGGGAGGTTCCGGCTGAGGGTCTGGCCGAGGCACTGCCGGCCGCAAGCCCCCCAGCCGAGCGACCGATAAAACCGGGGCATCCCAGTGTTCAGGGCCTGGAGGGCCACGCCGGTCTCGCGGGCCCGGCCGTCGGCCAGCCTCATCAGGTTCTGGGCGAAGCCGAGGCCCCGGTATTCGGGCAACGTGCCGACCCAGAGGACGCCGTTCATCGCCATCGTGGCCGAGCCGTAGCGGACCTCACGCTCGGTCAGGTGGACGTGGCTGACGACCCGGCCGTCGACCTTGACCAGCATTCGCTGCTCCGGCTTGTAGGCCGGGTCGCCCAGGGTTCCGAGGAAGCCGTCGCGGTCGGGCCCCTGGAAGACGTGCAGGAGGGTCTGGTAGATCGCCTCGTGGTCGGCCTCGGTGGCGAGGCAGAACTCGACGGAACCGCGGCGGTAAGGCAGCCGGACGACCGGCTCGGGCAGTTTCATCGATGGGCCACCTTCGGGGCGAACCTCGGCCGGGTCCGGCCGGTGTCTTCGCCGGAGGGCTTCCCGCCCCCTCAACGATCACCTCCTCATTGTAAGAGGCCGGTGGGCGTTTCGCCGCAATCAAGCGGCGGAATTCCGCCACTTTTCGCGGCACCCGGCCAAGCCCCGGGCGGGAGGCGTTACGTCAGAACGGAGACCCCGTCGTCTCGGCCCCCGCGCGGGTACCCAAGGCCCGCCAGACGGGCAAGGCGACGCCGTCGGCGACCCGATGGACTGCACCGTCGGCCGTGAGGACCGAGACGCCGCCGGGGTGGGCACTCCGCGCCGCGTAGACGCCGATGCCGGGCGAGCCCCTCCGGCCCGCCTCAACATTATGGGACGTGCAATCGGGGACACGGGAATTGGGGGTGGTGGCGTGGTTATACCAGGTGTTATCGAATCCGCTTCGAATCCAGAAAGCCCCGCCCACCGAGGAATGAGCGGGGTTGCTCGACGCCAGCGCGTTGCAATGCTCGACCGCCTCGTCGATGGGATACAACGGGTTCCGGGTGAAGTCAGCGTACCAGGCGTCCCGGGCCGGGTCCCACCGATTGTTCCCGCCGTCGCCCCGGAGCCGTTCCGAGACGATCGCGGTCATCGACAGGCCATCCGTGATGTCGGCCGGGCGGACCCAGCGATGCCACTGGAACGGGCCGGCTTCCCCGGGGGCCGTGGGGTCGGGGATGCAGCAGTAGCCGGCGCCCAGATTAACCCGGTAATTCGTGGGTCCCGAGCCCGCCGGGAGGGCCATCCCGTCCGAAGGGCAGAGGAAGACCGTGACGGTCGTCGAGGCCGCCGTCTGGTTCTCCGGGATGACCGGGCCGAAGGATTGAAGGACGAGGAAATTGATCGAGTTGTAGAGAGAGTTTTGTTCCAGCCCGGGAAGGAGGCGAGCCATCGTCGCCATGTCGAAGTGCGTGGAGGGGGATTTCGGATTTGCCCCGATGGCGGGAAAGTTCCCCTCCGTCGTCACGTAGACATTCATCGCGATCCCGATCTGGCGAAGGTTCGCCGCGCATTGCGTCCGGCGGGCGGCCTCCCGGGCGGACTGGACCGCGGGCAAGATCAGGGCCATCAGCAGCCCGATCACCCCGACGACGACCAGGACTTCGATCAGCGTGAACCCTCGGCGCGTGGTCATGAAGACCTCCCGATAAATCCCCGGCCGGCCGACGCCCGATCAGGGCGAAGGCAACGGGGGCGTCCAGCCTTGGATCATCAGCGGGATGCGCAACCGGGTCGGCTCAGGGGCCGCGACGACCAGGTCGAGTTGACCCGACGGCGTGCCGTCTCCCGTCGGGAACCGAAGTGAAACATCCACGACCACCAGGCCATTGGGCCTGGGATGGACCTCGTGACCCACGAGTTCCCAGGGAGGGACCGCCCTGATCTCGTCCAGGATGGGGGCGCTGCCGGCGCGGGTCGCGAGGAAGATCTTCCTCCGGACCACCTGCCCGATCTCGGCTCGCGTGATCTCAAGACTCGACGGGCTGGCCGTGACCGGACCCGTCACGCGACCACTGAAGACGACGTCGACCCAGGGAGCGTCGGCGCGATCGGTCGCGAATCGGATCGATCCGCCTACATGGCCCAACCGATCGCCGGCCCGGTACACGGCCACCGCCCGGTGGACGGCCAGGGGATCGGCGGCGTCCTCGGCCTCGACCGACAGCTCGGCGATGTCGGCCGACGCCCTGCCGATCCGAAACGGCTTGCCGTCCGGCGAGCGGAGTTGGATGTCCCGCCTGACCACGGCCCCCGGCTGGAGCGAGCCCGCGTCGATCGCCTGGGGGATCGTGGTCACGCCGAGCCAGGACTCGGCGAACAGGTCCAGGACGAGTTCAGGCCGCTCGGGGTCGTCGGTCTTGATCTTGACGAAGTTCCGGGCCGCCCCGAGGTTCACCGGCGCGAGGAAGCCGACCGCGAGCGTGGTCGAGCCGCCGGGAGCCAGGGTGTCGCGATCGAGGCGTGGCCTGGTGCAGCCGCACGATTTCGTGATCTCGCCGAGGTGGAGCGGAAGTCCCCCGCCGTTGCGGATCGTGAACGAGGTCTCGGACTCCGAGCCGGGCAAGACCCGCCCCCAGTTCTGCGAGAGGCGGTCGACCTCGACCCGAGGCGGGCCCGAGGGTATGGCCCCACCGAAACGCGAGAACGCGACGACGGAGACGGCCAGAAGGCCCGCGAAGCCGAGGACCGCCCTGGTTGGCATCTTCATGCGCGGCCTCGCGAGGATGTCAGGGATTCAATCGCCAGCCAGTGCGGTGCGGATCTCGGACTCGGCCCGGCCGAGCACCACCGCCTCGCCCCGCCATCGACCCTCCAGGGACGACCAAGGGGCCGAAACCGGCTGGGATGGGGGATCGACCAGGACCACCTCGCCATCACGGCCGGGAAGGGCGGTCAGGAAGTGGTAGCCATCCACGTAAAGGATCATCGGCAGCCGATGCGTGGGAGGCCGGCGCGGTTCGTAACGCACGGCGGTCGCCGCCAGACCGTGCTCACGGGCCGCGCGAAGCAGGTCCTTCATCGAACAAACCCCGAGTTCCCCGGCGTTCGTCGACCGATGGTGCCGGGCTGGCCGAGGTATTCGCTCACGACCGCGAGGCTGACGGGGCCACAACTCGTCTCGGGATCGACCCGGCGTAGACCCGGACCATGAGGGTGCGATCCCTGATCGTTCGCGTCCTTCGGACGAATCGCGAACAGGAGCAAGGGGGCGGCCAGCAGCGCGACGATTGCGGCCGGGATCAATCGCCGGGATGCGATCAAGACGCTCATGCCGCCATCCCCCGGGCTCGCCGCGTGTAACCGAAAATGGCGATGCCTCCGATGGCCATCAACGCGGCCAAAATACCAATCAACCACCGCCATCGTTCGCGTTCGGCGTTGGGATCTTGTCGCTTCACCGCTTGAAATTGCTTGAGAAGGCCCGGATCGCTTGGGGCTTGGACCTTCGCAACGGTCCCCGGTCCCAGGGATCTGGCGCGGGCCACCTGCCCCCTGATCGCGGGATCGTTGAGAGAACCTTTGGTATAATTCAAGTCCTTGATGTCGTCGCGCATGACCGTCCCATTGGGGAAGTCGATCGAGAACATCGAATCGGGGATCTTGGAATTGACCGACCAGTTCGAGAACGTGGCGGAGCATTCACGATCCGCCTCATATCCCTTCTCATCGTAATTGAAATAAAGGATCTCCGCCCGGCCCGGCAGCCAGAGCGGCCCTTGTTGCGTGAAGTCCATGCGGTCGATTCGCCGTGTGACCTTCGACGGCAGATTTTTCGCGGGTTGGTAAACTTGCTCCATCCGTACCAAGGCATAACCGTGGGACGGATTGAACCAGTAAGTCACGCCGAACGACTGCCCGGGATACTCGGCCAACGCCCAGTGGACCCCGACGCGGACGACCTCCTCACCACGGATCGTCTCCATCCCCTCGATTGAAGCCCGACGAGGGTCTCCCAGGTATTCAAGCGGGCTGAAACGTGGGAGCCCCAAAAGTTCGAGGGGATGATAGAGCCATGTGATCCTATAAAACTTTTGGATACGCCCCATTGGCGTCCCATCTTCTATAGCGGAGCCCAACCATTGATTGCTCTCTGACGTAAATGTGAGAAGACTGTGATATTGCCTTCTAGAATTGGCCGCTAGCTCTTGTGGCGAGGTGGTGAGATCAAGCATATCGGCTCGTTCACGAGAAACTACGTCACAGATGCCGTCAGCCACCTGGAGCCTTTCCCTCCAGGGACCACCCCTGACGTCATGATCCCGACCCTGGAAGACGACCCGGAAGCTCACGTTCTGAAACAAGCTGTTCCGGGTCGATACGCCCTCGCGGACGACTTCAAGGGTCGGCGGCTCGGGCAAGGTCTGGGGCCCGGCCTCGACCGGGGTTGTCAGGAGAACTACCCATGTCGCCAGCATGGTCATCGGAAGTGATTTGGGCATGAATCAAAGTCCTGAATTTCCTCGTCGCCGATAGGATCAATACGCCCGAAATCCCACCGACTTATTTTTCCGCGGCAGATGGGGCGAACATCACCACGGATTTCGGCGAATCATCAAAACTGAGTGCATCCCGTGGCCTGATCGCCACAAGTGGAAGCCACTGGTGGGTTGATCATGTTCGCACAGGGATAATCGCACCCGTAGTATGGCGTCCCGCAGTCATATACGGTCCCACAGGTGGCCAGTGGGCCCGGAGTGGTGCCCGTGCAGCCCTTGGGAAAATCGGAGCTGCTCCCACCACAGAAATTATTTTGCGTCACGACGAGTTTCAAACAATGGCCTCCCACGTTGGTGCAGGTGGTCACGGCGCATTTACTGGTCCCACCACAAGGGACCGAGGAACATTGGCAATTGGGCTGGCCGTTCACGCATCCCTGCCCTCCCAGCAAGCTCGCGCATTCGCGATCGTCGAGGACCGTGACCCGCTGGGCGAAGGCCCGGCCCGTGCCCGCGAGGAGCCAGAGCGCCGCCAGTGTCAGGACCACACCGAAAAGGACGCCAAACCGGGAAACGGTGCGGAGCATCGGAGCCTCCCTTGCCAATGTTCGTGGTGGGATGTCGGAGAGTTCGATCCAGTAACGTGGTCAAGTGGATGTGAAGTGGCGACCACGGTTCGGAATATACTTTTCGGTTCTGATCTTTGTCAACGAATAATTCCGAGCAAGATCCCCAGAAGTCCGCTGTCATCAATCCGCCACTCGGCGCGCCGTGGCTTGGTCGTGGACCGAGAGCATGGCCGAACGCAGCCTGGCCTCGCCGTGGAGCGGGAAGGCATATTCTCGGGACCTGGCCACGGCGTTGAGCTTCAGGCCGGCCACCAGCCGCTCGCGCTCGGCGAGCAGGGCCGACCGCGCGGCCTCGGTCCAGGGGGCGAGGTCGCGGTTGGCCCGGCGGATCGCCCGGAGCCGGTTGACCCTCTGGCGACAGGTCGCCACCTCGCCCTCGATCGCCAGCCACTTGGCCTCGAACGCGGCGCGGGCCCCAGTCGGGTGGGGCTCGGTCAGGCAGCGGTCGGGGTTCCAGTCGAGGTCGCGGAGCGAGCGGTCGACCTCGCGGAGCCGGCCGACCGTCGCCGGGTCGCCCTCGATGCCGATCCACCGGGTCAGCGAGAGGGTCAGGAACCGGGGCGGCTCCAGGCCGAAGAACCCGCGGGCGACCTCGTCGCCCAGCTCGTCATATTTCGCTCCGCCGATGCCATGCACGAACAGGTCGCCGAGCAGGTAGCGGGCGAACATCGTGGTCGTCAGGGCCCGGGTGCGGAGCCGGATCCCCCGGGCTGGCAGGGCCTGGAGGGCCTCCACGGCGCAGCAGGCGTCGCGGTCGGCGTATAGAGGAATTTCAATGAATGGGTCGTCCTCGCCGGCGATCCGCAGCTCGATCGTCCGGGACTTGAGCCTGGCCATCAGGGGGCGGCGGCGGGGGGCGTCGGCCCGCCAGGCCCAGAAGGGGGCTTCGAGCCAGTCGCCCTGCCGGGCGAGGGCCGGGACCGGGTGGTTCTTGCTGCGGATCCCATAGGCCGCGCGGTAGCGAGCGAGGGCCGCGTTGTGGGTCGCCTGGAAGCGGGGCAACTGGGCGAGCAGGTGCGAGGCGAACCAGAGGAACGCCTCCGACTCGCAGACCTGACCGAGGGGGACCTCGGCGTTCCGCGCCCCCCACTCGGCCTCGACCTCGCGGCGGGCCAGGGCGAACCGGAGGCCGACGCGGTCGGTCGAACGGCCTCGGCGGAGGACCCTCGGCCAGAAGTCGTCGAGGACCGGGTCGGCGATCAAGGCCCCCAGGGTCGAGCGGGCCCGGTCGGCGAAGCTGGCGAAGAGGGCCTCGTCCTGGACCGTCTGATCCTCATAAGGGACCTCGCCCGACCAGATGTCGAACGGGACGGCCGAGGCCCGGAGCGTCCCGCCGTCGCGGTGCGGGACCCGGATCGACGGCCCCTTGGGGATGTCGTTGTCGACGATCAGGTTCAAGCCGACGCCTTGCCGACCGCTCGCGAGGCCGGCGACGGCGAAGTTCTTGACCCAAACGCCGGGGTGGAACAGCTCGGGCTGGTGCCCGGTGACGACCAGGCGGTTGGGTTGCGCCGGGATATCTGGCCAGTCGAGGTCGTGGGCCTGGTGGTAGGTTTTGGCCAGGGCGAGGACCTGGGCCCGGGCCATCGCCCGGAGGCGGTCGGCCCGACGGCCCTGGAAGTCGTAATCCCAGCGGTTGAGCCGGGCGGCGTTGGCGTCGAGGGCCGCGCCCGCCTCGTCGAGCGCGGGGTCCGCCAGCAAGGCGCCGTCGGAGGAGGGGGCCCGCAGGCGGTGGGGATGCATCAACGACATCCCCCCGCGACCGTCACGCCCGCCCTGTCCAGGGCGTCCTGGAAGACCTTCCGATAATGGTTGAGCCGGTACGTCGCGTCGTCGAGCGCCCCGCCGAAAGCCCGCTTCTCGTCCAGGTAGATGAGGGGGACCGGGGCCTCGACGATCTTCATCTCGTGGGCGACGGCCTGGACCCAGACCTGCAAGGGCATCGCGTAGCCGAAGTCGCTGATCTCGAACTTTGCCAGGGCCGAGGCCCTGTAAGCCTTGAAGCCGCAGAAGGCATCGGTCAGATCCAGCCCGAGGCATTCGTTGAGCCAGCGGGTGACCTCGACGTTGATCCGCCGCCGCTCGATCGGCGGGACCTGGGCCGGGTCGAAGACCCGGAGATAGCGGCTCCCCGAGACGATGTCGGCCTCGGCCAGGCCTGCGGCGATCTCGGGGACGCGCTTCGGCTCGTGCTGGCCGTCGCAGTCGATCGTCACCAGGCCGTCGAACCCCTGGTCAACCGTGTAGTGGAACATGCTGTCGAGCCCGGCGCCGTAGCCGCGGTTGACCTCGTGTCGGATCACGCGGACTTTCGGGAAGGCCTTGAGCAGCTCGGGCGTGCGGTCCGTCGAGCCGTCGTCGACCGCCAAGACGTCGTCGGTATAGCGGAGGACCTCCTCGAGCACCGGCTCCAGGTGGGCTTCCTCGTTGTAGACCGGGATGGCGGTCAGGATTCGCATGGACGGCCCCGTTGGGGAAGGGTCTTGCACCGCGTCGCTTCGCCGATTGCCCACCGAATCCACTCGATCCGCAAAAATTGGGCCCTGGCATTCTAGTTGGGGGGGAAGGGAAGTCAACGAACCGGGGCGGTCGCCTCCTGGGTCGCCCACCCCCTTGACCCGATCCCCGGCTTCGCCCTAGCATGGCAGGCATCTTCCGACGGCGCGCCCGCGCGGCCTTCATCATCTTTTCTCGATGGCCTGACTCCTTTTATGACCGACAACGGATCGAAACCGAAGCCCCCCGAGGGCGAAGCCGAGGCGGAAAAGCCCGCCGTCGCCGAGGTGCCGGCCCCCGAGCCCTGGACGGCGGCCAAGGTGTCCGAGTGGAACCGGTATTACGACGTCTACGTCGCCGGCTTCGTGGTCCTGCTGGCCTTCCTCGGTTCGGCCAACAAGATCCCCTCGTTGAATTCGGGGATCTGGTCGCTCTTGCAGGCCGGGCGGCAGGCCGTCGAGCAGGGGGCCCCGGTCGTTACCGACTCGACCTCGATCGCCGGCGAGGGCCGCCGATGGGTGAACATCCCCTGGCTTTATGAGATCTCGCATTACGGGATTTACGAAGGGGCGGCCTCGCTGGCCCCCAAGCCCGAGCCGGGCGCCCCGGCGCCGAGGGTCTCCGGGCCTCGCGAGCAGTATGGGGCGGGGGCCCTGATCGCGGTCGACTCGCTGGTCCGCGGGCTGGCGGCGTTCCTGCTGTTGGGGCTCCGGCGGAAGGGGCCTGGGCTCTGGTGGACCAGCCTTTGCGTGGCCCTGGCGCTGGGCGTGACGCTGGGCCCGGCGACGATCGAGTCGGTCTCCTCGACCGAAGGCGGCGAAGTCGTCCGCACGATCCGGCCCTGGCTCGGCGTGCAGATCGGCGGGATCGCCGCGCCGGCCTCGGTGGTCGGGCCGGAGACCTGGGGCCTGCTCCTCCTTGCGGTCGAACTGCTCCTGATCCACGGGGCGACGAACCTGGGCAAGCCGGGCCGGCTCTACGCGCTGGTGCCGCTGTTCCTGCTCTGGGCGAACCTCGACGAGTCGTTCGCCTTCGGGCTACTGATCCTGGCGGCCACGGCCGTCGGCGAGAGGGTCGCCTCGCCCACCCGGGCTCGGCCGATCCTGGTCGTGCTGGGGCTCTGCTTCGCGGCGACGTTCATCAACCCGTCGCACGTCTTCGGCGTCCTCGGCGGGTTCGGGACGATTTTGCGCGCGGTCGGCCTGGACGTGGGCCCGCCAAGCGTCCGGCCGACGTTCCTGTTCTCCTCCGACCTCGCCCCGGCGGGCCTGGAGGGGATCGGCCGGACCTTGCGGCTTTATTACTTCGCCCTGGTCGGCCTCGGCCTGGCCTCGTTCGTGGTCAACCGAAAGGGCTTCGTGCTCGGCCGGTTCCTAACCTTCTCGGCCGCTTGGCTCCTCTGGGCGATGGCCTTCAACGTCTTCACCGCGCCCTTCGCCCTGGTCCTGGCGGCGACCCTGGCGCTCAACGGCCAGGAGTGGTATCAGCGGACCTTCGGCGACGAGGGTCGGCTGGGCGCGGGGTGGACGGTCTGGTCGACCGGCGGCCGGCTGGTGACGATCGCCGTGGTCTTCGCCGCGATCGCCCGGGGCGTGACCGGCTGGGGCGGGCAGGTCGGCGACCCGCAGTTCGGCTTCGGTTTCGACCCCGACGACTTCCCCTTCGAGGCCGCCGAGGCGATCCGCGACGCGCCGATCGGCGGGGCGATCCTCAACACCAGCCTCACCCAGGGCGACGCCGTCGCCTGGAAGGCCCGGGGCAAGCGCAAAGCCTTCGTCGACAGCAGGAACCACCTCTATCCCGCCTCGGTCTTCGGCGAACTCCGCGAACTTCGCAACGACCTCAAGAATGATGACGTGGCGAAATGGCAGCCCGCGCTGGATCGGTTCGGCGTCAGCGCCGTGATGATTCAGCTGAAAGGCAACCCGCAGGACGTCGCCCCGAATACGTATGTGAAGTTGCTCAACAGTCCGAACTGGGTGCCGTTCTATGATGACGGGGCGGTGGTCCTCTTCGGCCGGGCCGATGCCAAGGCCCCGGCGGACGACCTGGCCTACTTCAAGGCCAACCGGCTCGATGCCTCGGAGCTGACTTACAAGCGGCCGAAGGTGGTCCCGCCCTGGGAGCGTCCGCCGACGGCCACCTGGGATTTGGTCGATAGCATTTTCCA
>JAABUK010008636.1_pt1 | contig 14204 bp, 29 predicted proteins | sample 5559141 | NCBI WGS metagenome assembly JAABUK01 (sample SAMN10711869, study PRJNA513367) | rock metagenome | isolation source: Antarctica rocks | place: Antarctica: Victoria Land, Pudding Butte nord | collected 2016-01-03
GTCAGGGGGATGCGCCGCTGGTCGGTGTCAACAGCGTGCGTTGCCGTGCCGTAGCGCACCAGCGCAAAATTGATTACTGCGCCATCGGTGGCCACTGTGATGTCGCTTCCAGGTGTCACCTGTGCAGATTGGGTTCAAGTTCAGGGTCTAGGGTTTTCAGGCAGTTTCTGGATTTGGTGAAATGCCAGCAAAGCAGTTTGGGGCACCCGAGCTGGCAGCTACGCAGCTGTACCAGATCAAACACCTCAGCTTGGCATTGACAGCGAAATTCACCAGACTGCCACGCCCTTAGCATTTCAGAACCCACCTTGCTCGGCGCCTGCATGATTTTCGGCCGGCTGGCCATTGACCCGTCCGCATTGAACAGGTACGGAGGCGTGAAGACCTCGCACGAGCAGCGTTCGACTCCTCAGACAAGTTTTGGAATGTGGCGTCAGAGTTCCTCAGCATACGGTGTGGTTTATATGCTACTGCTGAGGCATGGGCGCACGCTTATGCCTCCGGCTGCTCACTTGCATCAGCTGAATGGCAGCAGAACTGATACATCGTTTATCGTGACTCGGCCCACACCGACAGCAAACAAGCTGACACGCCGCACCTGTCCGTCAAAGTGATTGAAGGGGCAGTCCTCGCCGCACAGGCCGCCACCTCCAGAGAACACGGTGGCATCCGGCATCAGCAAGGCCACACTGCACCGGCCACAGAGGCGATTTCAAGCTGCGTTGAGATGGCACAGCTGCCATCATGGGAGATACCAGCGGCAACCTCGTCCAGCACATAACAAACCCAGTGCCGCAGCGTCGATCGCAGTGCTGCCGCTGGCGGCAGCAGCAGCAGCAGCGGCAGCAGCAGCGGCGGCGGCAGCAGCAGCACTGGAGCGGTGCCCTAGGGCGTTCGTTGCAGTGAAAGCCCTCACTGTCATCGCGTGGCAAGCAAAACTGAAGGCCATCAAGGACAGCAGAAAGATCGCGACGCGCCTGTGGTAATTGCGCGGAATGGTGCCGGTCGCCATCGCGGTGAAGGCCTCTGTGGCGGGGTCCCATAACTCAGGCGTCAGCGCCGAGGTGCCGTCTGTGAACACGAGCGGCTTGCGCTGGCCCCTGGAAAGACGGCCACGAGTCGCGGTCACAGGGCTTGTGAGACCCCAGCGGCTCAGTAACCCTAAAGCTTGGCGCTGGGGTTCATATGCGTAGAGATGAGCTTATCGTCTGCTCACAGAGCAATATTGACAGAGCTGAGTTTATTGTCTGCTCGTGTTTGGAATGCGATGCCCTGTGAGCCCAGTCTGCCCAGCTGCAGCCCAGGAATGGTGCGAACTGTCTTGCACTGCACGTGCCACAGCATGTGCCGAAGGAGCCCGCCGCTGGCGGCATTCCTGGCGAGATGCTGGCGCACTGGCGCTGGTGCGGGCAGCGTTGGGTGCAGGGGTGTTCACGAACGGAAATCAATGTGTTTGATTACGGCAACACCGCGCGCACCCCACGATGAAGACCTTGGCGTCGGGCAGCACCACGCTGTTGGCAAACGCGCGCGGGTATGCCATGTTGCCAATCCGCCGCACCGACGCCGGCTGGTTGGGCTGGCCGATGGTGACGACATGCGCGTTGCTGGTGGCTGTCACATTGTCCAAGGAGCCTGCGGCATCAACTCGTGTAGCTGTTTCCCTGTCGCTGCTGCTGGAACTTCGCCAGCAAAGCAGGGTTGACGGGCGTGGCTGCACACTTGATCAAGATAGTGGCATGTCTTGGTGTCTGTGCATTGCTCAGCTGCAACCTGGACGACCTGCCAGACGCCCCAATAGGAAACTCCGAAACACAAACGGTAACGTTCAAGTGCCGGCTCACCCATCAGGTTTGTGTAGCTGGTGGAGCCTCCGAGCGTCAGGATGTTGCCGGCAGCAGCATCGTACATCACAGCATTGCCTGCAGCCCGTTCAGGCATCCCGGATCAGACACGAAGAGACCTCGTGTTCTTCTGCCGTTGCAGTGATCTGATTATTCGATGCGGTACACGAGCTGGTTGTTGAAAAAACCCCGTGCCAGGCTGGCGCGCTATTAGCACGCAGCACTACTGCGGAGGCAGTACTGATGATGGGGCACATATGCTCGTGTGGTCTAGGCCGGTGCGCATGCAGCAGCAACACTGCCCGGAACATGCGACGCAGCGCCTTCGCAACGAGCAACAGTATGCTGTTTTGATTGCCAGGTGCTGGTGTGCTTGTGCGAGGCCTCGCTGGGATACACGCTGCGCAATTTTCTCGCAAATCACCAGGACCACGTTTCAATCACTTTCAGGCAAAGACTGAGGAATTAGGACGTCTCATCGTTGAGGCAGAGGAGCGGCACCTCCGCTGTGCACGGGAGGCTGGCCGCCCCAGAGCCGCAACCCCGGGAAAGCGGACACTCACCGTTCATGGCGTCTGTGTCATTGCCGCGGCTGCCTGCAGGCGTCACAGATCCGTCGCCGGCAATCCCGAACCAGTGCATGGCGGTGCTGGGGCCGGCCTGGAATACTGTGTCGTTGGACCACCCAAACCTGTATAGGCAGCACACCGTGCGCGCATAATGGTGCCGCACTCTCCTCTCCCAGCTGGAGTGTTCAAGCATTGTGACTCAGCAGCTGTCGCGTGATGGGGAGCTGTGGAGAAGACTCGGTCGTCATCTGCTCCCTGGAAGCTGGAGTGCAGAAGCTTCACGGTGCGACTTATGACACGAGGGCGCACAAGGAGGCGCATTGCACGGATGCGTGGCAAGTAAAGAAACCCACAGCCAGGCGTGGTTGTCTGCGCGGTAGATGCCTTGAAGGTCGTTTGTCAAGATTGGCGCCACATCCGCGCCGGGCAGCAGCTTCCAGGTGTTGTCTGCGGACGAGTACACCTCTCCGGTCTTGTCACCAGTGCCGCCGGAGTAGCTGCCGCCGATGACGAACACCTGCACGAAATGTGCATCAAAGCAGCTCATGCACTGTTTCACGCTTGACATCGGCACATAGTTTTTGGGTGGTTTCTTTTTGTGGATGAGGCGGCAATGGCAGGGCGAGTGCGCTGCGGATTGCAGTGTGGCTGTGCTGTGGCGCGGCCGTGCTTTGGCATCCCAAGGCGGGACGCCGCGGCGAACAAGCATGTGGCGCCCATGCCGCAGCCATGTACATTATCGACCATCGAAACAATGAGGCTACCTGGCCACTGGACAGGATGGCGGACGCCTGGTAGCCACGGGGAATATTCATGTCTGGTCCTGACATCCACGTGCCAGCCACCTGTCAGATCATATCGACTCAAAGTTCATCGAGTAAACGTGCTGCCCTGAGATACAGTCGTGCAGCATTACCGGCGCTACATGGACGTCACGCACACTCAGCACTAACAGCCTGGTCCGTGGTTAAAGTTTTGGAGGGCGGCAGTCACCGGGTCAAAAATGCTGGTGCGCTGGCTGCTCTCGCCGCCGGTGACAACTATACGCCCATCAAACAGCGTCTGCACGTGACGTGAACGACACATGACCATTTTGTAGGGAACAAGCTGCGCTGTCCGAGGCTGAGATGCGAATCAGTGCGTCAAGAACCACATTCTATGGTTGCAATTCCAACGTTGCTGGCGGATGCATGAACAGAAGCCTGCGTGTGCGTGTGGCGACCTGCCTCTGGAACGGCGCCTTCTGTGCATCCGGGATTCGATGACGAGAGTCTCACCGAGATGCCGGGGCAGAACATGTCGTGATTGGTGTTGCTGATGTTGGCCTCGGAGACTGCATTGCTGCCGGGGTCATATGTAGCCGTCACCTGCGGCACAGCGCAATGGATTCCCCCTGTTCTTTCCCAGAGTCGCACAGATGGTGTTGCTGATAGACGCACACGCTGCCGGCACGTGCAGCATGTCACACCCTTGCCATCTGCTGAAGGTGTATGCATTCACGGGGCGGCGGGTGAGCTGACACGCTTGAACATGAGCCACCTCGAACATGAGCCACCTTTCCGGCGCATAGAAGGTGTATGTTTTGATACTGGCAGGCCTCAGGGAGGGAGAGAGCCCACCGTCATGCCATCGACGTTGGCCGCCTGGCTTCTATACCTAGTGCCAGACGGCGAGCTAGTAGTGCTGTTGGCGCTCCATGTCAGCAGCTTGCCGCTGGTGGGCAGCATCGTCGCTGCGACAGGGACCAGCGGGAATGTGATGCTGGCGCCCCACGACCCCACCTGCACGGCGAAACAGAGCACCAATGAACGTTTCTGGCTGGCGGGCAGGCTGGAGGCACCATCTGAGCTGCACGCCTCTCAGGCTGAAGCAGCAGCACGGGGGCCCGACAGCAGAGGCTTTTCAGGTGAGCGACAGGGTGTTCACCCGGTACGGCGCTGCATCGGCGGCTGCTGCATCACCGGGCGCCTGCACGGAGTTGAGGGCCGGCGCTGAGGGCGGCAGGCCGCCGCTGCCGCCGCTGCCCTCTCGATTGACGGTGCTGCCGGCGCCCGGCGCACCCATGCCATTCGGGTAGCTAGAAGCCCCTCCAGCAGCCGCCAGCTGCAGGACCTGCATTGTCACCAAGAAGGCGGCTGCGGCGGGTGCCAGCCAGCGGCTGCCGCCGCCGCGGCAGCAGACGCGGCCATGGCGAATGCGGCTCTCGACCGGCGCGGCGGCGCGGCAACCGGGCATGCTGCTGCTGGCTGGCAGAGATGTGCGGAGAGCAATGTCTGCCGCCCACGGTGTCGTGGGGTGGCGGCCGCTGGCAGCAGCGTTGCCGGCTGACTGTTCTGTCGACGAGGCCTGGCAGCCCGCTACGAGCAATGCACAGCGAATGGGCCAACCTGGTGGGTGCGGAGGCGGCAGCTGCACGGTCGTGCCAGTTTCAAGAGTGAGGTCCACAATTTACTGCTGCACTAGTTTAGTAGGGAGCGATGTGAACGAAGCTGTCAGCACAGCTGCGACCCCGCAACACACATGGTCGCATGATGGGTACACGGTGTGCAGCATCTCACGCAACTACGAGGGTCATGCCAACATGTTAGCACTCACGTTTTGTTCTGCTTGATCTGAGTTCGGTTCGGGGCCGAGCTTCGGACCGCTCGCTCGACCACGAGTACCCGCAGCTCTTTCCTGCAGCGGAGAGGTTGCGGCTTTCACCAGTGCAAAGGGACCGCCTCAATCCGATCAACGCTCACGTCAAGCTTCAGATTTAAGCAACGATCTGACGCTGCCTCACAGTACACATGGCGTGCCACTGCCCAGCCAAGGACGACTGTTTCTGACGTCACTTACGTGCACCTGATTCCAGCTGGCGCAGTTCAGATGCCCCACCTTTGCGACGAACTGCAAGTTGCGACAAACCGATCCCGCTAATCCGTGTGAAAAGCGGAATCCTGCCAAACGCAGTGAAGCGGATCCATGGCCGTGGCAGTTACATTGTGAAGTGACTTGACCCGACCAGCTTGCACAAAGGCATATGCCGCACCCAGAAAGTGCGGCGGGACCAGGTCGCGGTCCAAGTTTTCAGCGGCGGGGCCAAGCACGCTCGCCCTGCTGCTGAGCATGGCAGGTTGACTGGCTTGAACTGAGAGCTTGCTACATGGCTGGGTGGATGCAAGTCACTGCCAAATGCGCCTCTGTAGCACCCAGCCGTCTGTCGATATCATTGCTCAATTTGCATGCCCGGCAGCGTGCCGCCTCCCGTACTTTCCGCCCCTCGCTCCTCATGCCCGGTGCTGCCGCACGTATTCGTACAGCGCCGTCGCCGAGGCAACGTGCACGTTGAGCGAGCGGATGACGCCATACTGCGGGATTTCCACCGTCGCGTCCAGCACCCCCAGGATGTCGGGCGGGATGCCCTCACGTTCGCGGCCCAGCACCAGCGCCGTCTTCTCTGGGAACCTGCCGCAGCGAATCAAAAAGTGAGAGTAGATGTCAGGACTCAGGCTCATCTGATCACTTCATGCCGCCAATGTCAGGCGGGGTGCCCTTGCACTCGCGGCCCTGCGCCAAAGCCGCCTTCACCGGAAACCTGAGTGCGCAGGATACACCGCCACACATCTGTCAGCATGTGAATGTCCACGCTTCGTGAGGAAGGAAACTGCCGGGCCATCAGAAACCCGCGGACTCTGCTACCGACTCCTCAGGTGCCGCTGCCCCTTGTCCACGGCTCGTGGCGTCAGCGTGATTGGCGGGAAACAGAAACGTCTGTGCCAAGCAGCTGTTTCGCAGTACGCATCGCTTCTGCCATGTCGTCAACCTGTGGAGCCTCACTTGACGGCGTGCGGCAGCTGCGAAGCAGTCTCAAGAGGTGTCACCTGTACTCCGGCAGTGGCGTGGAGTCTGCGGTCTGCTCCAGGCCCACCAGTGTGTACCCTGCCGCACGCAGGCGCGCCAAATGCGTCGGCAGACCCGCGACGGGCACTCCCCGCATCGGCAGCTGTGCAGGGCAGGCACAGGTGGTGTCAGCACGTGCAGGTCCACAGGGTTTCAACGACGGCGGAGAGGGTTCTGCTTGGCCCGCGCCCCGCAGCTACGCCAGGTGCGTTGGCAGCTGCTCGCCGGCACTTGCCCGGCATAGGCAGCTGCACACGATTCAAGACAGGGGTTTGAAGGCGGGAGGTAGGCCGCTTGGGTTCTTTTCCATGTAACGCGAATGACAGAAGACGTCTCTGCTCCGATTTGACGCCTGCACCCGCACAAAGTGTGCTCACAGCCCCGCAACTGGCATGCTCTGCAGCGGCAGCTGCACAGCAGATGGGGACGCCCGGCAGCGGACCAGCAGGTACTGCTTGTGGCAGTAGGGCCCTAAAACCCTAAAAGATGGCAGGAGACACTCTAAGTCGTGCCGCAGGACTCCCAGATATCTACGGCTATAAAGCCAACAGCTGCAAGAACCGAAACAGCGGCAGGTCAGTGTGATTCAAAGTGCACCGGAGTATTGAGGGTCAAGTCACAGCGCTCACCCATTGTTCCGCAGTGACGCTGATGGCCTGGAACTCGCGCGCTGACTTCACCTTGACATCCGCTACCACCATCTCCGATATCCTGCGCATTCGCAAGGCAGCATTGCTCCGCAAGCCCGGCTTCAGCAAGCTGCTAAACACCACTTGGATGAGGGGGCTGGGAAGACAGGCGGCAAACTTGGCACACGACAGAACACGCTCCAGGGGACATGCACGACCCGTCACCGTTGAGGAAGTCCACGTCCCCACACCCCGCAGCTGAGCACCAGCTCGGCGAGGCTGGACACACACAGATGCATGAAGCTGATGCATCTCACTGCTGGCTGAACAAGAGAGCTTATTCGGATTGACTGCAGACGAACTCACGCACCCGTACACCTCGCAGGTTCGCGCTAGTCCCGCCAGGTTGGGAATCCGGTCCACGAAGCTGGCGATCAGCACCGCGCTGTGCCGCCGGGCGCAGCTGCCGCCGCCGTCGCCAATCGCGGAGCGCAGTGCCTCATCAAGCTCTTCTGCCTGTGTGAAGAAAAGAATATAAGGAATCGGCAGCAGAGTTAGGGGGCAGGTTTAGACAATTTGACGCCGCGATTGCCAGCGCAGCGCCTCGTCCAGCTACTCCGCCTGCGCTCAGCAGAAAGAGTGTCGGCAACACTCCCGAAGCCGGAGTGCATGCGAAGGCCTGGCAATGGGCTGCAAAGCCCCCGATATCGCCAAGCGCCAAGCGCTGCGCCTTGCGCCGCTGCTCCGCCCGAAGTGACCTCCGCGACCTCCAGACAGACATAGAGGACACGCTACACGCGCGACCCTAAACCCTAAACCCTAAACCCCGCTGCCGGTGCCGGTGCCGACATGCGGAGAGCGCAGCGTCTCTCTGAGATCCCGTGCCCGCGGTCAGGTGCATCGTGCCTTCCCATGAACGTGTGCAGTAGCCGGAATGGCCGTTCCGCAAATCCCAGCACAACCGCTCACCGAATCTGGCCTTCATGTGGTGGCAGTGTCCCCCTGCGCTGCCGTATCGCCCCTGGGGTTCCGGGGCGGCCCTGGGTTAGGGTTTAGTCTTTAGGGTTTAGTGTGGCCCTGAGGCACTGTTCTGATATGGCAGGTGCGGAGTTGATCGATCTGCGGTGAAGCTCAACACCTGGCCTGCGCCCGCCGAAGCAGCCCCAGCCGCGACATGTATTGCAAGCGCCATTGGTTGTCGGATCTGTAACCGCGGATGGAATCCGAATGGCTAGTTTCCACGCTTTGGTACCTGCTCTGCCCCAGCCGATAGCAGCCCCAGCCGCGCCAGCTCCGCCGCGCCGCCGCCGGCGGGAACCCGCTGCCGCTCCTGCTGCGGCGGCGCGCCGCCGCCGATGAGTGCCGCCCGCGCAGCGGGCACCGCCTTGCGCTGCCTGCCGCCCGCCGCGCCTGCAAAGTCAACACGATCCTCAGATCCCGGCTCTGCACAGGCCGCTTCGCACCGCGAATGGCGTCCACTGCAGCACTTGGACGCTTGCTGCCAGGTGCTGAGCATCCGCACAAGGCATCAGGGGCAGCACGAAAACAGCGCGGCTCGCTACTTCTCGGGATGATGAACAAAATCAGCCGACTCTGAAGTCGAAGAACAGACGTTGTGGGTCTGGAAGTCTTCAAAGGGAACGCACCTGCCGCTGCGTCCGGCGCAGCCACCACCAGAGCAGTTGCAGCTGCGAGCTGCGCCGTATTGGATGCTGCGTCAGCTACTTCCCGCTTCCGCCGCAGCCGCATGCGCTCCCCAAGAAGAAATTCTTCCACTGCCGCCACCAGCGCTGGCGACGCGCCTTCCAGGCTGACAGCCTGTGTGACAACAGAGAAGTCATCAGCCACAGCAATCGCGGAAGGGTGTTGTATGTTATTCTGCGACGATCTGCCTGCGCCACAGCCGCTCCAAGAAGAAAGTCTCCCCTGGCTGTCTCCAGCCCGCTCGGCCCGCCACAGTGCAGCACGCCTACCAGCACCACCACCGGGATCGAATACGAGACGATTATGCACAAAGAGGTTGAGAGGTCGATAACCGCCTCACCTATTTAAGGCTGCCTGCGAGGCCAATGCCTCAGTGCAGCGCACCCGCTGCTTGAACTGGCGAGCCCTCTTCGTAATGTTACTGAGCTGGTCAGAAGATCATCGGCAGATAAAGGGGGACCAACCCTTCGGTGGGCTCACCGACAAGACCGACGCCCCAGTGCAGCACGCCAGGCGGTTGGGCTTAGGGTTTAGGGTTTAGGGTTTAGGGCGGCGTGCCCGCCACGTCAGGAACTTGACGTCGGAAAGCGTCACCATATAGGCAGGGTTTGGGGTTTAGGGTTTAGGGTTTAAAGGACCCGCCTCGTTGGAACCTCCTGCCAGGCCCACGCCCTGCAGCACGCCGGCGTCACCGCCGCTCCAGGGCCTGACTTGCTCAGTATAATGTTGGCAAAAGAGGTTTACAAGAAGCATCTGCAGTCCCACCTCATTGGGCCCGCCCGCCAGGCCCACGCCCCAGTGCAGCACGCCCGCCGGAGTGACCGCCTTCGCGGGGTCCGACGCCCAGATGCCGGGCCCCATGGCGGCTTTGAGGCGCGCAACGTCTGGGTTCTGCTCCAGGAACGCGGAAATGACAGGAGCGACGAAGCAGCCGGCGGCGGCGGTGTCGAACAGCGATGGAAAAGCCTCCAGCAGCGCCTGCAGAAGAGGAGTGGTGGAAACTTCAGGGCACTGACTGATGACGGCTGTGTGGCCCTGATGTGTTGAGAAGCGCTCGAGTTGTTCAAGCAAGCAGGAAAGGCTGCAGCAGCGCCTGCAAGACATAGGGCCCAGGTTGCAATCCCCCCTATATATGTGCGTCTGCGGCGCTGGCGCGACTGCAGTACACGAGGCGGACTGCAATTGAACAACCAATCGGCGGCAGAGGTGAGGGCTGAGCAGGAGGGACAGATACCATTGTGCAATGGCAGGGTTTATCCGACTGCCAGCCCCTGCCTGCCGGCCCCTGCGCTTGTGTGGTGGATTAAAAGCGGGTGATGCTGCGGACTCTGCCTCTGCCAGGACAGGCAGGTCAGTTCCGTGGCGCAGACGATGGCAGTCAGCTCACCTCCAGACACACCAGGGTGTCGCGTCTGCCACATAGTGGTGCATCGCGACCCAAAGCACCATCGCCTCCAAAGACGGCGTCACTTTGGTGATATCGAGTCGAGCTTCAAGCACCCACCGCCAGGCACAGCACGGACATAGCGCGCGCAGCATGGTGGTGCATCATCGCCCACGGCACCAGAGCCGCCAGCAGCCGCGGCCGCAGCGGCGCGGCGGCGGCCTCCGGCGCTCGCAGCGCAAACTGCGTCGCCACCAGCGCCAGCGACGGGATCGCGTCAGCCCTGTGCAACGAACGAGGGGCACCAGGTGAAACCGATGCAGCGATTGACCCGAGATACGTTATCTGACACACTTTGCTGACGCGGATTCGTGCGCTGGAATGCATGTTGCGTACACCTTGCATGGCAACGCTGCTGCGGAGCACATGGCAAGTCCAGTGAGCTGCGCCTAAAACCCTATACAATGGATCAGCGGTGACAGTACGATGCCAGGCCTGGCAGAGAGCGCTCACTTCCTCGACGAGTAGGCGGACAGCGGCGGAAGCAGGAAGGCCTCCGCCAGCTGCGGCGCCGCCAGCAGCAGGTGCCGCGCGATCGCCTCCTGGTACTGCCGCACGCTTGGCACATCGTTCGCTGTCTGCACATCGCCGGGGCTAACAGGATGTGCATCTCCCGCAACAAGATACTGATGTATGGGGCGTGTGCACCGACGGCAGGTCAATGCGACAGGAAGATGACTGGAAGTAGCCGCGTGGAGGCTGTCAAATGCCATCAGCTCAGACGAAGATGTTCCGGGTTGCATCAGCTGCTCAGGTTCTGGAATGCAGCGGCTGCTCAGGTCCCTGCACAGGACCATGGCAGGTGGAGATCACAGAAAATAGCTTATTTAAAATAGCTTATTTAAGGTATGAAAATTTAATTAAAACTAAAATCAAATCCCGTTGGAGTTGTAAATTCACGCAGAAAAGCAGCTGGCGCACCTCGAAGATGGCGTGCAGCTGCTGAAGGGTGGGCTGCGCATCCGTTAGGGAAACTGCGGGGCACAGCACGCAAAGCGCCTGCCACAGCCGGATCTGCAGCAGAACAGCAAGTTCGGAGGTCCAGACAGGGATGCGGGACAGACTCATCTCAATGGACTGATAAGCCAGAAGCCACCATCTTGGCAGGGAGTTACCCAAGGTGACGCAGGAGATGCTGTGTCACTGTCAAATCTGCAGGTGCCAGTAGTAGCTGACCTTGCGGCGGTGCACGAGGGTGTTGATTTTGTAGTCTCGGGTCGACAGCGCCGGGTCCATCCGCGCCAACTGGAACAACATGCGCCACAGCGCTGCCGCCACCTCGCCTGTGGCCAAAGCCATTAGGGCCTCACAATGTAGCCCGAGCTTGACTGCAGTTGGCGCACGCAATGCGTGTTTTCACAGGAGATCCGCTGCTGCACTCGAGCGCATTCCGGCCTTGTTGCCGCCGGCACTACAGAATTCAAGCTCGGCACACTGTGAGCTGCTGTCGGGTGTAGAGTATTTGGCCAGCATGCACATTCGTGTCAGCTGATGTAAACATTACAACAATGTTGCTTGCGCTGCCGTCGCCGCTGCGGGTCGCCAGCTGGTGTGTGGCGCAGATCGAGGCGACCCGCGGTGAGGCTGAGTGGAAAGTTCCTGTCTGACTGAGGTAGACACCAACCGTCGGTCTGAGACAGGAGCTCTTGCCTGCGCTGCCGTCACCGCTGCCATCACCGCTGCGCGCTGTCAGCTGGTGCGCGGCGCAGAGGGCGGCGACCCGCGGCGCCAGGCGAGTCGCGCCCCACGCCTCCGCTATGGCGCCGCCCGCCCGCCGCAGCGCCTGTGCATATGCGTCGCCACCTGGGACAGCCTCCTGCAGGAGAAGTTCTTTTTTTATCCGCGGTAGAAAAGGAAATAGATGAGAATCCGGGATTATCTACAAAGAGAAAATATATGAAATATAATCTGCTCGCTGTTTCGAGAAAAACGGGTATCTGTCACCTTTCGAATCATTGGATATGTGTCCTCGTGATCCAATTTCTCTAGTCATTCAACCGAGCTCTTGTCATCCAACCGACGCACAGAGCCGAGCAGGCATATGGGCAGCAAGGTTGGTTCAAAGCGCCAAACCGGCACAATGTCGGATGCGGTTGCCTCGTTGATGTCTGTCTGCCCGTCCAGCAGCAGCGACCGGAACTCCTCCAGATAGCAGCTCGCCACCGCGGGGCAGGACGCCCAGGCCGCTGCCAGCGGCGCAGCCGCGGCGGCGCGCAGCCGCACCGCCTGCTCGCCCCTCCTCAGCAGCTTCCGCACCAGCCAGTGCAGCGGGCCGTCGTCAGCATGCAGCGCCATCCTGCAGTGTCCAAGCCAGTCTCCAACCGAGCAGGTGCTTCTGAAACTGCGGTGGCAGTTTGTCGAGCAGCTTTGCAGGCGTGTCCTGCCGGACCAAAGCTGCTCTGACATGATCCCTTTTAAATTAAAAATTTCAGTAATTATATATATTTCAAGTAAAATTTTTCTAATTTTCTCAAACCTTTTCCTGTCCATGGAAAATTTAGATGAATCTAATAAAACGGCGAGAATCGTTGGTCAAGTGCCAACCTCACGCTCACTGCTCGAAAATCGATTAATCTTGCGATTTTTTTTGTTGGCCAGCAGGCAGCGAGTGCTGGAGCAGAGCCGTACTGGCACACCTGGGGTCGGCGGCCTCGTGCACTGCCAGTAGCGCCGGCTGCAGGAAGGAGCCGCAGAAGGCGAACGCCGTCGCCGCCCGGCGGTCGTCGGAATCAGCCAGCGCGGACCAGCAGGGTTTAGCGACCGCCCATACTACCGCGGCGAGTCCCGTACTCGCGTCGCTGCCGTCGGCCGCCAGGCCCATTGCCAACGCCGCGGCTGCCACCTCAGCAGGACTCGCCGTCGCCAGCGCACACAGGCACTGCCTGCGGCAGGCACGATCGCCCCAATTTACGGCGTGCTCGATGCAACAGCAAACTGACAGTGTCGCCCTGAAGTACCTCTTCGGGAAGGGGACACACAGCAGCGACTGCAGCTGTCCGCTTCTCAACGTGCAGAGGGGTCATCCAGACTGCATGTGGACAGAGAACCAAGGTGCGCCACGCGAAAGCCATGCACGTTTCAGCCTCACCTGACGCATGCCAGGATGTGCAGCAGCGTGTCCGGCTGGGCGGCCTGCGCGTCCCGCGCTGCTGCCGCCAGCACCGCCCCCAGCGACGTGCCATCCAGTCGATCTTGCGCGCGAGACTGAGCCGAATCCGAGTCGCCCTGCTGCTGCGCCACCGCGGCCGCATCGAGCGCTGCCGCCAGGAAGACCCACATAGCTGCCTGCAGTAGAGCGGTGGCCTGTGCACAGCAACAGTAGCTGTCAGTAACTGGAGCGGAAGTCATCAGTCATTCTGAAGACGAGGTGGGAAACCACACGAACATGGTGATGGGAAACCACGAGATCTTACCATCCAACTTGGAGGTGAGGCGGGCAGATTGGGATTGCGGCTCACCGCAAAGTTCGGCGCACCTTGGAGGCGACAGTCTGCGCAAAACCGAGCAGGTCTGCTGTCGCCTGGCTGCCCTGCAGGAGGCCCAGCGAGCTGAGCCGCCGGCAGATGGGCGCAGCGCATGTCAGCGTCGCAGCCGCAAATTCCTGCTGCACCGCTCCCTGCGCCATAGTAACCTTCCTAATGTTGCGGACAGAGGAAGGGAGCACGGCAGGAAAAATATTGTTCTGGGCTCGTTGCAGATGACGAATTGATGTCATAAAGCGCGACAGATCATGGGAACATGCCACGAGCTCAGATTATGCTGAGACGCACGTGCTATTGGTGCAAGCACGTGCCTCAGCAGGGTGGGGACTCTGCACGAGGTCGCGCAGCCAGGAATCAGCCTCGGCCACCAGCGACGCGAGCGCTGCGGCGCGGCCCCGCAGCAGGCTGGGAGCCGCCTGCAGTGCCGCGAGCGTCGCCTGCAAACGAAGACAGCTGGCGTTGGACATTTCGCGAGCCAGATCGATTGCACAAGTGTTCGGTTGAGGTGAACGCACGTCTGCCTGTGGCAGTTGAGCATGCTGGCAGGTGATTGCGGGACTTGCCTCCAATGCGTCAAGGGCGAGGCTGGCAAACGCGACGTCCGCAGCCAGTGCCGCCGGCAGCGACGACGCCCTCGCTGCATACTCGCG
>JAABUK010008637.1_pt1 | contig 14203 bp, 14 predicted proteins | sample 5559141 | NCBI WGS metagenome assembly JAABUK01 (sample SAMN10711869, study PRJNA513367) | rock metagenome | isolation source: Antarctica rocks | place: Antarctica: Victoria Land, Pudding Butte nord | collected 2016-01-03
TTTAAGATTTAATAATATTTAAATGTTAATTAAGGGCTTTAATAGCTTTATATAATACTTATAAGACTCTAACCTTATATCTATATTTATTATATTTAGGTATTATAAATTTATCCCCTATTATTAGATTATTAATTTTCTACTTTATTTATATTATTATCTTAATCTTAAGGATATAAACTTATAATTTAATATTATTATTATATAGATTACTTATAATAATACTTAATAATATAGCGTAATAGTATTAATTATATTAAAGGATTATAATTAAAAGGAGGATAAAGAGTTAGAACTTAGGCCTTAATTATATTAATACTACGCTAAGTACTTATATAATATTAATTAAAATAATATTAATATAATTTATAATAAACTTCTAATAAGTTAATTTAATTAATATAAAAATATTCTAAGGAAGTTTATTCTTAAATATATAATAAGTTATAATTCTTCTTAAACTCTTCCTAGAAAATAATTAAGATAAAGATTATAATAATAATTTATAAACTTCTAAGAAGTATTTTCTTAAATATTATAATAACTTATATATAGATTTTATAAGATATATATAAAAGTAATATATAGATATTAAGATTTCTATTTTTAAATATTATTTTTAAGTATTATTAATTATTTAATAGTAGAAAGCTTAATATCTTATTTATCCTCTATTAAAAAAAGATTAAGATAAAGATTAAAATAATGTTTAAGGAACTTCCTAAGGATAATTTAACAGTATTAGGGGTATATTTATATAAGTAAACAGGTATCCGTTTTTTAATAGGACGGGGCGAGGCGGGTATATTAAAAGTTAGGGCGAGTTAGTATCCTTATAACCTACCCTGAAACCCGCCTCGCCCTGCTCTAAGGCGGGTACCTAGAGCGGGTACTAGTACCCGTTCCGTAGCGTAGGTATATAAGCTATATACCTTATTATATACTACCTTTATCGCTGTTATCGCTTTAAGTCGCGTACTAGTAGCCCCTTAGGTCTAACTAGCCTAGTATCAAGGATCTATTATATTCAGGTATAGTTATACATTCGTTATCTAGCTAACATAGACGAGATCCATGATATCTATAGTGTTTACAGGATCTACAGGGTTCACGGATAGAGTAAATCCATACCTATAATACCTAGTTAGCTTAGGATCGGTCCCGGATATAATAGGCGCTAGCTAGGGCCTTTCAGCGCTATATAAGTAAGCTCTAGGTTAGCTACTAACTGTAGGATACCGGATAACAGCTCTAAGCTCTAGGGACAAGACCTCTTAGAAGGCGGCTGCTACGCTATAAGTTACCTAGAGCGAGCTAGCGATCTATATGCCAAGGAGACGCTAGGCCTAATCAAGCTGACATGCCGACATACCGACGGTTAATGTATATAGTAAATTTTGCGATTTTCTCCCGCAATGCCAAGACCGCCGCATAAAACTTATACAATGGTACTTATAACCGCAAGATTGACATCAATTGCTGAATGAGTGACATGCCCGGTTCATGGTTGAGGATCAGCGTCACTCCGTCTAGTAGTAGGAATTCCCAGGGCTTTGCCACAATCATGACCTGGTGCATTGGTTGGCCGTCCAGGTTTGACAGAATGAAGTCCGATTCTGGAGGCCAAGCAAAGTGCAGCAAGCGATGCGTACGGAACTGATCAGGATCTGGCCTCTCCGTGGGAAGTCCACCTCAAATCTTTGACCTCGGGACAAATATGTACTTAGTACTTATTTGGCCCGAAGATTAAGCGTCGAGGATTGAGCTGCCAAGATACTAGCGCAATCTGTTGAGCTTGGACCCCAGAGAATATCGGAAGAGACCGGATCTCGGTATGCTGAGTAACTGATTATCATATCTAACCGCTAAGGTGAGCCCCGCATTACCCCTCCATGCTCAGCAAAGACCGCAAGGCGCTCGAATTGACTTTGGCTCCACTCAACACGAACCATTAAAAGCCTCATCATTTTCCTTTTATCATTGATTTTTCCTCCATACTTCTTCTCGTCCCCAGCTTCTTCAATACTTCTCAAATACATTCATCACTCTCCAACTCCACTCCATCCCCCATCAACCGCCATCATGCCTATCGAAGTCCCCAAGGCCGACTCTCTCCATGACCTCTTCAGCCTTAAGGGCAAAGTTGTCTGTGTCACTGGTGCCTCTGGCCCCACTGGCATTGGAATTGAGGTACGTCCTATGCTTCATCAACCTCCGTCATGGACATAGCACTTTGAGCTGCAAAGCATGCTATCACAGCTCATCCTCTCACTCCTATCCCCACCCCTATCAGACCTCACCCCAAATTCTTCCAACCCAACCACTAACCTCTCGCCCACCAGGCCGCCCGCGGCTGCGCCGAAATGGGCGCCGACGTCGCCATCACCTACGCCTCCCGCGCCGCCGGCGGCGAAAAGAACGCCAAAGACCTCTCCGAAAAATACGGCGTCAAATGCAAAGCCTACAAATGCCAAGTCGACCAATACAAAAGCGTCGAAGCCTTCGTCGCAGACGTAATCAAAGACTTTGGCAAAATCGACGTCTTCATCGCCAACGCCGGCAAAACCGCCGACAACGGCGTCCTCGATGCCTCCGTCGAGCAATGGGAGGAAGTCATCAATACCGATTTGAACGGAAGCGCTTACTGCGCCCGCGCCGTAGGCTTGCATTTCCGCGAGCGCAAGACGGGGTCCTTGATCATCACCGCGTCCATGTCCGGCCTCATCGCCAACTATCCGCAAGAGCAGACGAGCTACAACGTCGCCAAGGCCGGCTGCATCCACCTAGCCAAATCGCTCGCGAACGAGTGGAGGGACTTTGCGCGCGTCAATTGCGTTTGTCCTGGGTATATCGATACGGGGCTGTCGGATTTTGTGGATCAGAAGATTCAGGATCTGTGGAAGAGTATGATTCCTATGGGGAGGGATGCGCAGGCTAAGGAGCTCAAGGGGGCGTATGTCTATCTTGCTTCTGATGCTTCGTCGTACACGACTGGTACTAGTATTGTGATTGATGGTGGGTATACTACGAGGTAGAGTTGGCGTTTGCTTCGGTGGCTAGCCTTGATATGAGAGATTGAAAGGAGGAATATAGTGGCCAGATGGTATAGAACGGGAAAGGAAAAAGCCAATCTTGCGATACTTTCCCGAATCCCACGTGACTGCGCACAATGTCCACAAATCTCTCGTCTGTTATTCCCCTCATTCTGATATTCAAAATACGATGAACAACTGGTGGGTCAGAACCTCTTCCCTACACTGCCGGAGGAATATCACCCCATAGAGTTGCTGAGTGGCGCTTACCATTTCGATATCTTCACAACCCACTACTAAGTCCGGCACAGGCATTGTGTACATTTGAAAACCGAAACCAATGAATGCATGCCGGATCCATTCATTTCATAGCCGAAGGATGCATTCTTGATATATCTACAATCATGTCGTCTTCATGTCTTCTGAAACTATTTCATCGACTCGTGATCTATTGATATCTTATCCCTAGCAGCGCCTGCATCATCCCTGCCACCCAGTGATCAGCTCAATCGAACATGGTATTAACTAAAAAAAAAGGGTTATGGACGTCACATACCTCAAACCCTCATAAATACTTATGATAAAAATCAAGCAACGTCTGATACCCCCGCTCATACTCCTTCTTCACCTTTTCATCCTCCAGATCACCCCTGCACACCCCCCCACATCAGTGATATCCTAAATTACGCAAGCAATACATGACCAAGCAACACAAAATACATACCGCGCAGCCATCCATCCATGGATCTGATCCTTGAATGTCTCAATATGACTTGTCTCCTTTAGCTTCTCCCCGAACTTCTTCACGGCTTCGGGGTCTTCGTCTTTAGATGCTAGCATGCATAGAGGGACGGTGATGCCTTCGGCATCTTTAGGGTCGATCATGGCGGGATGGACTTCGGCGACTGCGGTGAAGGGGGTAGGGGATTGGGATGTTAGGGAGACGATCTACTCCCACGTATTAGCAATTACGTCCGGTCTCCCCAACCCGCTAGAAAAAGACCATGAACCGAACAAAAACAGCAAGAAAAACAAAACACACCTTCCCACCCCAACACATCCCCAAACTCCCCCACTTCTCCACCCCCTTCCCCTCCCCCGTCCCCCCAATCTTCTCCAACAACTCCCCCACTTTCTTACTATTCTTCCCGGGCTCCGCCGGCCCCGCAAAGAAATCCCCCATCGCCTTCTTTTTCTCGTCCGTATCGGGCGGGAACACACTGTGCGGGAGCGGTTTACCGTAGAAGAAGACGCGGTATTGGTGGTTGGCGTCGTCGGCGTGGGCGAGGATGTCGGCGCCTTGGAGGGCTTGGGGGGAGAAGCCGAAGACGTCGTAGATTATTAGGATGGCGGAGGTGGCGGAGGTGGGGCCGGTTGTGTCTGTTGGGGAGGAGGTTTAGGGGAGAGTATAGCAGGATGGAGGAGGGGAGGGTGAGTGGGGGAGTTGGGATGCAGGGGGAGGCATACAGCATTTCATGCCATCGAGGTCGATGTATTTGCCTTTTTCTTTGTAGCCTTTTGAGACGACTGGGGGGATGTTGCAGCAGGCCTGGCTTTGTTAGCGAATGGGACGTTTAGTGGAGGATGGGGCAGGCATACCTTGCTGTGTCCTGAGGTTGCTTCCATGGTGCTTCTGAGTCTGGTTTTTCTTGATGGGCCTTCTGTTCTATCAGGTTGCTTTGGGGTAATGGACCTTGGATTGGGGAAATAATTGAGATGTCCATTTATGTACGCATCAGTGATTCTGCGGGGAGGCCGGCACGCCGGCTGTACGGCAAGTCAATCGGACCCCGGAGCGGAGATAAGCGCTAGATTTCCAATTGCCGTGAGCTAGAATATTGTAAGCAGAAGTAGTCAGCAGAAAAGGGGATCAGTCAACATTCTGTAGAAGCACCGTTTAGAAGGGACGTTCGTACAATTTTAGCCTATTGATGATGTTAGAATAGTTCTATAAACTTCTGCGCGGAGAAGCAATGTGCCAAGGCATTAGTTAGCTAAGCATGCCGAGGGCGCCAAGACATTTGTCCTCTGACAGGCAGCAATTTCCAAACCGAATAGAACTTGGGACGCTCATCTTTCACCGCCTACAATGGTTTCTTACGAAGAAATACAAGCCTCCAACGCGCTCATCAACGATGCAACAGCCCCACGCGTCGCCGTCTTCGTCGGCGGTATATCAGGCATCGGGAAATTCACGGTTAGGGCCTTAGTGGCTACGGGTGCGAGCATGAGAATCTACCTAGTCGGGCGCAAGAGTTCTGAAGAGCGCATGCATGCTTTCATCCAGGAGTTGCACGCCATCAACTCCAAGGCGGAACTCATTTGGACCGAAGGCGAGGTCGCGCTCCTCGCGGAAACAAAGAGAGTATGCGAGGCCATCAAAAGCAAGGAGTCACGCGTCGACTTACTGTTCCTGACTGCGGGCTACGCACCATTCGGCACGCGCAGGGAGACCGCCGAGGGTTTAGAAATCGCTCAGAGCCTAGAGTACTACTCGCGAATGCTGTTCATTCTTCATCTTCTCCCGCTCCTAGGCCAAGCGGAAGCCCCCAAGATCGTCAGCGTTTTGGGTGGTGGCCTGGAGCGGGCGACGATCGAGCTGGACGACTTGGACTTGAAGAAGCCTGGGAATTTTGGCGGCATCAAGGCTCAGACGCAATACGCAGCTATGAACACGACGACTTTGGAGAAGCTGGCCAACGACAATCCGAATGTCACATTCATCCACTCCTGGCCCGGGTGGGTCAACACAGGAAATGTACGAAGGGGTTCAGATCCGAATTCGATCTGGGCTTGGTTCGTCTGGCTTATCCTTGAGCCCCTTATTGGCCTGTTTGCGTTCAGCGACGAGGAGTCTGGACAGAGGCATCTGTTCCAAAGTACCAGCGCTGCTTTTGGCGGTCGTGGCGTGCCATGGAAGGGCAAGCCAGGTATAAATTCGCTGGAGAAGCCGACGGATGGACTTTTTCTCGTCAATCTCAAGTGCGAATGTACTCCGAATGCGAAGGTCATGCCTTTCCTTCGAGAGAAGGCGCTGGGAAAGATTTGGGACCATACGCAGGAAGTTCTTCGACCATATATGTAGACTGGAGACTCTCCTTCATTGTCCTACAATATCAGCGAGCTTATCTTCTTTCTCGTCTCATTGAGGAACCGAAACCATAGTGCACGAAAAGCATGACAAGTCTCGGAGGCTGTGTGTCTTTTCTCATGCAATTGTGGAGCGTCAGGGACACGATAGTGGAGGAATTGCGACGGTTCTTCAGGAAGCAGGACCAGTCAAGTGTGTTCTAAACATCATAATTAGACTCTTGATGTTCGGTTCAATCATCTTCAAGACGAGGTTGCAACCTAAAATCCCAATATCGGATCGGCCGAGATAGGCCCGATGATATAGATATGCAGTGGAGAAGCTCAAGATTACTGATCTACCCGCCCAGATATTACTGGCACTCCGCCCTATCGTCTGCTGCTAGCCCCAACAATGTGCTATGAATGGTCTGAATGGTTGTTGTTCTACAAGTCCGCCGTTGGAATTGCTACTTTTACACTCGAATTAAATGGTAGATCCATAGCTGTTGAAATGGCATTCCTGTCGACGGACAACTCACCGTCGGTCTTTTTGAGCAATGAAAAATAGAGACTTATTAATCTCCCCACGTTCGACTTCATACGGCATTCACCCAATCAAACGGCACCATGTATACATTTCACCTTATCCGCGAAGGCTTGCACCTGATAAGTCGAATCATCGCTTAAAGCTGAAAGCATAATGTACCTAGCTGAATTACCAATACTGGTGTGGAGATAACGGCAGTACCGGCGTTTTGATACGTTTTCAAAGATTATCGTCGTGCGTCCTGCGCCTCTGAGCTATCAAGTGGAAGGTGAGATCAAGCTTATATTTCCGGACACTCGCAGATTGAGCTACACAGCCACGTCAGCCGAGTCATTCCGCAGCAAAATGGTCATTGCCTCCCAACACGCATGTTGCAGACACACTGTGAGTTGAACAGCATCGCGGACTTTCGCTCGCCACCTGTTGATATGCTCCCAGTCCTTGAAAGCGTTGCACTACCTGATCTATTTCTGTTCATCATCAAGCTTTAGATGGATGTCATCTCGTTGGCCATTCAACTGGCGACTACTGTGCGACAGATCAGCGAATTCGTACGCTGTGTCAAAGGTGCGCCGAGCGAAATCCAGAAGCTAGCCGAAACCCTCGAGCAATTGCAATACAACTTGGATCATGCGAGACTCCTCGTCGAACAGCAATCAACGCATCCTGGCCTCCCTGCCTCGCTCGAAGCTCTCACAAGCGCTTTAGAACACTGCAAAACAAAAATTCGAGGGCTTCAAATTCTCGTTGATAAGATAAAAGCTCATCTGACGGCTCAGCACCGAGCTTTGCGAACTTGGGGTGCCCTAAAGATTGTTCTAGAGAAGGGAGAAATACAGGAAGCTCAGAGCCAGATTCGAGATGCCACGACAATTTTACACTCGGCAATCGTTATCAATTCGGCTATAGCCACCACCATTTCCATTCATGAGTACTACGGTCACTCAACTCTCACCTAGTATCGTACTGACTTGCATGCTCCAGAATTCGCCAGTTTATAAAGGTCACGGCAGCTGCTGAAAGTCCCTATGAGACAGCCCAGAGGACTCGGTCGTCCCCGACGGTCTCAGTGGAATCGGTAGAGGCGACACAGCGCCCAGAGCTTAGCTTGAGAAAAGGGAATAGTTATAGTCCACCGCCGCTGATTACCAAAGAGCTGTTTCGTACCTGGAAACTGTGTGCAGTGGGGTCCATTGGTATACACACTCAGAGAAAGCACTTCAGCCAAGCTTCTACGGCAACTACGCCGCAAAGGAGAGCCCAGGTGGAGGTAACGACCCTCAGGATTGCGCTTTCGTTCATGAACCGACGTTTCCACTTGAGCCAGGAAGTAACATTTGGGACGATCTCGAGAGCGTTAAGAACCTATCCAGTTGTGAGCAGAGACGCCCCAGTGTTCAAGATGTGTCGTTCGGGGGACCTGAAGGGCCTTCAAGCCGCATTCAGCGATGGCAATACATCACCATTAGTACTGGACACCAACGGTTGGACTTTACTCCATGTGAGCATTAGCAACTTCGTCTGTTGCGGTGAAAGAGTTGTTGACAATGCGTAGCACGCCGCGGTACATACTCAGACCGAGGTGTGCACATTGCTGCTTCAGCTTGGAGTAGATCCTAATTATATGTCTGACGGTGATATGAAAGAGTGAGTAGGAACCACCTCGAGAGGAGCTTCTATTGATTTTCTTGCTTAGATTGGCGCTACATAGGGTGGGGATTGCCGGATCTGGGGATTTTTACAAGCAAGACTTCCAGTCTCGCTTCAACGAGCCTCAAGAGCGTATGAATACTTTGAGAACCCTATCAGAAGCTACACAGGTCGGTACTTCTGCTTATGATGGTATTCGAAATAAAATTTTCGGTTGCTATTCCCTGGAAAGTGTCGAGATGTTGCTTCTGCACCAATCCGTCTGGACAGGGATCTCAAAGCAAGAGGACGCTTGGGTTATGCAATACGCTTTCATGAAGGTACTGAATTGCTACCGAACAGGCAGCTCTGAATGGGAATATCTCATCAGGAGACTTCTTCGCAAAGGTGTCGACATCTACGACTGCGTGGGACCTAGATGCACCGTTGGGGACAGATACAGTTGCTGTTGCAATGATCGCCATGGGGATAGTACCCCACTTGATGAGTTGTTTGCTAACGTTGAGACGCCATCCGATGCCAAGGACGTGGCGGATCATTGGCTGGATATCCTACACCAGGAAGGGTACGACATCGAGCGTTACCTCAAGACAGAATTCGAACTGCATGTATCTGACCAGCAGCTGACCAACCTAGACCCTCAGGGGGAAGCTTCGCGACAACTACTCTTCTGTTTTGAGAGCAAGCTAAGCGTTTCGTTCGACTGGGTCGCGGGTCTAGATTGTGTCGCGTTCTTGGTGTGGAGGGAATTTCTCCAGATGAACCAGCTGTCTCACTGGGGTCTTAGTGGATTCGATAGTGTGGACAAGGATTATTGGAGATTCGAATGGCCATTTTCCTACTCCGCTTGGTCGTCGGAACGCAAGCCATTTCCGGCCGAACATGAAGATTATCCGGAATGGCTGCGGTCCTCCAAGCTGTTTCGAGTCCGTAGTGAGCGGCGGGTGAAGGCAAAGGCTTTGAAGCGTGCGCGAGCTCAAGGACACGCGGTAGAACGCAGAATGCCAGGTTCATGGCCTCGGTGATAGATGGCACAACTTTTATTGATTAACACGATGAAACTCTATCTTCGCTCCTTTCCTTTCCTAGATACTCGGACTATATGTTGGAACATAGAAGTCCTTACCATTTCTACGTGGTGATCCGGCACGCATTTACAGAATTTACGTGGGCACATGATCGGATCTCTAGCCCAAATTGAGATCAACAATATTTTAGTCGCAGATTCGACAAAACTCATGACAGGATGCCTTCCAAGTTCATCAAACGTTGACTCTATGTCCAATTATCGGCGAAGTCAGGATCAGCCGCTGATAGTGTCGACGACAGCGTTGAATGACGCAGGCACACTCCGCATAGCCTGGTTCCGATGCTTAGTTGGATATTAGGGCCTGGGGCTTATCGATTACTAGAGATATGGCATGAAGATTTCCTCCTTTTGGTCCCAATCGATTGGTAACGTCACATTCGAACAGCTGCAGGGAAGAAAAGTCGGGAAGCTGTCAGCCTTGCTATCAGTCACCGCGAGTCCGAGCTCTACTGATGAAGTACCGGGGCTCCACAGATTCCATTGGAGTATATGGCCATTCTCGTACTACTCAGCCACCATCAGAGTCTTCATTCCAGCCATTGATTCGAATACATCCGAAACCGGTGAGTTGGCATAGAGGCTGTGACGTCGAGCTGCATGTATGTGAATTCGGAAGGACATGGGGATTGGGACAATGTCTCTGTCGTGCTCCTTCCGACGGGGCTGAGGCGTGCTGTGTGCACATCCACATACTTGCCCCGGAACACCAGATCACCAGATCGACATGTAACACCGCAGACCTGTCGTAGTGCTATACCAGTACCCACTCAGCTTTTCAGATGCGTTTTTGATAACAACCATCGGCTATGAATGAGTCTCAAGAGTTATCGTCTTGCGTCCTGCATTGCTGAGCTGTCAAAGAAGGATAGAGCTGGGACTCTTTCTTGGGCCCGGGTACGTGCAGTCCTAGCCCCGCAGCCCCTTCTTCTGGCTGCAGCAAGCCGGCCACTGCCTCCTTAGGTGGCTAAGAAAATGACGTTGCAACTCTCTGGCCTTGGCAGAACAAGTACAAAAATCGTCCGATGCTGGTCTCGCGTCCCCGGACGATGAGACCCCAATCGTTTTGCAGACCCTTTACCACTCGTCAAGCCCCTCATGGACGGTGTATCAGGTATATTTGCGGTGATCTCGCTTGCTATTCAGGTCCTGGATACCGTTCATAAGACCAGTGGTTTCGTGAAGGACATCCAGGATGCTCCAAGCGAGCTGATTGAGCTGTCAGAAACCCTGGAACAATTGGAGCTGGTCTTGCAAGAGGTCAACCTGCTTCTACAACAGCGGTACATGGTTCTCCGTCTTCCTGGGTCGCCGATAGTCTTGTTGCGTGCTTTAGAAGCATGCGGCAGGAGAGTCATGCCATTACAAGACATCATCCAGAAAGCAAGAGAGATTATGGGGCAGGGAAGTCGCGCTCAAAGGACATGGGCTTCATTCAAGCTTGTGACCAAGAAGGAACGGCTTCGGGAACTTCAGAAGTGTCTACGTGATGCTAAATTCGATATGAGTACAGCTATGACCGTGAACTTATCCCAACTCCAGTAAGCGCTCGATCTCTTCTCGACGCTGCCAGTACTGACTGCTGGCTAGGATGTACCATCTTGAAATCACTATTGATACCTCCCGGACAGTCATTGAGAGTATCAACAGGCAGCCTCGAGTTGAAACGTCAAGCACGGCTACCGGTTTGAAGCATTCCCAAGCCATAAAGTCTCGCCTGAAGGGACATGAGCAGTCCAAATACTCAGTGGTCCAAAACAAAACAATAGCACGGTATCAGGGCATGTTTGGCGCCGCAAGAATTGATACAGAAACAACAAGCAGCGTCACTCTTCCCGGTTCTCAGGCAACAAGTCAAGAGGTTCTGCTCAAGTTAACCTCCATCGTGATCACTCCGAAAATTCTGCAGCGCAGATTGGAGTTATTTGTCAAAAATTGTTTCGGTCAGATCTCAAGGACGTTGAGTGTATATCCCGTGTTGAGTCGGAACTCCCCATTCTTCAAAATGTGTGGGGATGGGGATGCGAATGGTATCAAGGCTGCTTTGGGTGAGGGCGGTATGAACCCCTTTGTTATCGACGAAGATGGATTCACTTCACTTCACGTATGTCTAGCAATGAGGGGGTGCAATTCGATGATGGTACTGACATTGTATAGTGGGCTGCACAGTCAGCCTCGCCGGAATTGTGCTCATTGCTCCTCGAAAACGGTCTAGACCCGGATCGCCGGTCAGACTCCGGCTAGTAAGCAGCATACTAACTGGACCTGATGTATTTGCTAATACAGTACGTAGTAAAGCGATAGACTGGCTGGGAAAGTCAAGGAACAGTGTTGGGAATAGGAGGACCAATGCACATGATGGCAAACTTCTTGGCAACAATGCAGTGGTTGACACGTTTCGAATTCTTTGCCAAGCTCAAGAAGAACTCTCTGTACTTGATATGTACGCTTGTGGCATTTTTTCGAAGGGTCTGCACAAGATGTCGACATGCTATACCGACAATGTTCGGAGCTTATGAAATTTCGAGAAGAAGACTTCCAGCTGACCTGTTGCGATATCCTCACTAGAGCACTACGAGAGTACGGGCAAGGCAGACTGGAGTGGGAACATCTCATTCGTGAGCTGATCCGCAAAGGTGTGGATCTCCATCATGGATACCCATTGACATATATCCGTATGCCTGATAAGCCAAATAATGCCGAGACAGAGATCACACATCTCATGCATACGACGCCTTTGGACCACCTATTCATGAAGATTGACTCACCAGCTGAAGCTGAAATGGCTGCTCAGAATTGGTTATCCATCCTATGGAGCGAAGGGCTCAACGTGTTAGCCTATCTCGAAGAAGAATTCGCCTTACATGCCGTGCAGCAGCAAATGACTTGCCCGGGATGGTGTGAAACTGGTCGTCGCCAGCTTGGATTTCAATTCGGTGCAAGCCCGACAGTTTGGTGGGAACCGCTACTTGATCCCGAGTCTGGCGCATATCTCGTGCTGGAGGAATTCAAGAGCATGATTACATTGTGGGATTATTATGAAAACCATGGTTCTTGTGCCTTTTCAGAGCGAGACTTCGTGCCTTTCGATATTCCGGATTGGTTATCTGAGCGTAGGCCCACAAAAGAGGAAAGAAGGGAAAACCCCTCTTTCGACTGTTCTTATCGCCGAATATTTGCTGAAGACCGTTATGACCGACGTTGGAAGAAGAAAGCCTCAAAGTTGGCTCGCGCTCGGAGAACAAAAGGGCCTCGCAAGGTTCCCGGTGCTTGGCCGACATAGTTTTCCTTTCGGAGTGGTCGATCGATGTTATCATGTTCCCTACGTTTGATGAAACGGGTGCTGAGCCGTAATAAGAATTGTCACCTTTCCTTCGACAAGAAAAAGAAAAGCGATTGAGCTGGTTCAAACAGAGTCTTGCTTGTGTATTCGATTTGCTATCATGTGCAATGTAGCCGCCGCATCAAATAGACAGAGTCATTAACCGCCTTACAACTTGCTATCACTTATAGTTCGCAGTTCCAATTACGCGACAGGCCTGAGTCAACAATGTTTTTACGTCATCTGGATCGACTCGCGTCTAATTTGCCTTAGAAGTACCGTCGAACCCCTCGCTCAAGGGCCTCATAGATTGGGAAGCGAGAGAGGTGCTTGGATGATCGCTCTCGTTGTGGGTTTCGTCTGCTCGAGTCCAATAGGGTTTTGACTTCGCTCTCACCTTCCCAAGATCGTACCTGTCGACATAAATTGTGACAATCTAAAACCTCCTGTCCCCCATTTCTTCACTACAAAGCATTGCATTCCAGGCTCACAGTATCCTACAACAATCGTCAAAATCCCCCTTTCCCGAAAGGTGAATACCCTTCCCCTCGGTCTTCAAACCTCCAAAGACTTAAGTTAGACGAGTTGAGGCTTATACTTCATGCAAACATAACGATGAGCGCCACAAGCAGATCCAAGACCAACACTCGTGCAATGCAAGTAGTACCAGTTTCGCGTCCGAGGGCATCGAAGTCGGACATCAAGGCGGGTGAGATGTATATGTATGGCATAGAGCTTGTCAACGAAGTCGAGCTGGGGTGGCTTGAGGAAGGAGGAGCGAAATGGAACATGAAGAGGTCTAAATGCTGTGATTGCCACCGCAGTCGGAAGTGGCTTGTTGAAGATGGGACATGTGGATCACGATGAGGTACAAGGGGTTATTTAATGGATGATGGAAGCGCTCTAAGGATTCGTTGCTGCATCTTCATGCCTTATGGGATTAATCATACCGCTCACCTAAGCTAGCAGCAACTTACGTAGATCTCTTGACCTGACGATGGGGACTGGTGAGACCGCGAAGCTAGATTTGATATGAGTAGTGAGAAGTGTTGGGTGGAGAATCATCGCTGTCTGTGTAAGGTATGACCGAGATGAGCGTGTTGAAAGAAAAGTGATAATAATCCTCGAAATCAATCTTAATCCTTTCCGTGATTCTTGTTATCATTATAGTTTCCCCATGTCTACCGTTGCGGTTTCAAGCATGATAGTTTGACAGACGGGTCTTCCATAGTAAGTTGTGTTGTTTAAGTGTTACTTAGTCGCCGATATTAAGTAGACCTTCGGAGAAAGCTATTAGAGAAGGAATCTCGAGCTAGTTTAGCTAGGGGTTAGTATAAGGGGTTAGCTATCAATTATAGGAACTTAAGTAGTATTAATACTATCTATGTACTAGATTCTATTTATATTCTTTATCCTTTTAAACTTTAAATTATATATATTTAATTACTTATTTTTAAAGCCTAATATTATTAACATTATTAAATATTTATTAT
>JAABUK010008638.1_pt1 | contig 14202 bp, 11 predicted proteins | sample 5559141 | NCBI WGS metagenome assembly JAABUK01 (sample SAMN10711869, study PRJNA513367) | rock metagenome | isolation source: Antarctica rocks | place: Antarctica: Victoria Land, Pudding Butte nord | collected 2016-01-03
CCGTCCCCCCCCCCCCTGTCTCTTGCCTACCCCCCTCCCACCCTGGGGGTCTTCTCCCCACACCCTCTCTGTCTCTTCCTCCGCCTTCCCTCCTTCTATACTTATTCAACAGCACGCTGAAAAAGGCAAGTTTTGAATGAAAGTAAAGCTTGCGCCTTGGTGCAGGCTCTGGAGAGGTTCAGGGGGGAGGGGGAGGTGGTGGTCATGCTTGCCAGCCTGCTGGCCAGCGGCACCGGCATCACTGTCACATGCGCCCAGCAGGTCGTGCTCATGGAGCCCTACTGGAACCCCTTTGTAAGCCCTACCGGAACCCCTTTGTTAGCCATACTGGAATCCCCTTTGTAAGCAATGCTGAACCCCTTTGTGAGCCCATTTGAACCCCTTTGTGAGCCCTGCTTGGGTTGCCGGACCAGTAGCAGTCCAGCTTGTCAATGTTCTGCAGCAGTGGCTGCTGCTTCAGTACAGCGCAGCACAGCGCATGATGCGCTGTGATGCTTGACCTGCCTTGCGTTGCCCTGTATAGTGAGGCTGTGTGACCTGCTGTGCTGTGCTGTGCTGTGCTGTGCTGTGCTGTGCTGTGCTGTGCTGTGCTGTGCTGTGCTGCTACTGGCATCAGGGCTGATCAGTTGCACAGTTCATCAGATCACTGATAGGTTTGGCTGGCTGCAGGCAGAGAACCAGGCCATTGACAGAGTGCACAGGATTGGTCAGGAGCATGACGTCACTGTGCACAGGCTTTATATGGCAGGTAGCTGTCATGTATCTCACAATCACTAGATTGAATGGATGCTAGTGCATTGTGTAGTGCATTGGATCTCTTGGGCAGCCCGGTAAACCACTTGGGTTCTCATTCAACTGACGCCAGAAGGTGTAGTCTTTTCTTATTGTTCCCTACCAGATTGGATGAAATGATAAAAAGTTGCTGCAGGCACTGTAGAAGAGAAGATCATGGAGCTGCAAGAGCGCAAGCTGAAGATGCTGGGTGCCATCATAGAGCAACCAGACTCTGTGCTGAAAACCAAAGCCAGCATGCTGACTGCAGCTGACTGGACTGCGCTGCTCAGCTGACTGGACTGTGCAGCTCAGCTGACTGGACCGCGTTGCTCAGCTGATTGGACCGCGCTGCTCAGCTGACTGGATCGCGCTGCTCAGCTGACTGGACTGTGTTGCTCAGCTGACTGGACTGCACTGCTCAGCTGACTGGACTGCAATACTCAGCTGAGCGCAAAGGTGCCAAAGGTGCACCAAGGTACTTTCAGCTGTCCACAAAGGTGTTGCAGAGGCGCTTGCCCCTTTAAAAGACGCCAAATTTGGCCATTGGGTTCAAGGATGCCTTTCGATGAGGCAGCCGTGCCCTCTGGAGGTGTCCATGTGCCTTTCAATGAGGCAGCCATGGCCTTTTGAGGTGTCCATCTGCCTTTCAGTGAGGCAGGCATGCCTCTTGGAGGTGTCCATCTGCCTTTCAATGAGGCAGCCGTGCCTTTTGGAGGTTTCCACTTGCCTTTGAAGCTTGGAGCAGAGCAATTGACAGGCAGGTTACGCTTTTACACAGTAATGAGAGATGCAAGATGCGTACCAGGATGCTGTTGAGTCAACATGTCCGTGTCTTGTTCCTTGTTTCGGCAGTCAGCAGAGATAGCTGATCATAATGCTTTAGAAATGTGCCATTTCAAGCAGCTTACACCATGTGGCTCAGCTTATCAGAACCTTTTTGGTTTGCATCTGCCACCAGGGCAAGTTTTCACAAATGACCAGAACAATGTTGCGGTCAGCCCATTGCTGCTCACTGTGGATGCGTAGTGAAAATGCAGAGGTACAAGCACCTCTGAGTCACCATCCTGCTGACTGTGTACAGGCCTGGGCACAGGAGCAAAACACAACAGACATGGTCAGCTCCAGCAGTGAGTGTGATTTGGGTCTAGCAGAAGACTTCATGTCAATGCAGTCACAGTGCTGGTTGCATGATGGGACAGATCAGACTCTCATTGACGAGTGTGTGATCGTTGCAAGTCAACAATGGTGAAAGGCCTCTTCAGATGACAGTGCCCCTCATGGTCCATGCCTACTTTGTACTGATATGTAGGCAAATGCACAGGCATGCAAAGGGGTAGACTTATGCAACTTGTGCTTCTCGCGTGTAGGCCACAAATGGTCTGCTGGGGGGGGGTCAGCCAACAACTACAAAACAACTGGAAGCATGTACTTGCATCAGCACATACTGACCGACTTGATTGCTTCTAGGCCTGCTTCAAAGGTTGCAATGTCTGTCTTTTGAACAGCTTTGACCAGCAAGATGACTGATGATGCATTGTATCATGTTGGCAGCAGACACAGCTGTCCACACTCCACACAGATGGAGTATGCAGAAGCTTTTCACAGGAAATTCTAGGCATCATGATATGGTTGAACTGTATGACCTGTATTTCATTATTTGCTTACCAATTTGCGGGCAGCTCAATCATGCACATGTTCACTGATCTTCACCCTTGCGGAAGAAGATGACAAGAAGACGGCATAGTGAGTGTTAGGGCTCTGCAACAGCTGCTGTTGTGGTGCAGCCCAAGGGTTGCTTGTGGTTCGAGTTCATGTCAGCATTGAGTTTGCAGCACTGATTCATGAGAACCATATCAGCATATTGGCTTGAGGTACGTGGTGCCAAGGACAGCAAAATGTTGACACAGGGACTCAGGAAAAGACTAGCTGCCTACATTGGCTGACACAGGGGAATTGGGAAGGAGGGCGGGGTTCACAGGCAAGACAACAATCAGGACATTGAACAAATTCAAATGCTGTTCTAGCAGAAAACTCCTCCGAGCGTTGCTTCAAATTCTGAGCACTTCGCACAAACACAATGATGCAAGCAATAAACATGTGCACTGATTTACCCTGGTGATCACGACTCCTGATGCATTGCATATAAAAGTCTGAATTACAGCATACGCTAGTGTACTGTATACTGTAACACAAGATTCCGTGTATATGTTTGCTTGGATGCCAGTTGATCTTTGTGCAGGCGCTGCAGCCTATCACAAGTACGCTCAATGTGTCCACATGTTAACATAGAATTCAGGCCCATCAGGCCTGGCATTGTGTCATTCTTGGTTTCTACAAAATGTCGATGCTACAGCCCTGAGCCTTGCTTTTGCAGTGCTGCTGCTACAGGCACTACACTGGCTGCTTCTACAGTTCCTGTGTAGCATCTCGCAAGCAAAGCTGCAACAGTACTACAGTGACGGCACGTATTGCCGCAGCCCAAAAGCCAAGAGACCCTTACTCATGCTATCACGCATGCATGCGTGCTCTGAGACCTCGTGCCGAACGGGGCACTTGCTGGTCCGATGTCAGCGACCCCAAGTGAATACCAATGTGAGTGCGAGTCAGTGTCGCGTACATGATTGCCGTACTAAGTCTCCAAGGCTCTGAGCTTGGAGTGGAACGCTGATGCACATGCGCTTATTTCCTTGAGTTGGTTGCAGAAGAGGGAGGTAGCTGCCAGAGCGTCAAAATCAACGGCCTTTAGAGCGGCGTTGCAGGTGACTAGTCAGTACTGCATTCTTGTCACCGTGAGCAGATCAGCCTTGCCTGATAAAAGGGTAATCAACAGCTCCTGAGCTCACAAAGGCCGTTTTCGTACACTCAACCCTGCTGCCAGCATCTACACACAAACATCAAAAAACAAATTTAAGTACGTTTTCGAGGTACAGTCAACGGAGACCTTGATTTTGAAAACAGGCAGAACGGCTGTGCTGCTGTTTTCTACAAGTTTGACAGCAATACGTGCCTTTCCGTCATGTTCTTTCAGATTGCAGACACAACACATTAGCATCGGCACGCATTGTCACAAATCATGAGATGCAATGCGTAGGCTGCATATGGCAAGAAAAAGCTTGAAGAAATTCAGACGCAGGCATATGTTGAGCTCGATAAAGAAGAACAGCAAGCCAGTGAACAACACGCCAAGGAGTTGCAGAGGCACCCAACAGCTGGCAGCCAGCTTCCACAAAGAAGATGGAGCTGATGATGATGACAACGATACTCACACAGGAGTCAGCAGTGCCAGATCGTCAAGCCTGACGCAATTAAGAAGGAAATTGCAGGTAATCAGTCAGTCCTGCACTCTTGTCAGCGTGAGCAGATCAGCCTTGCCTGATTTGAGTGTTCATACAGCCGTGTTCGTATATCTGTGTTTGTACATCCAACCATGCCAGCAGCGTCTACACATAAACATCAATAAATGCAATACATGTTTGAGGTACACTTAGTACCCGCAGACCTAGATTTTGAAGACAGGCAGAGCGACTGTGCTGCTATGTGTGTGTGCACAAGTTTGACAGTGAAAAGTGCCTTTTCGTCACGTTCTTTCAGATTGCAAACACAGCAGATTAGCATCTGCTTGCCTTGTCCCATGATGCAATGCGTAGGCTGCGTATGGCAAGAAAACCCTTGAAGAAGCTCTGGACCAGGCATCTGTTGAGCAAGCCAGTGAACAACAAGCCCAGGGATTGCAGGAAGTCGACCAACAGCTGGCAGCCAGCCTCCGCAAAGCAGATGGAGATGCTCTATATTGGATTGCTGCAGTCAAGTTGATGGTAGATCAACAGGTGGGCTCTGCGGTTGCACACCATCTCCCAAATGACATGTCCACTTGGCTTTCCCCTTTTCTAGGCTGGGTGATTGACTAAAAGCTCGAGTCAAGACTGATGCTTGCATGGACCACTTATGCTGGGAGCAAGCAATGCTAGGGAGGGTGCCTGACAAGCTGTGTGGTGGCTAAGGGTATGTTGCAAGCCTTAAATGAAGCGAGCTAGCAAACTTTGCTATGCTGCTTAAGATGTTTGGTAGCAGACTTGAGTATTCTGCACAGCCAATGGTGTTGTTTGTGCCCTGAGCCATTCCTAGCTTCCCAGATGCTTGATAGTAACAATAGTAATAACAATAAAATTGCATCCAAGATGCTTGTGCCAAATGCCAACGGCATTGCTGCTGGTGGGAAGTCAAAGGCAGGCTGTTAGTTGCTTTGTCACGAGGCCTGGCCAGCCTGTTATAACACTTTGCTTCTCATTGAATCGACGCCGAAAGGTGTAGTCTTTTCTGTTCTATGTTTTTCTCACAGGGTGCAAGTGCTGTGGATTGCTGGTACACTTGCAGCACTGCTCCAATACAGCATGAACATGTTTTCTGAGGGCTTACTGAGCTTTGATAGCATACCTTGTTACAGGCAGCTGTTTGTGACTTCTCTGCTTGAAGTGACCGGTGACCAGTTCCGTGTATGTTGTACAGAAACTCAAGTTGCGGACAAGAAAGGTTGCTGCGGATCTACAATCCAGCCCAGAAAACTTCCTTGACATGCGCCGAGCCAAATCCAGTGACAAGTCGCCTGATTTCAAACACAAGTTCAGCCATCAAGCTTTGTGGCTGAACAGCGCACCGCCAGCTTGTGTGCGGCTTGTGAAAAAGTGGGACAAAGATGTTGCAAACAAACTCAGCAAGGCAAGCCATACAGACTAACCTGGAACAATATGCTGCAAACAGTATATTGAAAATCGGTAAAATGATGGTGCGTGATTAGCTGTTAGATGAACAGGGCATACATGGCAGGCAGGGTTGCTGGTGAAATTGGGCAACCACATCTTGTGTGCAACACTGTTCTTGCACTCAAGACTTTGCTCACCGCCGTTGTCTGCTATTTGCACACACAGCTGATTGTGTTTGCACTGGTTGCTGAGTTGTGGGCATCAATGTCTCCAACACCAATGCACACATGTGCATAAGTCCATGGTGCGCTTTGACACTTACATGTCACCATGTTACAAATTGCAGCCTGCTATTGTGCCGCCTCAAGAGGAGTTATGGAAGAGCCTGTTTGATGAGCCTGGTATGTGGTATGACAAGAGAACAGCATGCCGAGCTTTGTTCACAAGCAGCATCACTTCAGTCTGTGGCTCAATGAGGCCCCAAGATGGGTAGCCAAGGGCATTGCCAAAGCAGACTCTGCTGTTGAAGTGCTGTGGGAAAAGGTGTGCCTCCTCTACTGGCTGTCGAGCTTGTTCTTCTGCACCTGTTCCTGCATAAACAATGTCATCACTGACTGGGCAAGACTATCAAGCGCTTCCTCTGCTTTGGCTGCATCAGTGCTTCTTTTGCGTGTTTTCACGCATTATCAATGTAATGACTGTGCATGTATGTCTTTAGATATATATGTATATGTATATATAGTATAAGTGTGTATATGTGCATATATATGTACACATATACACACATATGTATATATACACACACACACACTTGTATACGCACTTACACACGTTACAACTCACATATAGTTTAGGTGTGTAACATTGTACATGTTTATAGATATGCACTATTCATAGTGCATACATACGTATATGACTTTGGGAACAGCGAGACTGAAACATGCAGGTCAGCCTGGAGGTGATCTACCCAAAGCAAGAAGCAAATCAACAGACAATCGACAAAGCAGACACACAGAAGGAGAAGCCTGCAGAGGAGGAAGAAGATGTAAGCGACAAGTGGAACGACCAGAAGAGGCAACAGGCAGTTGAGACCCTGCTTGGAAGCTGCGCCGGCATTGACTTCACAGGGACCGCTGAGCCTCCACAGGTGATGTCACAAACCAAAATTCAAACCAAAGTTCAACGCACAAAATGACATGTGGCCGCCATGATGTGCTTGGTCGCTTTTCCTTGTCTTCCTCGCCTTGTCCCTCTTCTTCTTCTTGTGTTCTTTTCCTGCCGCCACAGGTGATGTCACAAAGCAGAACCCCAAGGCAGAACTGGACGTGTGCCCGCATGACATGTTTTTGCTCCCTGGCTTTTCCTTGTCGTCTTCTTCTTCTTCTTGTCTTCTCCCTCCTGCTCACTGCTGAGCCTGCACAGGTGACGTTGCATAGCAAAATTTCCAGACTTACAAAGTTATTTTGACTGCAGGGAAGCTTGACGGTGGACCTGCTGCCTCACAAGGAATACAAAATGGACACTGCAAAAAAACAGGTTTTCGGAATTCCTTTGACGGTGGATCTGGTGCCCCACCAGGATTGCAAAATGGACACCTCCAAAAAAAAAAAACAAAAACCCAAAAGTTACTCAAAAGATCCCTGTGACTGCAGGGAAGCTTGACAGTGGATATGCTGCCTCATCAGGAAAACAAAAACACCAAAAGAAGAAGTCAGGTTCAACAAAGCAATCAATTCTTGTGTCTGCAGGGAAGCTTGACAGTGGATCTGCTGCCTTACCAGAAGCGTGGCCTTGCCTGGATGCTGCACAGGGAGCAAGCAGCAGGCAAGCCGGCAGTCTCCGGGGGCTTGCTGGCAGACGACCAGGGCCTGGGCAAGACCGTCACCACCATTGCTCTTCTGCTTAGCCACCCGCCTTCACAGGTTTGCCGCTGCTCTTCTGCTTGGCCATCAGCTTGCACTGGTTTGCCATTGCTCTTCTTCTTAGCCACCCGCATGCACAGGTTTGCCATTACTCTTCTGTTTGGCCCAAATACCTGCATAGGTCTGCCATTGCTGTGCTTCTTAGCCACTCACCTTCACGGCTTTGCTGTTGCTCCTCTATTTGGCCAAACCACCTGCACAGCTCTGCCATCGCTTTTCTGCTCGGTTTGCCACAATAGTTATGCTTAGCTATTCACCTGGACAGCTGTACCATTGCTCTTCTGCTCAGCTACGCACTTGATCAGGCTTGCCATTCGTCTTCTGCTGAGCTGACCACCTGCACTCATGTCCTTCTGCCTCATCATTTATGTACAAGCCAGCTTGCTAAACGGGTTCTTTGCAGGTCGACATGAGCTTTATACTGTACCTGATTTACGCGTGCCTCCAAGACTGTTCAACCGAAGATGTCTGTGATGCAAAGTCATCACCTTGTCATCATTACAGTCAAAGTCTTTTGGAGATCTGCTTCCTTTTCCAGACCTTGCCTGTTGACCAGAAAGAAGCCTGCAAGTGGCCTCAGTGTGGCCTCAAAGCAGCCTGAGAGTGGCATAAAGGTGGCCTGAAAGTGGCCTGAAAGTGGCCTGAAAGTGGCGCCAGACATATGCCCTCACTCACTACTGCTGATCTTGCTCACCTTGCTAGTACATAGCAGCAGTAACAGTAACCATAGTCATGACGACATGTCACATTCCAATACCACCTTGTTCTATTCTTATGTTCCTGTTGTCATGGACAACTACATCGGAGTGGCAAATTGATACAGTGTTCAATTTGCAGGAATGGCTTGGTCACTCCTCCTCTTCCCTGCCCCTGCTTGCTGATGGCTCTGCTGAGCAGAGCCTACTGCCTTTTCAGCCTTCACCACAAAGACAGGAAGGCCCTTCACAAGAAAGTCAGGGTGGCCCTTCACAAGAAATTCAGGGTGGCCCTTCACAGCACAGTCAGGATGGCCCCTCTGAGAGCCACACCTCTGCAGCCACACACAGCCTTCAGCGAGAAGACTCCTCAAGCTCATCACCACTCGATGCTGGTCTGTATCACGCTGTTGTGTTGTCTTTTGGCGTTTCTTTCTGAAGCAGATGCGCTGAGCAAGCCTGCCTGGAGGGAGCTAATCTGCACTGTATCAAGCTGATGCCTGTTGCTCATCATTTTCATTTCCATTATCAATTTTACGACTGTGATCAATGGCACCCTTGCTGTTACTGTTGTTTCTTTTAGTAATATCATCACCATCATCATCATTGTTGTTGTTGTTGTTTCCATCATCATTACAAAAAATCCCGCAGGTATGTAGCTCGTCATGAGCTGGATAGCGTTGTTATTATTGTTGTTACTATTACTTTATTATTACCGTTATTATAATTAAAAGAAAACGTCGAATTATTCAAAATTATACTGTCATTGGTATTTCTATTTTTATTTTCACTTCAGTGGTGGTGCAGATCCTGATGTGCTGCACCTCAGTGAAGCTGGTCTACAAGGAGAGCAACATATTTCAGATGATGCTTTGGGCGTGGCGCCTCGGGGGGGCACTCTCATTGTGGCCCCGCTCTCTGTCCTGGATGCTGTCTGGGCAAGAGAGCTTGCAAGCAAGGTAGAAAAGAAAAGGAAAGAAAGGACTATGCCTTTCCGCGTCAATTTAATGAGAAGCCAAGTATTATACCGGGCTGCCTTGGACACACAAGGTAGTTATAGATAAGTGAATTATGGGTGACTTCGTAGGTTGTTTAGATTCAAGAAGATTGAATGATGATTGTCATGATCAGCACAAGTGATTGGCCTTGTTGGCTGATGGAAGCTCATGAACTCCTCCTGCTTCTTCTGCTTCTTCTTCCATCTCAACGCAACACTGCTTGTGTTGCCTAATGGCATCGTCTTTTCATTTGTTTCGCTTCAATGAAGGTTGCTCAGGCAGCTCAGCTGAAGGTGGCACTGCATCACGGTGTTGGACGTACCATGGATCCTGAATCTCTCGCTGAGTATGATGTCGTCATCACCACATACGGAACCTTGCGCTCTGAGCACAGGCAGTCACAAACTGATGGCCTCTTTGGGTAGGCTTTGCTTGATTGCATTCCAAAATGAGCTACAGGGTCTGGTTGGTCTTGCCTGAGGCCATGTTGAGCGCCTGCCAACATTTGTAGCGAATGCGGTCTGCAATGCTCAGTCTGCGATCAGCGCACATGGCGTTGATGTTGTGTGAAATTGGCCACAACATGCAATGCATACCATGATGTTCATGAAATGCCTAGCTAACATCAACATGCATGAAACTGTTGCAGTGCCTCGTTGGCATCAAGTCAGCGCATGAGGATATTTTGTACAAAGCTTTGCATGTGCATAGTTGGCGGCTCCTGCTTCCCTAGTGACTGCATGAATGAGTTTGCAACGTCCAATTGCAGTGTCAATCATTGTGCCTCCTGACTCATCACTCAAGTGTATTTAAAGCTTTGTACAGTCTAAAAGGAGGCATTGCAGAGTGGTGTGGTGGCGAATAGTGCTGGATGAGGCCCAGAATATCAAGGACCACAAAGCTCAGCGGTCCATAGCTCTTTTCAATCTCAAGGTCAGCCTCCGCTTATGTTGCTTGCTTGGCAGCTACTTGTCCATCAGCCAATGAATCAATTATATCATCTGCAGTTCCTGTCCCTGGGACGCATCAGGGGATTCAGCAGACAATGCCTGGGAGTCAACATACACTAACACTGACACTCAATTGTGCATTGATCCAAAAGTACATGGCTGGCAAGCTTGCAAGGCGTGTTAGACAACAAGCCAAGCTTTTGGTGCATTTGCCTCGGCCGCTGACTCATACTGATTGTTACAGTAGGCGTCTTGAGTCTACTTAGCGCTAGTAACATCATGCTAGTGTTACAGCGCTCATAGCACCATAAAGGTGTTACCTAAGGCTGCAACATCATGTGTTATCATGCATTGGGGTAAGCCATAGTTTGATACCCATTTTGACATGCTGTAGTTACGTATACACCATGTGACCTGACATGCACAACGTGGCATCACTCCACACTTGTATCATATGTTGCGCACAGGCAAAACACAAGTGGGCGCTCAGCGGCACCCCAATACAAAATCGGGTCCAGGAGCTGTTCTCCTACTTCCACTTCCTGCAGTACCACCCCTTCAACACCCAGGCGGCCTTCAGGCAGTACATGCGCAACATTGAGGACCTGCCAAACCCCACACATGCCCTGGAGCGCCTCAGAGAAATGCTGCAGCCTGTCATGCTGCGCAGAACCAAGGAGAGCAGCTTTGAAGGTATCAACATTCTTACTCTCCCAGCCAGGTGGGTGACATGTGGCGCATTTTCCGCATTCATTTGTTGTGGTATGGCAAACAAGAAGAGTGGTGTGAATTGAGGGGGGGCTAAGCAAGAAAAGAATGCTGCAGCTACATTGAGGTGGTGCTTGCAAACTCTGGTCAAGGTGCAAGCAAGTTCAGATGATGACTGTGTGCTGGTGTCAGCATTGTCACTGCACTGATGTTGCCTGTAAATGCTTGTTTCATATGACAAGCATGTGCATGCATGCAGTGTAAATTACATGCATGAACATGCATGCGTTGAACCACATGCTGGATGCAAATGCATTGAATGCATTCAGTATGGGGTCCAGTGCATGCGCTTTCACTCGTGCACTCTACAATGCGTGCATGCATGTAGATGCATGCATATGAATTCGCATTCATTGCATTGCATGCTATAGCGGCAGAAGGCTTGTTGTGCAGACTGGCATGTCTGCCGACTCTACACATTTTTCTGCTCTTCATCTACTACAGGACAAACATTATATCATCTATATATATGTATATGTAGAGTATATATATGTGTTTGTTTATAATTCGCATGTCTGTCCAGCCTCAAACATCAGCGCTGCTCTGTGATTGCATCCTGTTATCCACATATGGATCCACTCATGATGCAGATGCGTCGTGACTGGCATCCTGTCATTCAAGCAAGAGACTAAACATGTTGCACGTGCTCTGCAAGTGCCAGTGCATGCTTTGCAGGAAAGTAATTGTGAAGAAGCTGCACATGAGCAAGCCGGAGGCCATTCTATATCGACATGCAAAGACTGCTGCCCTGCAGCAGATGCAGGCAAGTCACAAATCTGTTTGTCAGCTGTCAAAACTGCCCTGCTCTGTCCAAACTGCCCTGTTCTGCAAACAAATCTGTTCTGCTGTGAGTTTCGGCTGGCAGCGTGTGGCACTGACACCCCAGATTGCAAAAAAACAGCCACTCTCAAAGGTACGCAGCAATTCTCAAAGATACATGAGGTTGAAGTTCTCAAGCCATTCTCCAAGTTTGCTGGCTTATTCAGGAGAGAGCTGACGAGCGTGCAAGAGAGGTTACGCTTGTCCGGTCAGGACCTGCAGCTCGACCCACCAGCCTTGCACCCTTTGCTGTGCTTGGGCGCCTCAGACAAGCCTGCTTCCACTCCAGCCTGCTCCCCGCAGACTTACTTCCCGCGACCGACGGTAGTCCTACCCATGATGAGAAGGACGGTATTGAAAAGACAGCGATGACGTATGCCGAAGGCTTAAAGCGCATACAGGCGAAGCGGGTCCAGTCGACAAAGCTGAGGCGGGTGCTGCGCGTAGTCAAGGTAACGCCGGTCCATGATTTTGCAGACACAGTACAGGCATTGAACAACCTTGAGTATTCACACTTCTATTGAGTATTCACACTTAAGTCGTGCTAAAAACGTGATCCTCAGAAACCATTTATAGAGCTCCCACACCAGGTGGCCTATGAGCTCAAAGACAACCACTTGTTCAAGTGCTGAAACACCACAACTGCAAACAGTTTGCAACTAAAGCCACACGTCAAATGTCAATCGCATACATGATTGATGTCACAAGTAAGTCGTCATTGCCGACGTCAACTCTGAAGCTGTAATCTTCAACTCGGCGACTCCACTGTATATGGAAACATCATAAGCCAAACATGTAAAACACAATGGACTCCACTGCAGCAGTGCATGTAGCATCAAACATAGTGAATCCTGTCATGACAATGCTAAAGCCTCTCACATAGCATCAAAGATAGTGCACCCCCATCACTACCATGGTCAAGGTTCTCACCGTGTTTGCCCACTCTCGAACATGAACATCAAGTTCAACTGTTCATGCTCTGTCTAACGACTAAATCTCAACTGGTGATAGACCCTTTCCACAACCTCGTCCCATTCCTTGTTCTACAGAGAAGTCACGACACAGCTTATAGACAAGGACTGGGACAAAATTGTGGCAGAGGGCTCTAAAACCTGTTGAGAATTGATTGTCAGCCAGAGTATGAACAATTCAACGTGATATGTATCTTGAACTGGCAATCACAGTTGCCACTGTCTGCTTAGTATCAATTCAGCAGAGACTGCCTATATACAAGCAAGTTGCCCAATAGGCCTAACCCTTACTAACCTAGTATTGTATGTAGCTGCCACTCGCATGTTGTGAATGGCTCAAAAGGCTCATCAGCAAGCTGAGGACCGCTCACCTGTCCAACAATACTGCATGCAAGTACTCAAAGACATGTTTAGCTTTGCATATCATTGCTGCAATAGCAGGCTTACGGCATTACAAAATGGAAGGATCTGTGCTGTGTTGTGCTGTGCTAGGCTGTGTTGTGCTGCGCTGTGCTGTGCTATGCCGTTCTGTGCTGTTCTGCCTCAACAGAATACGGCACTGCTATGCATCTGTTGCAGTATGCAGCCTGTGCAGTTTGCCTTGCTCAGAAGACAGAAAGCATCAAGCCTGCTGTTTTCTGCCAAGACTAGCATTGCCCTGAGCTGCTGCTGAGCTCAGGCTTTCTGTCTATACGCGGTGCCAGTAATGCCCCCTGCAACGCTAACATGCCCTTTGTTGCTCGGCGTTGTACGGCGCAAGTGACCTGTTGCTATGATCAATTGCCTTGCGCACCACAAGATCTGCCTTTCGCACCACGACATCTGCCTTTTCCACCACAATATCTGCCTTTTGCACCATAACATCTGCCTTTCACACTGGTCAATATCACTTCTTCCTCATGTGGGCTGTTTGGATGCAGGACGCACAGCAGCGGCCCGAGGGCCCCCAGAAAGTGATCGTGTTCAGCACCTTTGTCCAAGCTCTGCATCTCATGGCTGACACCTTGGCTGAACACAAACTGGGCTTCGTGATGCTGCATGGACAGATGAGCCTGAGGAAGCGATCACAGGTGCGCTCATAGACTCTTCCTCCGTGTACATGTCTATTGGGTTGGCCTACAACACCCAGTAAGCATGTACATGGCTTGTGTATACATATAGCCTATAGACTGTTCCTGCGTTTTTGTCTATCTCTTGGGGTTCAGAAGGTTCCTTGTTCAGCGAGAAACATCTCTTTCAAAGTGCACATCCAAATCCAGCAATGTCTGGGTGTAAGGCAGTTCTGCTGCCGGGGAATATGCCATGTGAAATACCATTTTGCAAACTTCACTCATCACACACCTAAGGGGTTTTCCAGGCGTAAATACTGCAAAGACACCTGAGATAGATCAAGGCAGTGCACACTGCAGAAAGTGTGCCAGTGGTGAAGGGCCATTATACTGCTGCATCTTGCTGCACAAGCAAACAGTGTGCCACCTACAAAGCCTTGAAACCTGAAATACGGAGTTCTACTATCTTTACTGGTCATTGGGATACTTAAAGAACACCCCCGTTCTTTTCCCTGCCTCCTCTCAGTCTCTTATTCCCTCCCTCCCCCCCTTCTCT